>Ga0116227_10007880_pt1 | contig 20492 bp, 21 predicted proteins | sample S1TSphgellanicum_FD_89693 | JGI IMG/M metagenome (GOLD analysis project Ga0116227, IMG submission 89693) | Host-associated microbial communities from peat moss isolated from Minnesota, USA - S1T2_Fb - Sphagnum magellanicum MG | ecosystem: Host-associated > Plants > Peat moss > Unclassified...
AAAAAAAAAAAAAAAAAAAAAAAAAAAAAAAAAAAAAAAAAAAAAAAAAGAAAAAAAAAAAAAAAAAAAAAAAAAAAAAAAAAAAAAAAAAAAAAAAAAAAAAAAGAAAAAAAAAAAAAAAAAAAAGATTGTCACTGGTTACTAGTAGTGCACAGGAGCCCAACTTTTTTGAAAAAACATTTCAACATGGAATCAATCCTCAAATTTAATTAATTCCCAAAACTCTAAAACTTTCCCAATCTTTTTGTCAAAAAAGGCACAAAACTTTTGTTGGGAACAAGAAATGACTGATCACCAGCAGCATCATCATCATCATCATCATCATCGTCATCATCTCCAACAACAATTCTGGAGCAACAAAGATGATGAGTAAGTGATGAGCTTCATTTAAAGAGCTTTCAATTCTTCTGAAATGCTTTTGGGGGAAGATATATGTGTATAATAATAGAGTCAGATAAAAAATTTCATCTTCTAAAGAACCCTGTGAGCTGCTTGCTGGTGATGGATCTGATGTAGCTGAAATCCAAACAGAAATAGCTTAAAACTTTCATTCATTCATTCAGGCTTGCCTACTTTTTGTGTACAAACAAAGTTGGTTGTCTTTTGTTTTGTGAATGAATGAATTCTGTTGTTGTTGCTGCTGCTGCTGCTGCTGCAAAGGAGAAGAATTTTGGCCATGATGAACTATGTGAATCACCAATGATGATGATGATCATATACCCATGCAAATTTGTGGTTGCGTGATCTTTCATCTGGGTAATTTCCAGTGTTGGCCGGTTCTTTACTTTGATGAAGAACCTTGAGTTCTCAAAAATAAAACGGTGCTGGTTCCAATTCCACACACAAAAGAAACCCGGAATCTGGGTTCTGGGTTTGGTTCTTTTTAGGAGGAACTCCAGGTTTGGTTCAGAGATGGGTTCCAAAAATCATACCCAATTCTGGTTTGGTTAACATAATGAATGCCAATGATGGATGCATGTGCAATTCATTTGTCTCAATGCTTTTTTTTCCTTTCCCTGTTTTTTATTTTCCTGTGTGGGTAGGGTTTAGGGTTTTAGGGCTTTAGGGTTTAGTTTCCTAATTTCCAGTATTGGGCAACTCTTTAGTCTTTACCAAGAAACCCTCTCAGTTCTGGTTCTAAAAAATAAATTAGGATGGTTCCAGTTCTGGTTTAGGTTTTGCACATAAAATGCAACCCAGAATCTGATTCTGGGTTCAGTTCTTCCTCCCCTTTTTGGTTCTGGAACCGGGTCCGAAAATCAGACATGATCTGGAGTCAGTTTGTACTCAGTAGAACCGGCGGTTCTAAGTCCTATCCCACCACCAAACCTGGTACCCCACCCAATTCTAGCCAGAGGCCTTTGAATCCAGAGACAGAGATCTTTGTCGTTGCACTGGAAAGTTTGTTTTGTTTTGTTTTGTGTTGTGTTGTGTTGGGGGGTTTGTTTTGTTTTGTTTTGTTTTGTTTGCACTGATCTCTGTTTGCTTGTTGCTATCAAGTTGGTGAATTTCTTTTGTTGTGGTGAATGAGGTTGAATGAATGAATTTTGTTGTGAGCGAGTGAGTGAGGACCCTTTTTTTGTGGAGTAATTACAGTGGGTTTGTAGGTGAATGAATGTGTGAGTGGTTTTCAATATGTTCAGATTTGACGCCACTGACGAGCTGCTTTTGTTTTTGTTTCCCATCAAAAAAATGTCTTCTTTTTCCCGTTAGATCCAACATTCTAGATTAGTGCACTTGGTAGGAAAAGTTTTTGAAGCTCGATCGATTGATCAACGTGAGCAGCTCACGGAGTTTTCAACTCTTAGATGATGATGATGACTGGAAGAAGAAGAACGAAGCGTGTTTGCAGCAGGCCCCATGATACATAGATACATAGATACATAGATACGGCTGTCAGCAGAAATTTTGAAATAGAGAAAAATCTTACAATTTCATTTCCCTTGTCTTGATCTGTAGAAGAAGCGGACTCAGAAATTTGAAATAGAGAATTGTTTTATTGCATTCATATTTCCTTGTCTTGATCTGAAGAAGAAGCGGACTCGGAAACTGCTGTTGAATCTGACTTGGTCGAGGATCACCCCTGCAGCAGCAGATCAGGAGGTCGAGGATCGGTGACGTTCTAGCTAGATCATCAACAACTGTACTCAAATGCAGCTTGTCTTTGAATTCGTGGAGAACTGCGTTACCACCTCTATCATGATCCGCAAAAAATATTCATAGCTCATGATTAGCTGCCTGGTCCGGATCCATCTGCATCGATTCTTCGGCCACTAGTTAGCCATCGACGAGCATTTGAAAGCAGCTGCAATTGATGTGGAATTTGCACTGATTCCTCAACAACTAATTGTACTCGCCTCAGAAGTCTACAATTGATATTCATACCAGCTGCTGCTGATAGTCACAAACCCATTTCCAAATACTCATTCCTTTGACGAAATAGTTCTCCTCAAAATGTTAGTGACGCCGAGGAGCTCCGACTCATGATCTCCGATGTGTTTGCTGTTTGCTTGATCAGCTGCGTGAGTTCTTCTGGGGCAATAGAGTTGTTGTCTTGCTGAACGTTCTGTTCATCATTCCGGCTGGTGGGTGGTGCAGCCCCTAGTAGGAAGCCGGAGCTTGCACAAGTCAAGCGTTGTTTGTTCCGACGCTGCAACTGTCCATGCCTTCCACCGAAAAAAAATCCTTAGTCCGTTTGGAGAGAGATCAAAAGATCAGTTCAAACAGAGAGATTGCAGTCAATCAGACCTGCATCACTAGTTCTTTCCTTAGACTCGAAAGTACTGGGACGACAACAACGGATTCGAGAGATCAGAACCTGCACAGAGCTGCCTGCGGCGATGAAATTGCTCATGAAGTGAGAGAGCACGCCAACCAACGCAGCCTAGCTACACTAGTAGAAGCAAGCAAGCAGCAATGCAACGGCGTCAAGGCCGAAGGCTGAAGTTGGGCGGCGGTCGATCACGGAACCTGGAGATCATTCCTTCTCTTGTATGGCTTGCTGTATACATTTGCATCACCTTGGGAGTCCTGATGTCGACGCTCATGTATCCGGACATGCTGTCTTCTATCCTCAGGCAACTGCCTTCTTCTGCTGCTGCTGGACGCAGACCTGCTGTTCACTTCGCAATCTCCGAGGTACATGGTACATTAGAATCCGAGTCCACCTGCAATTCTTCTTCAGATCAGCTGCACCCATTTGGTTCTGGATTGCAGATCTTTGAGGAACTAGAGATCCGCGTGATCCATGCGCTCTAGATGATCCAAAGACAGACGAGCTAGCTGCTCGAAGCTGCTGCTCGCATCATAAGTCTGGTAGAAACCCATAAGTCTTTGGATCCGATATTGTTCCTTTCTGTTACTCAGTTGGGATTTGGTATCTCGACTTGCAGCTGGGAAAACGGAGCAGAATTTCTCAACGTCTAAGCGCCTGGGAGCGAGGAGATCAAGGTCGACTTGCTCGTCCCCATTTGTCGACGACGACGAAGAAGTCGGATGCAGATGTACATAGGCTTCGAAACGTACTTGCCGAGAAAGTGAGTGATCTAGGAGTTTATCTCATGCCACTGGTGGTTTTTGTTTTTCTTTCTTTGAGATTCTACACTTCTGTTCCGTTTTGAGAAGATTTTGTTGTACTCCAGAGATCGGATTTTTGGTACTCCAATCTCTTGTGTCTCTGAGTTTTCTATTTCTTCCCATTTCATGAAATGGGTTGCTCTTCCATGGTTGCTCTTCACATAAATCTTTATCCGAGAGACAGCAGAGATGCATGAAGTCTGTCTTCTCGTTGAGTCTTCTTTCTCTTCTTGCCACTTGACCTAATTGTTGAATCCGTGGTGGTTGCTCTTCAGATCCTTGTACCCCAAGAGAGCAGATTCCCAGATTGTAGTGAATTCTGTGATCTCTCTGAGTCTTCTTTCTCTTCTTGCCATTTGACCTAATTGTTGAATCCATGGTGGTTGCTCTTCAGATCCTTGTACTCCAGAGATCGGAGTGAATTCTGTTGTGTCTCCTTCTATTCTTCCCATTTGACCTAATTGTTCACTTCATGGTTGTTTTCCAAATCCTCGAACTCCAGAGAGCAGATTGTAGTGTAATCTGTCCTGTCTCAGTTTTCTTCTATTCTTCACATTTGATCTAATTCTACGTTTCATGGTTGTTTTTCAGATCCTTGTATCCCATAAAGCAGATTTTAAGTGAAATCTGTCTTCTCTCTGTCTTTTTTTATTCTTCCCATTTGACCTAATAATTCTGCAATCCATGGTTGTCTTTCAGATCCTTGTAGCTAGCCCAGAGAGCAGATTTTAGGGGAACCTGTCCTCTCACTGAGTCTGCTTCTATTCTTGCATTTGATCTAATTGTTGCTGAATTCATGGTTGTGTTTCAGACCCTAGTTGTACCTAAGAGAGCAGATTTTAGTGAAATCTGTTGTGTCTCTGAGTCTTCTTCTAATCTTCTTCCCATTTGGCCTAATTCTTCTATTGATGGTTGTTTCTTTGGTGGGCGGGGGGAATTCAAGCAGCTTTGGAGGGCTCCACCAGATCAAGGTTTTGTTCCATGTGTAGACCCAAGTCCTTCATACACTGGTAAGCCACTGATGAACTTGTTTGCAAGTTGCCTCATTCCTTGTGTTGTAACTCTTTAAAAATTTATATTGTTACTTTCTTTAGTATACTGTATGCATTTCAAGCAGTTTTCATTCTGATTTCAACAAGCATTCTTCGAGTTCTGTATGCATACCTGAGCTGTTGCTTCATTTGCAAATTGTCAGCTCCTGGAAAATCTAGAGGTTATCTCATGGTGGCAGCTAATGGAGGACTCAATCAAATGAGAGCAGGGGTGAGGCTTCCTGGAACTCAAGAATTTCTGCAAGTTTTTCCCAGCATAAATACAGTTTTTGTGACTTCTTTCAAGCAATAGGCACCACAAGGAGACTCTTGGGTTCTTCCTGCATAAGTTTTTGTGCAGGTTTAGAATTTGTTATAAGGTTTTGTGCTGGCTTAGAATTTGTCTGGCAGACCTAGAGCCTCCTCTCAAATCTTGATCAAAATATGCAGATCTGTGATATGGTGGCAGTGGCACGCATACTGAATGCCACACTTGTCATTCCAGAGTTGGACAAGACATCTTTCTGGCAAGATTCAAGGTGAGATTTTTCTTCCCCCCTGCACAATTTTCTTTCTTTGGGAAAAGAAAAGACGTCAGTTGTGCTTTTACAATTGTTTGGTATACATTACTGTCAAACAATATCAAATGACTCAGCCTGAGTGAAATAGCTAGAAGCCTGCCCCGATGTGGCTTCTCACTCTACAGATTCACTTCTAGTACTCAATTTCCTGGCTCAACTGTTCTGTTTGCCAGTTGAGCTAAAGGTGCATCACCATTGCAAGGGCGGCAATGTGTTCCTAACAGCTACATGCATTTGCAGCAACTTTTCAGATATATTTGATGTTGATCACTTCATCAAGTCAGTACAAGGGGATGTACCCATCATCAAGAAACTTCCAGAGTTCCTCCATGATGAAACTGAAATCATTACAGAGTTTCGAAGCTGGTCTGATGTGAAGTACTATGAGGAGGGCATTGCCAGTCTCTGGAGCAGATACAAGGTCTGCCATAGGCTTCCCAGATTCACTAATCTACTATATATTTCCTGAATGACTTGTCTTTTCTTCAATTGGTATGAGTCATTAGAAGGGGACATTGAAGAACTTTTGAGAAATGTAGTTTGATCTTTTGTCACCTGCTTTGATGTTGTTTCCCTTCTTCCTCCATTGCAGTTGAATTAGATAAATGTTGTTTGAATCAGTGATGTGTCAAAATACCAGTGTGATAAAGCTCGACAGTTTGTTGCAAGAATCTCTCCTCTTGCTGCATTCTGAATTGTGGCAAGTTGAATCCTTACAGGAATCCTTATGACAATGCCCATTTGCAATGTGCTGCAGATTATCAAAGCTGCCAAGTCAGATTCACGTCTTGCAAACAGCAATCTGCCACCAGACATTCAAAAATTGCGTTGCCGAGTTCACTATGATGCACTTCGATTTGCCCCTCATATTGAAGCTTTTGGAAAGGTACCCAAAACTCTGCTTAAGTACTTAATTTATCAACACCTGGATGCAGGGATTTTTTTCTGGATGCAAGCTGATTTGAAAAAGGAGAGACTATGAGAAACTTACAAAGATGAAGACTCTCGATTTGTGAGCAGAAGCTGGTGGAAAGAATGAGGTCAAATGGACCGTTTATTGCAGTGCACTTAAGATATGAGAAGGATATGCTGGCCTTCAGTGGTTGCACATATGGCCTCAATAGAAGTGAAGCTCTTGAGCTTACCACTATTAGGTGCTATATGCCTTCCCAACAACAGACTTGCTTGCAAGTGTCCTATTGCACTGTTTTCTCTTTTATTGTGGTCTGCACCTTCTGGTCTTGTTGAAAGGGTGTATGGTCTATTCTGAAAGCTCACTGATTTGGTTGCACTGGGTTTTCAGAAAGAATACACCTCATTGGAGGATCAAGAAGATAAAGGCTGCTGATCAAAGATCACGGGGCTTCTGTCCCCTTACTCCAACAGAGGTTGCAATATTCTTGAAAGCTCTTGGTTATCCTGCAAGCACTCACATCTATATAGCAGCTGGAGAAATTTATGGTGGCCAGGAGCGGATGGCTGGATTTCTCTCTCGTTTCCCGAATGTGATGAGCAAGGTGAACTTGATATACTTTGCAAATGCATTCTTCACAATTTAAGAACTAACTGGGGGACAAACCATGCAATATATAACTTGAGAAAAGCCTTGAAATTACAGTAGAAATATGGTTTGAACCTTGATAATTTTGAGTCCAATGACCCAATGATTCTCATCTATGGAATTGGCAACTCTACTTCGTAGGATCTTCACTCCTAATGCTCTTGCAATAGAATTTTTTTCTCTAACATCATGCAAATTTTCTCACAGGAAACGATAGCATCCGCGGAGGAACTTGCACCATTTTCTCAGCATTCTTCTCAAATGGCAGCCCTGGACTACATTGTGTCTGTGCAAAGCGATGTGTTTGTGCCATCTTTCTCAGGAAACATGGCACATGCTGTGGAGGGTCATCGTCGGTTCCAAGGACACCTTAAGACCATCACTCCAGATCGGTAGGAGGAGCTGTCAACCTCTCTTGTAAACAAAGAAATTCTGATTATAAGCATATCCCAAAGCTTGTTCAAACCAACAGAAAGTATTCTGTTTGCAAATCAGTATAGCTGGGTTTGGTTCTGAAGAAGTTGCAACAGGAGAACAGGAACAAATTGTGATGTTTGCTAAACTCAAGAAGGATGGATCATGACACCTGTAAAACACTGCCACAGCAACTAGCATTGCATTAGCTTCCAGGATGTTATGCCAGGTAGTAGAGTTGTCCAAAGTTGTCCAAAACTTGGCTTGTCAGCTTTCCAGTTATACTTTCTGATAACATGGAATTCATCATATAGAGCCCACTCACACCTTTGCTGTGGGTTGTATTGATCACAGGAGAGCACTGGTAACCCTTTTTGACAAGCTGAATACAGGAGAGCTCCAAGAAGGCCCAGAGCTTGAGGAGCTGATAACTGAGATGCACCAAAACCAGTAAGTCTGTCATGTTACAAAATATCATGTTAAGAAATTCAGTTATTATACAATCTCTTTGACACTTCCAGTTTTACATGCAGCCTGACATCTTCTTGACTTGATGAGGTGCAGACAAGGAGCCCCACGGCAAAGAAACGGCCCCATCCAAGGGACCAAAGGAAGAGAGCGGTTGCGAACGGAAGAGTCATTCTACACAAACCCAAACCCTGAGTGCATTTGCATGCAATCAGGCACTAATGTGAACCCAATTTCCAAAACCATTGATGACTCATAGCATTGAAAACATAAACATTTGGGTCCTACAATTGTATTTAGTGAAGAGTGGCTCTCACATTCACCATACCATTAACCCTGTTAGTACTGAGAAAACAGCCAGACAGGTCCCACACACCCACATTCATTACCAATTATGGTGTACACCAAGTACCAAGAGACATTACAAATATGCCTGCAGATTATCACAAAACATCCACAAAGAAGAGGCATAGCTAACATTTAGAACTGTGAAGTCCCACCTATTGACAGGACATAATTCCAAAGTCAAAAAGTGGATTACAGGTTGCCATCACTACTTCATTGTCCATTGCCATGCCCAGATTCACAGCTAAGAGATTGATGAGAAAACTCTGTGGCAACAGTTGGAAGATAACATGCAAAAAAGTGCAAACTATGAACACATCCAATAACTGTCCTAGTCACCATGTGCTCTCTGCCCACACTCTACGTTCCCCAGAAACAGCTGCCATGCAAACACTCCGAAACAGATCTCCTCTAGATACAATTTGGAACAGGCTTTGAATATTGAGAATGCAAGAACTTCCATGTAAAGAATATTGCAGGTGGGGGGTGTAGTGGGCCCTATGGTATTTGACACTTGACAACATCCTTTCCAGCATTCAGTGCACAATACTTGAGCCAGTACATATTTCAGGATAGTGAATTACTGTGCTCTACAAGTAGCTTCAGGCTGCTGGCCACTGATCACCATCCTTACACACTAAACACTTGCCAGGTTTTACAAGTGCCTGGGCTGGCAGGTGATCATCCTCACCTGCAATCCAATTGGCAGGCTTTTCTTTAACCACATCCAACAGCGGCTTGAGTGACATGGATGGGCAGCTAGAAGTGATAACAGACAATGAAAACCCTAAGCAGCAACTCTGGAGATCTGGGCAGCTCCATGGCTTACAGGCTTCTGGATTGCCCTTACAAGAGGCATTCCATCAGACGCATCATTCTGGACCCTCCATGACCGGTCTTTCCGTCGCGGTGCTTTCCTGTGCATCTTATGGGTAGCAACAGCCTTTGCTTTACTCTTCGAAATCTTTGCACCAGCACCTAGACTTAAGGTATCCAGGTCTGAGAAAACAGTCTCTAAGTCACAGGTTCCAACCCCCAATAACTGTGCCCCTGCTGATGTACTTTCTTCACCCCTGGTTTCTCCAACACTCTCTGGTGAGATACCATTGCCCTCATCAGCCTCAGAAACTATTGATTCTGACTCATCATTACTGTCATGCTGCTCAAGATCTAAACCTGAATCATCTTCCTCATCAACACTAGAAGATACTTGCCAGGAACCCAGAGGATCAGCATTCCCCTCATTTGGTGGCAAATAGCAATAAGCTAGCTTCCCATTGATATAGTCCTTCAGGATCTGGCGAGAAGCTCGTGTTTCATCAGGTAGTCCACTGCTTGCAACATAGTTCCGCGATGAAGCATAAGCCCTCAGCAACTCAGCTGCTGTAGGAGGCCGGTTTTGAGGCTCATAAGGCTTGGGTTGTGGTAGTGTGATCCCATACAAAGACTCAAGAGTGCATCTTGGTACATTTGTGGCCACAACATCAATGGGGCCACGGTGGTCAGTCATACGGTCAATTGGAAGCACACCTGCAGCCACCATTTCTGACCTAGAACCTGTGAAGGAGGGGAATACTAAACCTGGACAATCACAGAGCATGAGCTTCTCACTTATTATTAGTGTTTGGAAATGCTTTGTCTTCCCTGGTGTAGATGTAACCCCTGTCTTCTTTTCACCAACCAGTGCATTGATGGTGGAGCTCTTTCCCACATTTGGGTACCCCACGAACCCAACAATGACTCGCCCTGTAGAACTTGCAGCGCCCATTTCACAGTCACTTCTTTCCTGTCCTTCCAAAAGATTACTGTTTTGTGCCTTCAGATGGTGAGAAATAGATGCCTGTGATGCTGCCCTCCGGGTTTCTGCAACTGCTTCAGCTTCCTGTTGCAAGCGACTCAGGAGCTCCTCACGTCCTAGAATGGCCGTTTCTTTATCATTATCAGCTTCACTCTCCTCATCTCGGGCTCCAGAGTGGCCAAGAGGAAATGTGCTGCTGGGGCTATGCACCTTTCCTTCAAGCAGAGCAGTAGCAGCTTTGGCAGACCAGAACAAGAATGGAATGCCCTGTGATTTCAGGTAATGGGCCCACTTCTGTCTGCACAAAAACCCAAACATTAAGAAATACCTCACTCCAAAGTACCACAAGAAAAATGCTTGAAAGATTCAAAAAAGTCATGTTCATGTGATGTTCTTGCAAATTGGAGTCCTGGAGATAAGTCTTCAGTGGAAACTTGAAGATAAATTTGAAGGTGAAACTTGAATTAAACAATGAGACTGGCATCCAGAAAACAAGGTAGCATTTCAGTGAACAACAAAAGAGACATTCCTGAACAGAAGAGAAGCTACTCTCTTGATGAGGAGAATGGTGAGAAACAGTGTTAACATACCTTGCAGCACTACTCAACAGATCCGCCTTGTTTAGCAAAAGCATAGTTTTCCTGTTGCAATCAATCTCTTTCACATAAACCTGGTCACCCACACACATTCACAATCCACTTTTTGCATACTTCATCTTTCACATGAAATTTTCTAAGAGACAATAGAGACCTATAGGAATCACAATCAACAGTATAACTGGTCAATGCACTCATGTCAATTCTTGCTGGTTGTAGCCAACAAAACACAGTTTCTAAATGTCCACAAAAGCATCCTCTGTATTTACAAATTCAGTCAATGAGTAGAGATTGTTACATAACCTGACCGTACCATTCACAAAATTTCAGACCAAACAACAAGAGATGAGAGCAGAACGGAAGAAAAATGTAGAGTGAACGATAAGAATGTTCTCTCTCCCAAGTATGTATGGTAGCAACTAAGTACCTTACATCTCCACTGATTTCATCAGGAACTTCTAATGGCAGGTTCAGACCCATGTCAAACATCAACCCATGTGCTAAATTTCTGACACAAATACAGAACAGAAAGACTCAGCCATGATGCTGTATACTGCACAAACATAAAGGCACTGAAGACCCAACAGAAAAACCAATATAATAACTCTCATGAACATTGAAAAATCTCCATACTCGCGATTGGAAAGCCAAAAGAACAATAAAATGTCTCCTTTTTAAGTCAAAGAAAAACTTCCAGATAAGGACTTACAGAAAGAAGAACATGAAAGGGACAAAACTAGAATAAAAACACAAAGACAAACATATGCAGTACAAACAAAGGTCACAGTCTCTCACTTGTTCAGGGACCATCAACAGTACCATGTATGATAGCAACTTCTCTATCACTTCTTCCCCACTGACTTCATCAGCTCCTACAGTGGGTATAGGCTAGTCTAACCACTAACCTGTGAACCATGTTTCTGTTGCAATGGGAAGAATAGAACATACTACAAAAAGATAAGAAAAAAGAAAACCAAAAGGAGAAAGGAAAGCACCACTAAAAACAAAGAGCAAATAGAACATAGACTGAAAGTGTTTGGGATCATCTAAGTTTGAGAACAAATTGGGCATAAAGCTGCCTTTGTCAAAACAGGAACCCCTTGCAAGGATTGTCTTGAAGACAACAAAGGATGAAACTCCAAATGCTGATCTATCTTTCTTCATTAAGTTATTCTGTTGTCTGTTTCAGTAGAAATTCCAAATTTTTACCTTTATTCTTCATTTAAGGATTGAACTCATCATTCAGGCTATAAAGGGATTTTCAATGTAAAAAACCTCAAGAAACTGTAAAACTGACTGTTGGTAACTCTGAGTCTACCATGTCTGAAATATTTAAAACAAGGCATGCAATCATATCACTATATGTATACTCTCACTCAGGATGTTTACCAAAATGGTTAATGCCAAACCACTTAAGTATCAGTTTACTGCTTTATCCAATATAAGCACAATTAAGCTCACAAGTTGATTGGCACAAAAGAGTCTCTACTTGGATCTGAATCTTCAAACACTTGTGCGTTTATATGAGAAAAAAGAAGCTATTGAATGTGTGCATACCTCCAAGTCAGGGCATCGGTAAAAGAGAGGATTTCGAGCATCAACAACCATCACAACCTGATCACATGAGAAACACACCATTCTCAACACTGACAACATGTGGAAAGGTCCTTATATCATGCAGAACTGTAAGGAGCACAAAGGACTGAATGGCATCCACTCTGAGATGTAAGGGAAAACAAAAGCAAGTACACCAAGACACAAGATACAGAAAAGAACATGCAGGAGTAAATACCAAGTCGCAACGTTCAAGCACACGCCATAATTGTCTCCAAATGTCCAAATTCTTCTCAAAAGGAGTAAGAACCAGTTTCTCATTGTCCTCCAGTCTGTGAAATATCATTGTCTCAAAATCAGTTTCTATTGATTGGCACCTAAGAGTGCAGGGATATCACTGAGACATAATGCAAGGTACCAGATAACATTGTCATGAGAAATCAGGACTTCTCTGTTCTTGAGATTTATGCAACCTGAAAATAATTGGGTGATGACCTGATAACAAGGCTATAGAGACGTCAGATCTGACAATAAATCAGAGAAGAGGGAAAAGGAGAAAGAACAAAAGGAAAAAAAGAATACCAAACCCTAAAAACAGAGGAAAGACTGAGGAACCAAGAAACATCAACAACAGCAATATGTAGGGTACTGACAAGCTACCACAACATCCCCACTAACTTCATTAGGTCCTGGCAGTTGCTGGGGGCCAATCATAAATTGACTAACATACCAAGCTTCTATCACAAGGTACCAGATAATGTCCTCTCCATTGTTGACTCATTTTCAGGACACAATATCAACACAGCCTAGAAATGATAAATGTATCTCCAAATTGAAACAAGAGATTGTTACACACTTGGCTAATCCTCTGCGCCAACTCAGAAAAGATTGCCGCTCCTGCAGATCCAGTTCTTGTGCACTCATGCTGGCATGCCATTCTGGCCTGCAATTCACACAATTCACCTGTCACGAATTTCTATCACCCTCAAATATAACCTACACCTGGACTGAGTATGTGTTCCCTCCCATGGTCACCAAAACACGACAGGAATTGGCTTATTGAACTGCTTCCAAATTCAGTCAGCATCTCGCTCAAAGTGAATCCTTCATGGAAGGTCTAAGAGAACCAATGTGACTTTGTATGCTTCAAAAACCTATTGAAAGATCTCTGGCCAGAATAAGCACCTTCTGGGTATAACAAGACTGGATTGATACAGTGCCTCCTCTGCCTTTCGCTCTTCTGTTTTACCCTTCAAATTGCTGGCATCTCCTTCTCTGCACATTGTGAGCCGCATTAAGTAATAAGCTACTTGCAACTATTGAGTGAGACAGGTGACAGTCTCAGAAATTCACTCTTCCTCCATTTTTTGGTCGCAGAGATAGTTGAAACATACGAGGTAACAAGGAGCTGAGGAAGAGGGTTGAGGGCAGAAAAGACACGGCCTGCAAGCTCTGCCTGCTCCATCACTTCATCCAAATCCCGCACATCAATTTGAGATTCCAAAGGCTTTGATTCTCGTTTTCCTCTTCTTTCCTCCTTTTGTTGTATTGCCGCAGACGTCCGCTGCTTCATGAGCAGCTGCCCTGGTCCTAGCGTAATCTTTGCCTTTCGCCCCATCGCTTTTGCCCTAACAATACGTTTCAATTCTCTGATGATTTCCTCGACTACACATGAAATCAGAACAAAATCAGAACCACAAATGTTAACGACAGAGCTTCTGCAAACAGACCTTCACTGCAGTAAAGCACTCTTGAAGGAAACCACTCAATTCGAGACACAGGAGGATTCCTACAAGACATTGACTGTCAGAATATTCGTAGAAAGGCGTGGGACAAGTGACCGCGGCCAAATTCTTCATTCAAGAAGGACTGGGAAAAAAGGACAAGCAAATGGTACCTCCAAACGTTGAAGCGTTCAAAACCTTCGCGACGACAAAGAGCGATGGTGAACCGTGTGGAGCATCAAGACGATCTCTCTCTGCCAGAAACTGTGCCGCGAGGAGCATGCAGGCGAAGGAATGACGGATTAGGGTTTCAAGGGTTTAGGGCTTAGGGGTAGGGTTCGAGGGTTAGGGTTGGTGGAGTCATTTTTCTTTTTCTTTTGATTATTAATTCTATTAATTTTTTGTGTTTAATTCCTGGATTTTTTGTAATGTTCGTCTTGGAGCCTTTCTTTTTCTTTTTCTTTTCCTTTTCTTTTCATCTGGATTTTTTACTCAAATTTTGGGTTTTCTGGGTATTGGATATTCTAATCATATTCTTGAGATTATTCTTGGTGTAAATCATTCATCTATCAATTGACATGTATTTGTCCATTAGCCATGCAATATTCTCAAGTAATAAGTATTTATGTGTATTTAATAGTCCATAATTCTTCTATCCAATATGGATTTGTATTGAGATAACTAGCATAACTTTATTTATGATTTGCATGATGAGGATAATTTATATTTTTATTATTTGGTGATATCAATTGATTCTTTGGCAATTGTGATTGTGTGTCAACTGATTTAAATGTTGTCAAACTTGTATTGAATTTGTACAACATGGATTTTTTCTAAGGATTTTTAATTGTACATTTAATAATATTATTGATCTTAGTAGATTACGTAGGTGAAAGATTATCAAATATAAATGTTATGCATATTCAAAATTCTCATAGATATAATATTTAAACCTTCAAAGGGACAATGTTTGCTTTTAATGTTTGTAATTTTAGGTGGATGTTGGCAAGCATATTGCAACCTACTTTATCTATATTAGGTTATATTGTTTGTCCAATCAATGTACGATGATTTTATAATATTTGTGTTGATTACTTGTCAACTAAAAGGCCAATCACCAAAGGATTATATCTAAACCATTTATTAACATTGCAACATTTGTTGTGTGTGCATCAACATTTAATGTAGATACTACCTCATTTTATTGAAATATTCTTTGACAATTTTAATCATTTGTGTTTTTCCAATTCTTGTTGCACCATCACCATACCTAGTCATATTTTTATTGTAGCCTTATTGGTATGTATTTTATGTAATTTTTTAAAAGCTTGATCTTGAAATTCATTTAATTTCAACATATTTGAAACTTGAAATTTTGTCATATTAGCAGTATCTTGTTTTTTGTGGATTTTACCAAATGAATTGTATCAAAGTAAAGTGTTATATACATTTGGATGAAAAAAATAATGGCATGGATTGTAATTGTTTCATGGAGGTGAATGAATGGTTTGTTTGTTTGTATGTTTGTTGGATGTTTTGTGTAAATGTTATTATGTAATTAACATAAGGACTTTGTCAATTTTGTTGTCAAGTTTTGATAGGTTCATGAAAATATTATGATTTATTTTAATTTTTTAAAATTGTGTTAGAGTTGGGTATAATCATGGTGTCAAACACGGTGATAACATTTATGAATTTTTTTTGTCCCTTTTCTTACACATCCAAGATGCAATATGTTATTTGTAATGTTTTCAATTACAATGCCATCATTGCATTTTTTGTCAAGTTTTTCAAAATATTATTTGTATTCTTCATCCTACACATGTATGACCCCCTTTATATTCTAAATATGTTTGGTCACCTATATTGTTGACAAATTCTTGTTGGGATCCAATTGTGTTGCAAAAATGAATTGAAAGTCATTGGCTATCAATGAAATTTTTGGAAACAATTGTATCATAAGTTCTTTTGATTTTTTGAACTACAATTTGCAATGATAAGTACATACATGTGATGTATACTTGGTTGTTTTGTCATGTAAAATGTTATATGATATATTAATGTTTTCATCTTTACCAAATGTAACAATAAGTTTTAAATCACACATGAAGTTATTTCATCCTACTACACATGCACCATACATGTTTTAGGCGCATGATATCTATGTGCAAAAAATATGAACCTACAAAAAAATGTTTTTCACATAGTTTTCATTACCAAATTAATCATGTGATGAAAAGTTTGTGATATAGTTGAAGGATATGAAAAATACATATGGTATGAGGAAAAAATAATAGTCTTATCACATGATTTTACAATATTTAGTTGCATCCTCATCCTCACAATTTCAAATACTAAAAATTTAAATATCAAATAAATATAAAATATCAAAAAATGATGTAAAAAATAATTATAATTAAATTTCAAGGTTGTTAAAGTTGACAAGATGTGTCATTTTTACATTAGTTGTCATGTTAGTGTCATGATGGACTCATTGGATTGTTAGGTCAACCATGACATTGACCAAACACTCCCACAATAAAAAAAAACAATTTTCCTATTGTTTTCACTATGCACAAATGTGCAAAAGTAAGTGATAAAATATCCCTTGACATTGTAATCTCCGTGGGGTAATTCAAAAACTCTCAAAGGAAGAAGAGCACTCGACTGGTTCAAAACAAAAATAAATAGAAACATGGTTCTGATAAAAGGAACCCAAGGACGACATTCTTCTTCCCCTATTTGGGTTCTAGTTAAGATATAAATGTAAGAAAGTAAGTTCAAAACCTTGTCAAGTATCATAATGAAACAATCATGCATTTCTTTAAGTTTATAAAAAGTCATATACAAAGTTTCAAAACCTTTAATGTAAGAAAAATATGTAATAAGTAAGTATTAAACTAGTTAGGTAAAATGTGCTAGAACTTAATTTTTAAGTTAAAGATTTGGCAAAATATGGTTTTTATTGTGCAATTTTTTTCAAGGATTAATACATTTTAGTGTGCCATCAACTTGAAATTACCAAAAATCTAACTAAAGTCTTACTTTCATCTACTTGAAACCAATTTGAAACACCTACTTGCATTCATTTGCATTTTCAAAAAATTATTTAAATGCATATTAAGAACATAAAATATTATATTATTATATTAACATTCTTAAAATCCTCATATTGATCATTAAACAAAACAAATTTCAAAATTTTCTATATTAATATCTATTTTATGGTGACTTTCGCCCAAAAAAAATCTTGACCTTCAAAATGGTGATCAACATTTAATTGCCACATCTTGATGACCAAAAAAAGAAGATCAAAACTTAATTAACTTTTTTTCAAAGGTTAATTTAAGTTGTAGGTTTTATTTTATTTTTTGAAACTTTGGATTGCAACTTATGATTATGATGACCTAGTCCCAATACCTATGGGCACATTGGTCCATATTGTGACCAAATTTTAGTAGCAATATTTTTATAAAAAATAATTATAAAAATTGGCTTTTGAATTGACAACTAAAATTCAATCATCACATCTTGATGGTTTGGATTTTTCTTCTTTTACAATTGAATTTTGATTTTCACATAGACTAAAACCCAAGTTTAGTTAGTCATTTGTGCCCCAAAAAATTATATGGTGATTAAAATTTAGTCACCATTGGGGTAAAAAAATTACCCCTACATTAAAAATTTTAAAAATTATCCTAGGTTCATTTTAAACCAATGTGACACTATATTATGTTGATGAACATTCACATGGTTAGGAGGGGGTTGCCCTATAAGTGGTAAAAAACCAAGTGCAAAGTTTTGTTTTAAAAAAAGACCTTTAATGAAAAAAGGAGGCGACGAGTCCACGCATTACAAACTTGCCCTTCACAAGGTTTAATGCTTTTACAACATTTAAAAAATGTGTTTAAAGTTAAGTGTTAATTAAGTGTTGATATAATCATTGATATGATGTTGTGATTGCATTATAACACATTGTGATGATCAAACATTGTGTTATAGTGCCATGACAACATTATGTCAATAATTTATCAACACTTAATTAGCACATAACTTTGAACACATTGTTGAAGTGTTGTAAAGACATAGATACATGGAGGGGGCTAGTTTGTGATTAGTGGGTCCCCCATTGATGGTAAACACTTGGTTGTGCTAGGGGGTAATTATTGAAAAACATTAAACATCCCCTAATAAACATTGCTTGGTGTAAAAAGTGGCCAACAATGGTCAACCACCTAGTTACTATAACATGATTTGATTGTTTTGACCTTGCACATATGTTTTTTTTTTTTTTTTAATTCTTTTTTAAAGTTCAAATCTATGCTTCATTTTGTTTCATTTTTAATTCAAGAAAAGGTTGTTGGGTTTGAATTCAGCCTAGGACAACATAACATGGAAAACAAATTAAATAATGTGTTTTTTTCCAAAACATGCAAAACATGAAAAACTACCCAATGCAATTTGGTGTAAAACCATGCATGGTTAAAAAAAACATGCCCAAAAATGTGTCAAATCTAGAACTTGTTAGGGGGTATTTAACATCTCATTAATTTTCTCCATGCTCAAGTTGTAAAAAGTGGGTCAAGCCGAGTCCTATCCTTGGTTAGGTTGTGATTAGTCAACATGTTTAGGAGTGATGTACCTTTAGAGTGGCAATTTTCGTATAAAACAAATAACACAATTCAAATACATATTAAATGTTTTTTCTTAGTTGAAATTTATCTACTTTTTGGGTGTCATCAATTGAGCCTTATGATAGAATAGTGTGAGTGTCACACAAGAAACATCATTGATTTTTGCAAAATTTGTCAAAGAGTTTAGCATCCTACCAAATTATATGGTATTTTTTATTTTTGGAATTTTTTTCACAAATCTAAATTTGATAAGTTGTTTTTACTAACACACAACCTACCACTATTTTCTATTTGGTTGGTAGTTCTAATATCACGAATTGGTTCAAGTTATAAATAATGCATAGTTGATTAATAATGTTCAAATTTCCTATCATTAGACATTACAAGTGCACCTACAATAAACATAACAAAATTGAACTATCAACAAAACTGAACTTTATTTGTGATATGTTAGATCAAAGCCTTTTCTTTCTCCCTTTCATCATGGGTGTGAACTTGAACTTGCATTAGTTGTCATGTGCAGAAAATGTAAATTACCAAAATGTTTTTCTTTGGTAGAATTTGAAGTTCATGAAAATTTCACAACAATAAACAAATGTTTTGTAATTTGTTACACGACTTGGTAACTCCCAAGGAGGAAAGAAATGCAATTTCTTACATTCAAGTTGTTTTTTTTAAGTATATTTTTGACCTCTTTGATTAATACTTTTGAAATGATAGATGATTTTACATACTTAACAATGCAATCACTTTAAGAAAATCAACAATGAATGCAATAACATCTTGCTCCCAACATCACTCAACTTCACATTTTTATTATTGCTTGAATTTCAAAAAAAACTAGAACTTGGAATTGTGTTGGAATTGTTCATGTTTGAAATTACTCCTATTCAAAACCTAGGGAAATCATTCCTTGTATATTTTAGGAAGCACTTGAGTAAAAGGGTATTTTTTCATATGTTATAAAATAATGGTATATTTTAGATGTATATTTTCATATTGAATTATATGGATTCTATTCATGTTTAAGTAATTTCTTTTTTCAATAAACTATACCCTATATTTTCTCACACGCCATTGAAATAAAATGGAAGTGATTTCCCGAAGGCTCCAAATTGTTTTTGCTTGAAATTGTTGCCATGAAAGAAAAATGCATAGGGAAAGAGGGAAGAAAATGGAAAGAAGGAAAGAAAGGATGGAGAAGGAAAGAGAAAGGGTGTTTGAAAATTGTTTTATTGATTCTCCTTTTTACAAAACATTAGTTTTTTTTTTTCCCTTGTTCTATAATTTTCCAACATGTAATAAACTACACAAACATCCACCCAACAAATAATATAACAAATATGACCAAAAAAACCTAGTTGGCAAACAAAATCTTTCACCCAAATCCCCAAGAAAAAAACTAAACAATAGAATCAATTTACAAGGAAAATGAAAAAAAAAACATACAAGTGCGAAGCCTAGCCATCTTTGAACCCTAAAAAATGCATCATGGTCACAACATGGGATACCTATGTTCCATGATTTCACCACGGATATTTAAATGAAAATAAAGTTTTGTCATGATCATGCATACACATGTTTGATACACTATTAACAAGATGCAAAATTACCTCATCAATTCCCCCAACATGGAATTGTTTTCACCTTTTCCCCATACATTACTAGTGGGATGCAAAATTACCTCATTAGTTCCCCCAACATTGAAAAATGAGCTAAGTTCTACAATGTACAATAAAGAAAAGAAAAACAAAATGTGCTAGTGCAGACAACCAACTTGGTCTGCCAAAATGTGTTGTTCTGCTCTTGCCAAAGCACCATAGCAAAGACTGCATGATCCCAATACTGCTTGGCAGCTTGTCGAATGTATGGTGTTGCCCTTTCACCTATGTTAGGAAACACTATCACCTTCACCTAGTCACAAAAGAAATTGTCATTATTGATGTAAGCAAGTTCTAGCTTCTTCTTGCCTTCATTTTCCTTCTTTATTAATTCTCCTTGTTCCCTCAGCCCTTGCAACTTTTCATGCATCAGTGGTACTATAAATTAAGCTCGGTGTGGAAAAGTAAGTAAACCAAAATGGATTGAAATTAAGCATTGCACCTTGTGAGGACCTGTTTTCTGGATGACATCTGTCATTTTCATGTATTTCACCCAACAAATGATCAAGTAATCAGCTTGGATTCATGATTTGGGTTCACCATGGCAAG
>Ga0116227_10007881_pt1 | contig 20489 bp, 18 predicted proteins | sample S1TSphgellanicum_FD_89693 | JGI IMG/M metagenome (GOLD analysis project Ga0116227, IMG submission 89693) | Host-associated microbial communities from peat moss isolated from Minnesota, USA - S1T2_Fb - Sphagnum magellanicum MG | ecosystem: Host-associated > Plants > Peat moss > Unclassified...
GGGTCCTCCCAAAAAAATATAGAATATTGTCTAAATGCGTTTCGGGGAAATTAAAATAAATCAAAGGGTAGCAACTAACAAACTCCGAACTAGGAACCCAAAAAAATGCGCCCCCCCCCCCCCCCTCCCCTCGCCCCCCAGAAAAGGATTCGTTTGCAAGGCCCATATAAGCCAGAACTTCTTAAAGTACTTGGAGCATTGGAAAGCAATGCATTGTTCCAATGTTCCAACTACATCCCATTTGGCCCTTTCTCTCCTTTGTCTTTTGCATGACACATTTTCAACTCCATAACATTTTCTAGAACCTTGTGTGACAAGTGCACATGATTTCATATAACTTACTCTTTCCTAACTCATATTCTCTTTGTTCTCTCTCTATATTTTTCTCAGCACATATAATAAAATAATCCAAGTTTGGTTCATTTTCATCCAAAGGTATCATCTTCATGTCCATGGATGAATTTAAGTCCCACCCACCCATGAAAATAGAACTGAAGTCTTGAGTTCCTTACAGAAACACACACAGGACCACCACATATGATGGGGGCAAAACTAGGTGATATACTTTCTTACCCTTCTTTTAGATATCACATCCATTTGATATTCCACCTATTTTCCTACCCATCTAACACCTGATGTTTGGTGTTTAGGAATTTGTGTTAAGATAGACTATCATCAAACTAGCTGTTTATTTTTTTGATACCTAGCACCGAGTGTTAGGAAATCATGAAACTTTACACAACAAGAATTTTCATGCATTCACACTTGAAGGCATTGTTACATGTCACAACCTCTAGGGATACTTTAACATGACTGCCCATCCACACCAAACCTAAATTTTATGGATCACTTTACCTAAGAATAAAATAACTAGTGATAAATATTTGGTAAGTGGGAAGGAGGTGGTATCCAGGCCCCCTCATTTTGTATGTGCTAGAACATTGAGTTAAATGGTCATTTTTTTACCTTGTATCTAACATTGAAAAAAAATGAACAAAATCTAAGTTTTAGGCTTGATGAAATGTTAGCTACTACCAATGTTCACACCAAGCTAGCACCACTTGCCACCTAGGATGCCACATCATCAACAATGCCAACTAACAATTCATATGTCAATGCACTTAAATATCAAAAGAACTTAACACTAACTTATTGTTGATTTACCACCAAGTGTGAATCATGCTTAACTAATTCTCCAGAATAGCTCGAATTGAACACCTTTAAGGAGAGTAGAAGGTCATTTGTGCACTCTATAGCAAGGTATCAAACCCAGAGATTGAAAAATCCAGGAAACCCTTAAAAAGTCCAAGCATGAGTCGTAAAGCTCCAATCTGGAATTAGTGGTGCTTACGTGAAATTTATTCTTTTCATTTAAATATAAAAATTTCAGTTAGTTAAATGACTTTTGGTTGGTTTCTTTTTCTAATTTTATTTATTTATCTATCTTTTTTCCCTGTTATTTTTATTTATTTATCTTTTTATCCTGGGGAAACATTTGGCAACTAGCAATTTGAATCCCCCCGCCCCCCAAACACTCCACAAAATACAAAACCTATGTGCCCACCTTCCTAAAGGACGTTCTATGGACCGCTCAAAAGCCCCCAACTCTCCCCTAAATAGCTTGCTTCACTTGAAGACAAAAATTGGAAGGATTCCCTTGGCTCTCACACAAATTCATAGTGGACTTCATCTAGTGTGTTGATTTTTTGATTCCATAACGTGTGTTTCCATTTGGCAACTAGCAATTTGAATTTCCCCCCAGCCACCCCACAAAATACAAAACCTATGTGCCCACCTTCCTAAATGACAATCTATGGATCGCTCAAAAGCACCCAACTCTTCCCTAAATAGCTTGCTTTACTTGAAGACAAAAATAGGAAGGATTCCCTTGGCTCTCACACAAATTCATAGTGGACTTGTGTTGATTTTTTGATTCCATAACGTGTTTCCATTTTATTCAAAAAATAATCAAATTTTTTTTAAATATTTCACTTTTCTCTCTCTTCTTTTCCTTTCTCATTTTTCAAGTTGACAATCTTCACTTTGGTTCCCCTCTATCGCGGCATGTGCTTCATTGCCATGAAACTACTACTACTTATCTTGACTAATACATACACCACACAACTTGCATACACCAATATATTTAATCTTGACAATTCGGACTAGCGACCATTACTACCCAATTATTGTACCAAAGTCACAATTGTACCCATGGCCACACCTTCATACCCGGTGTCATTTTGAGAAGGTGTCTCCAAGTTTCGTGTGAGAAAATGCTTTGATTTCCATAGTACCATAGCCTAGGGTCAGTTTCCACATTGACAAAAAATGAATGATTATTTTTATTTCAAAAAATGAATTCTTTTTTTAAATTTTGAAATTATATATATTTTTCCATCATCTACTATAATATTGTGATATGAGTAATGAAATTATTCAGAGTGTAGCCTATGATAAATCAACATGTCAACTTCATATTTTTCACAAAATTTCATTTCATTATTTTGAGGATTATTTAACGACGAAACTGACCTTAGGGTAAGGTATTGCTCTCTCTTCAACGAATTGGGCTTGGGTTTAGGACGCCAGTGGCTCAGTGCTGTTTTGAAGTAAATTTTGTGTGTTGCCACACCGGCGATCATCCACAAGGAGATTTAGCCACATTTGGCTATATACCAGTTATGACAGTAAAAATTTATTAAAATTCTTTTATATCCTGGTTACTTGCTTTGAACAATGTGTAGAAACATAGTTTTTTAAGAATTTCTAATTTTTTGGCTATTCTTGGTGAGAAAAATGGAATAGTCAACAGAAAATGTTTTGGAATTTTTTTCGCCAAATGACAAAAATTTGCCACAAAAAAAAAAAACAGTTGAATGGCTTATTATCTGCAGATCAATTGCAATACATAGCTGCTCATTCAGCAGGTTTTCAGGTGGTCATAGAAGGTAGAATTGGCCACCATGGCTGATTCCATCATTTTGTACCTACCTACCTATGCTAGTTTACAACCTACCTACAGTCCGGGCAATATGGCCTAGTAAAAAAACTACTGCCCTTGTTTTGAGATGAGAATGCAAGCATCAATGGCAAGGCACCTAGTTGACAATTTTCATTTGACCCAACCCTACTCGGAAATGAGAGTGCAAGCAATCCATGCCCACGCATTTTCAATTGACAACTTTCTACACAGAACCTTCCAAGAGTGCAAGTAATCTATGAACAAGGTACCTCATTTGACAACTTTCTAGCCATAAAAATATTTGAGAAAGGGTGTAAAAAAATCAGTTTGAAAAATGACATAGAATTTCATTATTCTTTTTTGCTTTAACCTTCATTTGTCCAAAATAATTTGGAAAGAAAAATGCTCCAATTATTAGTTTTTCTACTCCAATAAATAAATTGACTAATGCATCTAGTTTGGAAAAGAACTGAAGAATCTCTTACTAATTAAAGATATCTACAACACTATTTAACATTTTTTATTGAATATTGTAGTACCTTTTCAAGTTTGGTGGGTTTTTTTTTTTTTAAATGTCAATTTTTTATTCAAAATTACCTATCCCAAACATCAAAAGTTAAAAGAAATTACATGTTTGTCAATGGCAAAATTTTGGGAACTTAAGACAATTGTGTAAGTTGCATTTAAAATCTCATTTTCTTTTCTTTTTTAAATATTTATTATCTAACATGTAAAGAATTTATCAATGGTTTATCTAGCTATGCTTAAAACAACAACTTCAATATGCACTACAACTCACTTTAGTCGTTGAATAAAGTGGAGTCTTCAACATTTTTGCAACAAGAACTCAGAGAAAAAATTGGTGTAATACTTTTTGTTGGAATGAGAATTTTTCATAAACATCATAGTCAAATATTTTTATTTCAACATAGTATAATCAGGTTCAAAGTTACATAAAGTATTATGAAACTCAAATTTGAAAAATAATAATAATTATCCAGCATCTGAGTGATGAATAATAGAGTATTATAATAATAATACCCAAGCAAACTCCACACACATATACTCATTGACTTCTTCTTACTCTTCCCATTCACAAAAATGCACATGTGAAGAAGATGCCATCCTCATGGATAGAAATAACTAAATAAGAATTTTAAAATAAAATCAAACAAATGAAACTCTGGTATTTCCAGAAAACGTAAAACAAGGTCAAAACCTTAGAGACTTTGCTACCATTGCACACCACTTAATAGTCACAGAGGCTACTTTCTGTCTCATACATGACAATATATCAATAGTGCTATTTTGAGGTATAGTCAGACACTGTCGAGCTTTCAAAGAAGCCAGAAAGGAGTGGAAAACAAGGGGTGTGTCACACACCATGGCCTGGCCATTTACATTAAAAAGTATCTTAAGGCAAAAGAAAGAAGAATTATGGAAACTCAAATATTTCACCATGCAAAAACATAATCTTCAAAAAATCCTCTAAAAGAAACCAAAATCCTTCAAAATATTATAACTCTATAATAACTAATCTCAAGTTTCAACACAAGCCAAAATATCATCTTTCAAAAATCCTCATATAAAAAATACACCTATTGCCTAGGGGCCAAAATCCATTAAGCTACTATACTCTATAATGAATCTAAACACAATATCTTGCCTTGGTAGGCAAGGCCAACAAACTATGGGGACAGAGAGCCAAGCAGGCTCATCATGTAAATGGTAAATGACTCCTCACTTTATGACAAAGTTCAAACAAGCAGCTCATCACATGATGGCTCCTACCCCTTTTGAGCAAGTTCAAAAGCTCAAACTTCAAACCAGCAACAACAGTTAAAATAAGAAGTGTCCCATGCAGTTTCCCAAAATTGAACTCGCAGTTCTCACTAACAACACTTTGTGATCATTCCTCAAAACGTGGGACCAAATGAAAACTGCACCATTCCAATTCCGCCTCTTCCTCTTGCCTTATTGTGGTGAAGAAGAGCCAACAAAATCCTGAGATACAATGGCACCCTGTAACATGACTGCCAAATAAATTTGATCAAGAAAGCAGCTTTGGGAGTACAACTAAATTTCCAACTGTCATCCACACATTGATTCTGGGTTCAAGCCAGAAAAATTACCTCAAAATCCTACCATAATATGAAGTCTCTTCCCTCTAGACAGAAGTCTCCCGCACAGCGCCGCGTTCGCATCCCAATCTGCTTCCGCGATGGGTCCATTCGACAGTCAATCATCACCCAAACAGACCAACCCAACGAAACTATTTGCTTTGCACCCCAACCATTTGCTTGAAGTCACTGGAAACGAGACTTTCTGTGCCTAAAACAACTTTCACCACTTGGTTTTAAGCATCCTCCGGGAGAAGGAAGGTGGGGAAAACAAAAAACAAAATCCGTTCTTCACAAAACTCACCAGAGCGCTTCAACAACAATAGTGCACAACAAAGTGTTTTGCAACAAAAGAGAGTGCAACAACGTGCTTCTTCTCTTCTTTAGGTTTTGCAATAGAGAGCGCAACAAAGTGATTATAGCCCTACTTAATTTTCTAGAGTTTTTCTTAGATTTAGATTTTTAAAACCTTGGATAGCATGTTTAGGGTTTAGCATGCTCATGCTAGATGAGGGGATCAAGAATTTGCTTTGTCATTAATGACCATTTGGATGTTCAATGACCCATTGTTCAACAATTCCCCTCTCAACTTCTCTACCTCAACCTTTGCATGTTTTCTCTCAATGACAATAAGAGTTTCATATTACCAAACCCCACAAATAGATCCTTAAAATTTACTCAATTCACCTTGGGCCTAGGCCGCTTCCACTACTCACAATAATTATGCACCCAATAACAAGTTACTACAATCTTTGTCACTCTATATACTCTAGAATTGAGGTGCCTCAAATTTCACCACCTATTTTTCAAAGCATTTTCAATCATCTCTCCTTAAATTTATTACACTATCATATCTCTTCTTGTCCCCATCTTGTAATGATCTCCACTTCTTCTGCATCAAACCTTTGTATAAATTGAACACTTTGAACTAATCACCATTGTGCACCCCTGCCCCCCGCCCCCACCCCTTCCTCCCTCCCCAAGATGACCCACGCAAACATTCTACAAGATCTTGTTAGCATCACAAACCCCTTATAGAACAATAAACTATTTTTTTTTCCTATCAAAAATATTGCATGCCTCAAGGTAATTTTGCACTTAGACAATTTGTTAAAGGAATGTGTGTCTCATCGATCACAACAGAAACATTTGGCAACCCTATAATTGTCATGAAACTGCAAATGACATTCTCCAGTCATGCACTTATTAGACCATTGATGCATTGACTTTGCCCATCAACAAGGATGTCACAAACTATGTCAATGTATTTCCTTATAGAGGAACCCCTAGCTTTTAAACAATCTACAATACCATCACGAAAAACACCATGGGCAAACTTGTAAATCATCAATGCCATAAATTTTTTAATCTCCAAATGGGGTCAAATTTCATTTCTGCACTCCAACTTCAAGTAAGGTGTGAACATCTAAACTAAATTGTCAAATGCCTTTAGACTCATTCTATAAAGCTTCATATACTTTTGATGGGAAGTCTAGATGGGAAGGTTGGTTTTTTTTGAGTTTTAAATTTTAATCCATTTCAACAAATGAACATATGTTAACATTTGCTAGTACAAGCTATATGTCGCCATAAAGTGTTTTCTTTTTCAATTTTGTGATGAAGTTGAGGTGGAAATCATCCATAAGCTGATTTAGTCAAATTTGGCTGTTAAGAAAATATGAAACGAAAAAATTTAACATCTTTATATATTTTGGCTGAACCATTTATTTTAATCTACTGCATTTTTAAGAATTTTTTTTAAATTATCAATTTTTGGCCAATTTCTTCAAAATACTATTCAATTTGCAACAAAAAAAATTGCAAGGAAAAGAAAAGGTTATTGCCATCATATAAAACCACCCACCAAAACATCTTCATTTATTTTCTTGTTTGATAGTATAATTATTCATAAAATGGAACAAACACAACATGAGAAATGAATGTTTACCTAATACACAAGTTGTAATTGCAAACTTGGTGTCAAACTTTTAAGAAGTGCATGAATGAGGTGTGAAACATGATTTTACACATAAACTCAAGATCAAAGCAATTTCATGCAAATCTTTGGTGTTCATTATAAAGGTTCATGCAAGGAAGCTCAAATGTTTTTGTTTTCTTGTGAGCTTAGAGGAAGAAGAGTGTAGAACTTTTTGTGCTAGTTAAAAAGGGGAAACTATGTACAATAATCAATTTCTATGACTTTACTTAAATGTGAGTAGATTTTGTGATTTTATATTAGTGTGAGCTTAAAGGGGAGATCAAAAAGAAAGGAAGAATATTATGTTGTTTTGTAAGAAAGGAAGTCATGTTGCCACACATGCTTTGAGGCCTTGGAACACACAAACAAATTTAGGATTAAAAAGGAGTGTGAAGATTGGAACTAGAAGCAAGTTTGATTTGAAGCCAAAACCAAAGACCAAAAAGCTCAAGCTCTTTAGGTTATGAGGTTTAGGGATTAGGGATTACATTTATAACTTGAGCTACAAAGCCATGGTGCTAGTAGAGAGTGTTTGGGTTGAATGAAGATGTCTTCTAAAATTGTAGAATAGATCCCTTTATCTTGTGCTAGGCATTCATCCCCACATTGTGGTCATTTTGCATGTATTGTCAAAACTTTTATCAAAGATTCCAAACCTTAACTAGTGCATGACTAGTAGAATCCTTCATGTGATTCGACAATAAGATTCCAATAGTGATAAAACATGATACCATAGTACCTAGGCTGGTTAGGTACTAATTATTTTTTATGAATTGCCAAAAATCTGAATGAAGCTATCAAGCATAATAGCTTCATTATTTAGTACAATGCCAAACTGTAAATCGTTATTAATTTTACTATCGAACATAAATGACCATAAAAAAAAAACTATTAGGCACCTTGCTACCAAAGCAACCTGAGTACTACAATATGCTAAATACCCAAAACTTCGCCATAGCTTGGAACACAATTGTAAAAGCCATGAAATCCAAGGCTGCCTATTCATGCCTCTCATGGATGTCATTTTCATTGAACATGTCTTTGACTAACTTGTCTATGGACCTTTAATGTTGTGGTATTTTCTTTGAGCAAGCAAAGTGTGATATAATGTTATGAGTAATATTGTGGCATGGAATGTACATCCTTAGTCAAGATTGTTAATGGGCTTTTAGTCAAATGGGACATCTCATCAACAAAGAAAAAAATAAATTAATATATGTTTAATCAAGAGAATCAATGAGTTTTTAGTGAAATGAAACATCCCATTGTGCCATTTTGACTAAGCTACTACCTAGGTTATCTAGGCTAGTCTAAACAAGGTTACTACTTAGGTGCTTGGGCTACATAAACAGCAAGGCCTAAACCTGAATGACATAAGTAACCTAAGTTTAGGCCTTGCTAGTAGGTTAGTTCTAAGCCTAGCTAACACTAAGAAAAAAAAAGAATCCATACTAATATATCCCTATTCATCAAAGGGCTTTCAAGTGGTACCAAGTTAACAACAAGGCCCAAGGTTCGGTAGATCTCAACATGACAAAACCAAACAGACTGGCCCTGCCAACAGATAAGACTTTGTACATCTACCTATTGTGTGTCCACACTCTGAACACCAAAACAATGCGTTCCAATTTAAACAGTCTAAACACTTTCAACAAAGAAACCAGTTCACCTAATCATTATTATTTCATATCATATGCTTAAATATGTTAAATACATTCATGTAAAAGATCAAATTGTTTTTATTTTACTTTTTAAACTTCAAAAGACTCATTGCATACAATATTGAGTGAAATCACATGCCTTAGTATGTATTACACCATCTTAATGCAATTCTAATTGCTTTATTATCTCCTAAACTTCCAAAGACCTCAAAGCACTAATTATTACACATCATATATCATCATTCATGCTTTAGTATGTAATAAATCATAGTGAAGTACCTAAATTGGTTTGTTTTCCCATTTTTAACCTTCTAGTAGCATTCATTACCTATTCCAACATACTCCATAGCATAGTATGTATGAAATTGTTGAGAAGAAGTTTTATGGCTTGAAAATTACTTTCAAGCTCCCAAAGAAGTGAATCATTCAAATTATTACATTCAAATGGATATACATCCTATGATATTGTTTTACCACCTTGAGCAAGACTTAAATGATTGTTGTTTTCTTTTCTCTTCAAAACCTTCCAACTTCGAATCAGTAACTAATTACATCTGTAAGCATATCCTCTTAAAACTTTATTTAGTGCACTTTGTGTGACAAACTTAAATTGCTTTGCTTTAATTTCTCTGCCATAGACATTCCACAGCAAATTAGCACCTATGTCCACACCAACCCTAATTTGTTTCTACCCAGTCATAATACATGTATAACCCTCAGAAAAGAGCTTTACCTATTTGTGTGTTTTTCCACTGGTGCATAAAAACACATCAAAATTTTCATTAGTGTACATTGATGAAGATTTGATGATGTAAGTTTACATTTTTCTCTATCAATCACATTATTAAAATAGCACTTCAATTAGTGGAAACAAGTAATCAACTATCATTCTTTTGCTCACAATATATTGTGTTTCTCAATCTCCTGCAATAATAGAAAACAAAATGCTTAGAACTCTGAAAAGTCAAAATGCTTGATGATTTTGCTATACATTGCTTCACAAGTTTTGTCATTTGTGAACAGTGCTATGGCATGAGATTCAGCACACCCTAATGCCATTGATGGTATTGATGCTCCCTTCACCCATTGCACTTTGTGCAATCATATGCCACCTTCCTGAACAATAGAGAAAAGACTACAGCCACTAAGTCATTTTAGCCTTGAGTATGATCAGGCTCTGCAGTTAAAATGCATGGTGAGCTCTACCAAGATCAATCATATGCCCATAGTTGCTCTCTATTGATCCATGGGACATAACCAGACCATCATATCTGTACACTTAGATCATATGAAAGTAGAGTTCACTTCACAAATTGTACCAAAGTTCAAATCAGATTACAATTTTTTGCCTAGACTGCTATGTACTCGTGAGTTCACCATCAAATGGGCAGATTGAGATAACATACGAGGTGTTGGTCATCCTGTGTTTGTCACTACAAAAGTGCCAGACTATCTTGTGGATGTTTGGAGGGCAACTAGTACAATTGGTATGCACAATCCCCACCAATTGTGCAAGCTTTTAGCTCAAACCTAAAATCCAATTTCCAAATACTGGGCCACCACATTACTAAAACCAGATTTATCATAAACTAACAAATGCCATCCATTACATGGCTCTCACTGGCATGAGTAAACGTTGCAGTTCCATCACCTTTGATAAGAGGAAGAACACTAACTCTTTTTTTAAGGTCAGTCTCCAGAGAATTTACTAATCCATAATGCCCTCCCAATCAACATCAAGGGTCATGGCACCTGGAGGTGGAAGAAAAGCCGGTGATTTCATTGTAAAATTCGCATCAATATTTGCTGCAGGTGAGATTGCGATTGTGGGTAGCACTGGTTCAAGATGTTGGGCCCTGATAGGAATCAGCCTATCCCCTTCCACCTTGGCCAAAAGCTCAAACTCAAGCCTCTCCACAGATGGTTTGGTGGCCCAGTCAGGCCAAAACTCATCCGAGCTTAAACTTTCCTCAGTCACCTTCTTTTCCAGTTCAAATTGCATCTGCACAAAACTTGCTGCAGAAACTTTTGCCTTCAGCAGCTGAAAAGAGCCTTTCTTGTACACACTTGGCCCCAAAGTCTTGATCAGAGCTTGCTCCAATGCCTGCAGCTTTGACATGTTGAGCAAGGGGAGTGGCCACATCCAAGTATCCTCTCCCATGCTGTCACTCAAACTCACAAGTGCACCTGATGGTCCCGATTGTTCCACAACTTGCTTACTACTTGGTGAGGTCAACTCCACAGCCCCAGAACCAAGCCTCTTTACTTTCAACCTTGCTCTTTCAGGCTCACTTGCTTCAGTTGGTGCCACTGCTGCAGTTAAGGAAGTTGGACCCACAATGCGCAGGGAGAGCAGCGGTGTGCCATGTCCAAGAGATGCAGAACGGAGTCGTGATGCAAGGGCTATCAAACTGGCAGCCAGACCTTTTCCCTCAGGACTTTGGGCTAGTGGTAGTGGTAACTGTAGTGGTCTCGACAAGCTCACTTCTCGGGCACCTCTCACAGTTACCACAGCCCCATCTGCCAGCACCACTTTCTTCAGCTTCCCTGCATCAACATCATGCTGCACACCACCAGAAAACCAGCACAACAAAGTCCTCAATGATGTCCATTCTGTACAAACCACTTTCTTCTGTCTGTAGCCCCTGAATACACTCAATAACATATCAGAATGCTTGCACCTGATTCAGTCTGTAATCCCATATCCTCAAGGCGAATGGAAACTTACCGGCATCGAAAGACGAAGCTCCTCCGCATCTTGAATCCACAAGTCTACGGGTCCTGCCACCTGAAATGGAGCCAACACGGCATCGAATGCCTCAGGTCGCCAGACATCGATAGCGCCCTTCTCCTCATCTCCTGCCTTCTCAAGATTCTCACTGCCACTTCCAGGAAGTTCATCCAGATACTGCCAGGAGGTGATCTCCTCTGAGAGTCGAAGCGGGATGATTACGTCTCCCACCCGAATATCAAACTCATATATAAGCGTCTGACCTAATCTGGCATCCCTTGTATCTATCCTGCTTAGATCCACCTCGTCCTTGCTCCATCCCATGCGCTGAATTATCGAATCTACAGTGGCCTGCACCGGATCATAAAAACAACAAAATCCTAGAATCAGAAACACCATCCAGGTGATCTAAAACCAGATTTATTGAAACAGGAAAACCAGCCAAATCCCACGAGCAGACGCGTATCACACCATAATGCACATACCGAGACAGCCTCCTGCGCAACAGCAGGAGTCTGATCTTTTTGCAACGCAGTCGCCCCCATTAAAATTGCGTGCTCCTGAACCAACAAACCAAACAAAATTCCTACTAAAAAAAACATCACTCTATAGCTCCTCCGCAGCTCCATAACAACAGAAAATCCTCTATACACGAACAGTATATGAACTGAAAACCTTCAGCCTCGCACGTTCGCTTACTTGCTCGCTAAGTTCAAAGCAGTACCAAGCAGCAACGAGCTCAACAAGAAACCCTAAAACAAATTGCAAGAGAAGAAGGACAGACGCTTCTCGCGTTCCCAAACTGCAGCAATCAAAAGCCAGACAAGAACCGCTTTGAAGAATCTAAAGTTTCAACACTTCAGAACGTGAGAGAGAGAGAGAGAGAGAGGGAGGAAGGAACGCGTCAGACAGAAACTTGCTCGGGACCATTTGACGCGCATCATGGAAGCAATCATATGCGAGGGACCCAAAGAAAGGAAGGAGACGACCAACCGAACCTAGTCTCCGAACCAATGTACCTTCACCTAATCTTATTCCGAAGCTAACTCGTTGCCATTTCACGCGCACCGTGGAAGCAAATCGTTTGCGACGGAGGGACCCGGCGAAAGGAAGGGGATGACCAAACCAAACCTAATCACCAAACAACCTTACCCCACCGAGTCTTATTCCGCACCTAACTCATTGCAATTAGAGGCGCGCGCCGAAAGCAATCATTTTCCCAGAGAACCGGCTGAACGAAGGGGATGACCAACCGAACCTAATAACAAAACCAATTTACCCTACCTATTCTAATTTCGAACCTAACTTGTTGCCATTTGACGCGCATGATGGAAGCTAACAACCCATTCACCAAGGACCTAGTTGAACAAAGGAACGACAAACCAAACCTACTCACGATCTTGTTCCAAACCTAACACGCTGCCATTTGACACACTTGATGCAAGCAAGCGTTCGCCAGGGACCCAAGGCAAGGAAGCTAGGAACAACCGACCGAACCTAGTCACCGAACCAATTTACCTTGCCTATTCGAACTTTTTCGAACCTTACTCATTCTCATTGCCCCAAGCTAATGGATGTGCATGTGTAGATTTTGAGTGCACCCATCCAATTGATGGGTTGTTTTGAAGTCTACTCATTTACTTGTTGGGTTTCTTCTCAAAATATGAATGTTGGGGTAACTGATTTAATCATACTTCTATATCATTTTATTTTTTGGGGTTGTCACTTGCCTTTTTGTATCACAAGGTTTCATATCACTATGAAATGTAAAGAACAATTCATATGACAAATTTTTGAAATGAAATTTGTTTGATAAACATACAAATAATTAACTTCAATTCCTTTAGATCTTATTAAAATGAAATTTTTAAAAAATTGATTTGAAAGATTATGCAAGAATTGATTAAAATAAAACATGTTCTCTCTCCCTCTTAGTTTTTGCTCTTCTTGTTGTTGCGCACGAGCAATCACTCATTCCAAGAAAAGAATTACTTACAGAATTACTCAATCCGTGTATGAATTGTTACTGCTAGGAGGTTGAAGAAGCACTAGACACATACACAAAGCAAGAGAGGATCTTATCTTTCGACATAGTAGTAGACCAATGAATATGGGAGGATTGGCACTGTTGCTTCTAGTGTGCATGGCCATGGCCTTGCAATATGTGATTATTGCATCGTCAATAATGGAAGTAAGTTTGTTGTTGTGGTTGTCTTTCACAAGCTTCTTGTTGTTGTTTTGTCCTCTATTTGTTTGTTGTTATTTGTCACAAATTCGTTGTTGTTTGTCGTAAGTTTGTCTATTGTTGTTGTTTGTTGTTATTTTGTGTAATTCTAGATTATAAAGTTTTTAGAAGTTGCAATGGCGAGAATGAGAGCTCTAATGAAATTCAATATCTCGTAGAACCCCCTTTTTGTTTCTTGGTTTTTGAAATTAGTTCTTGGTGATGTTCATAAAAAAGCTTGAAACTATTTTTTTGTGTTTTTTTTGTGTGTGGCTGTTGTTGATGATGGTGGTGAACCTAGTTTTGAATTTTTTTTTGTCATGAATACTATCAATTCAGTATGATATGATTTCGTTCATAATACTAATGGGATGTGAAGCTTTGATTATGGGCATAAAGTATTTCATCCCAGAGGAACCCTGAACTAAAATCAATCTTTGCATGTGTAGGAAGCTTATATTACTAAACCATTACAACACCCCTCGAAGGCTGAGATCTCAACCTTACAATATCAAATCGAATGAACAAATGTTACATCCAACTCGGCCACAAGTTTCCAAATGCATGATTTCATAAAAGACCACATTATGTAAAACCTTCTTTTGAGAGTGCAATATGTTGCCAAATGTTTGAAAATATTGAAATGGTCATAAGCTAATTAACCTATCGTGACATGTAGTGTCATGACGTACGGTGTCGTAAGGGTGTAAATCTGTAGTAAATTCTACTAAACAAAAAGATTAAAGTCAATCAAAGGTATAAACCAATCAACCAAAAAGAGATGCACGCACACACATATATATACAATGCACAAAAGGAGGCTGAGATGAAATTCTCATATATCTCCCCCTAGACCTAAGCCGGGAAAAGCATGGCATGGTCTGAATAGGAATCAAGGTGTTGTAGGAGAACATGATGAATAGTACCAATTGTCGACGGGAACTTGAGTGAGCTTCGGTTTGAGGCAAAAGAGATGGTATCCACCATTATAGTTGTCACAAAGCAACATTTGATCAGCATCATTCGTTTTCTAACATACATGACATGGATAATCAAGTGGAGGAATCCAAGTCGACGTGATGATGGTAGGATCCAAATTCGGCAAGTGGCAGGGCGCACAATTTTTGGAATGATCCTAAATTGTGCGTTCGTTAGCTTCTTGCAACTCCAACACACCTAAAAGCTTGATCGCCTTAATCCTCAAGATAGTGCGACCGGAAGAAGTGTCTAAAGTATCATTTGGTTACCGCTAGAAATATACAAAATCACTAACATCAAATTGTCTCACCTTAGGTTTGTAATTGCCACTTCGTGTGTGTGCATATCGTAAGGTATCTCGATGTTGTGTTATGGACAGGTTTTCCATGGCCATGGGCATAACCCTCTTGAATAAAGTAGCCCTTTCTACAATGACCCTAGCCCAAGTGGTTGGGGAGTCCAAGTCCACAACTTGGTCCATTTGAGCAACAATGGAAGAAGGTGGAATGGGATGTCTCCTGAAAAGTAAAAAGGAGAGAAATGAAATAAAGAGGCGTGTTTGGACATCCTATAACCCATGGCGATGTATGGGAGGGCCAGGTCCCAATCCTCTTTGTTTTTAGTGAGGCAAATCTTTCGAAATCCTTTCTTGCACGTTTGAACCATCCTTTCTGCAAGGCCATCAACTTGGGGATGATCTCTTGAAATCCGATGATGGTCAATGAGAGCATGGTCAAGTAGGTCTTAGAATTTTCCCCTGAATTCTAATCCTTGATCAATAAGGCACTTAGCACAAGCCCCAAACCTACTTAGAACCTGTTGTAAGAAAACCTGGCTGGTGTTGTGTGATGACTTGTCCAGTAGCGCAACAAGCTCAACCCACTTTAAAAAATGCTCAATCATAATCATGATGTAAACATTACCCCTGGAGGTTTGTGGTAACTCTCCAGCTAAATCACATGACCAACGATAGAATATGCCCTAAATAAGGAGTGGAAAAAACGTGAGCTATCGAGAGGAGAAAGCGTGAGCTATCGAGAGGAAAAAGAAGTTCTCACTCTATCACATTGTTCACACCTAGCAATGACTTCTTAGACTTGAACATACATACCTCTCCAATGGTAATGAAGAGCGAGAACGCTATAAGTACGCTTAACTCCAAAGTGTCCAAGCTCCGAGTGTACCTTTTGAATAAGACCAAGTCGTTCATGTGGTGGTGGAACCACTTTGTCACCTTGTGGTAAACATCGAACGAGGTGATTGTCCCTCCATGAGTAGCATTTGGACCGTTGTTGTATGTGATCCCGCAGATTTGATGTAACTTGGGGAAGGTATTCCCCATGTTGAAGAAACCTCAAAGTGTCCAAGTCCTCCCATATATCCATAATGGGATGCTCAACCAGGTTACATTGCAGTAGTGCAAGATAACTAAATGCCTTAAATACATGTATTGCTAGAATTTGGTCAAAATCTTGCCTGGCTTCTGAAAAATCTTCAGAGGTGGTGAAGGGTTTCCATGACATGGTATTCGCATTTTGATGTGTAATACCAGGTCAGTGAATAACCTTGAATTCATACTCTTGAAGTATAAGCGTCCAACGAGCTAATTTACCAGTAAGCTTATCGTTGGTCATCAACCACTTGATAGCTGGTGGTTGGTATACAAAGTGAAATTTGTGCCATAAAGATAAGGCCTGAAATGTATGACGGCCCATACAACAGCAAGGCACTCCCCCTTGTATGAAAAGTAGTTGCTCTTAGCCTTGTTGTTGCTTCGAGATGCACAGGCGATAACGTATTCTTTGCCTTCTTCATCAAGTTGGCCAAGAATAGCTCCAATACCAAGAGCACTCCAGTTAGTGTGTAGAATGAAGACCTTGTTGAAATCAAGTCTTTTCATAATGGGGAACTTTGAAAGTTTTTCCTTGAGTGTTGAAAGCTTCCTGAACTTCATCACTCCATGTCCGAGCAACATCCTTCTTTAACAATGCATAAAGAGGATGAGCAATAGTACTAACATCTTGGACATAAATTTTGTAATAATTACACAATCCAATGAAGCTTCTCAACGTGTGAACATTAGTAGGATTGGGCATCTCCAAAATGGCTATTACTTTGGCCCAATGAGCCATAATACCATTTGGCAAAATTCTATGTCCAAAGTAGATTATTGAGGTAACAGCAAACTCACACTTTTTAAGATCGATCTTCATATTAACTTCATGGAGCCTCTTGAATAACTCCTCAAGATGAGCCAAATGTTGTAGGAGTCCCTTGCTATGCACTAGGACGTCATCTATGTAGCACTTTAAGAAATATGCCCCTTCGAGAACCTAGTCCATGATTCACTGAAAGAAGACAGGTGCATTCTTCAATCCAAAAGGCATCATAAGCCATTCCCATAACTTGTTGTTTCCATGGAATGTTGTTTTTTTGCGATCCTTCGCAGCGAACACAATCTAGTTGAAACCTTGCCTCAAATCCACAATTGTGAAGATGTTTGAATCTCCAATGCTATCAAACAATTCTTCAGGGATGGGCATGGGGTACCTATCCTGAGGTGTAACTAGGTTCAAAGGCTTATAATCCCCGCACATCCTTTTTCAATCCATAATCCAGCTGAATCTTTCTTTGTTGGCATTACTGTAGCGGCTACGAAATCAGAATTTGATGGCTGAATGAGACCAGCTTCATGGAGCTCTTTGCATCTTTCATCTACTAGTTCCCATTCATGCTTGCTCAACCTATGCCTCTTTCCATAGATAGGTGTTTCATCTATAAGGTCTATAGAGAACTGCATGGTCTTACACCTACCTAAGTCTTTCATTGAGAATGTAAACACATTCTCATACTTAATTAGCAAGTTTGTGACCTCGTTTCTCTCCTTCTTGGTGAGTTGGTTCCCCATAATGAAAGGGTAGTTGGAAACACATGGAATGGAGTTGGAAAATGTGTTTGAAGAACCTGGTGTATTGGGTTCTCCACCATCCAACTACGCAGATTCATAGAAGGTTGTAATTGTTTCTCTAGAAGTTGATGTACCTCTAGGTGTATTAGACACAACTTGAGTCAAATTACATGGAACCTCCTCCCCCCAACACTAAAAGTGAAATGTATAGTGTTGAAGATAGGCAAGTGTACTTGGTCAGGGTGCCATGTGGTCGCATCGCCAGAACTACAAGCTGATTGAATTAGTGTTGGTGTTGTGTACATTTGAAAGAGTACACAAGTTATCAACAACCATGTAAGGGAGTTCAAGTCCATGCCTCTCCCCAATAGAACGTTACGCTCCAATTTAGTCACCTCAGTGTGACTAGTAGTGCCAGTTTGGAACCCCATAGCCCTTTTTCTTTCTTTTGGGCTTGGTTCATCCCAAGTGGCTGAAGCATGATGATACATTAGGCCTGGCCCATCTCCCTGAAAGGCGTGTGCTCCTGGGAAAGAAACAAAGGTGGGCCAAGCACCTATTGGTTTTCCTATTATGTTCATAGGAAACCAAGGAGGTTTCTCTTGCCTTGTAACTGGTTGGCAAGAACTTTGATCATCCAATATGTGAGATACCTGCAGGTTGAGGTTTTTGATAATGTATTTCAGAGTTAACTGCAGAACTGAAAGTGGTGCCAAGTTAGTCTACCAATTGCGTAGCCGATGCGCATAGGAACCACATTGTGCCGCATCAAGTAGGAGCGACTCTCCAAGGTAACGTTTGACCAATGTGTAGTGCTCCTGGACTTTTTCCCTTTGATCAAACTGAGAAGGGGTGTTTTCAATTACATAACTAAGTGTAGGAGAAATGAATTGAGCCCAAGTGATCAATCGTATCATGTTCGTGAAAAGATTAGATCTTGTGTCACTCAAGCCTTCTCCAAATCTAGTCGCTGAAAATCCTTGACACTCCCAACCTGAAATGATGAAGTCGATGGGGCCAAGTAATTCCATATGCTTCTTCTGAATTAGTCGTATGTCAAAGGGCAAAAATGTGAAACTAGCCTTCCATGCGGTGGTTGCAAACTATTGTGGAAATGTTGTTGTGAACTCCCTCATTCTTGATGTTGCCACTTGCTTTGTAATAGGATTAATGTTTACGTAGAAATACCTTCGAACCACCATCCTTGACTGTAGTAGGGCTTCGAGACCTGTACCAATGCCACCAAAGAGCTCTAGTAATGTAATCCCTTCCTTAGGTGGTGTCCATGTGATTAGTTGACAAAGTAATGGCTTAATCAGTTTGCCATGGCTCTCCATGTTTTCAAAACTAGACAAAGTTTTGACCAAAGGCTTGTGGGCTACTTTGAACCTCTGTAAAACCACTAGTCCATGTTGAATGTCAATAGGAACCACCCTCAAGCTTTCAGTAGCTTGAGCATAAGCTATCTTCTCCTCATCTCCCTTTATCCATTCGTGGCTAGTTTGTTGGATGTAGGAAATGGTGTGTGCTTCCTTGAGCATACAATGGTGAACCATAGGACTATGGTTCCCATGTAAACCAAGGGGTATGTATCCCATGTGGTGGCCATCAGTCTCCCAATCCACTCGATAGTATGGATGTTCGAACCAATTGTCAATTGTGAAACCTGGTGGAAATAGGGCCTCTTGCCCAATGAACATATCATAATTGGTGGCATTGGTGACTAAACATTTGACCTATAAGCAAAGCCCCTGATCTTTACCTTCATTAAAATTAAGTGCAATCAAATCCGAGCTTTCCCCAAGTACCTCTTCCATGCTCCCACTAACGGTGCGAATCTGCCACATAGATTTCTGTAATTTGGAGTCAAGCATGCCCATCTTCTTGGCGAATTGAACTCCAAAAATCACTGGTTGGGCACCTGTGTCAAGAAATACCACTCTGGGTGTATGTCCTCCCACTTGGATTGTTGACCCAATATTGTTGACAATGGCAACTCCGGTGGCGATGGAAGTTCTCTCACTAGGCACCACCTTCGGAAATGAATGAGAAACTTTGTGGAGAGAATGGTTATCGACAACACCTTTGCTGAATAACAAATCCACAAGTGAGGTGTTCTGAATTCCCTTCTGATATGTGAATGTAGAATCAGAGGTAGGAAAGCCCACTAGTTTAGCCATGCTAAAACTAGTGACCAGATTACGAACGCCATTTGCAACACGTGAGCCAATCGAATGTCTCTCCAAGGTGTTAGATGGGACCTTTGTAGCATGTGGATCAGGGATTGGTAAAGGACCTAATGTAGTGTTCATGATATCCTCTAGGACTGCAATTATGTCCCCGGTGTTTAGTTTTAAATCTTGAAAATTAAACAATGGTGTACTCACAAGCTTTTGCACCATTTCATGCATTTGAAGTTGGCATTCCATAAGTTGATTAGTGGAAAATTGTGTGTTTTCCTGATGTACATGTATTCTTGGGACACAGGGATTTGATGCCCTAATAGCTTGTGGTGTAGTAGTTTGCTCCCCCCTCGCCAACAAAGTGCGTTCTTCTTTCATGTTAAGAAGACGAAAAGATTGTGGCATGATTGTTCAAGCTCTTCTAACCCTAATAATAGGACTTAAACCAGATGCAAGTCCATTAATCTGAATTACCCGCCTAGTGGTAGAACTCTGGGTGCCACACTGGCCTCTTGTGCCGCGACATAGGAAAGGCAAAAAGAAGTAGCAAATTCTGGTGTGAGACTAGAATTGTGTGGAGTGGAAAGAACATACTCCCCAACCATGGCATTGTGTGGGAAGTATGGATCTGTGTAATTGGATTCTTCGCGGACTGCGCTGTATAATACCATATAATACCGTATAATGTATTATACAACACTCAGAGGTCCACCGTCCACCTCATTCGTAGATGTTACCCTCGAC
>Ga0116227_10007882_pt1 | contig 20482 bp, 19 predicted proteins | sample S1TSphgellanicum_FD_89693 | JGI IMG/M metagenome (GOLD analysis project Ga0116227, IMG submission 89693) | Host-associated microbial communities from peat moss isolated from Minnesota, USA - S1T2_Fb - Sphagnum magellanicum MG | ecosystem: Host-associated > Plants > Peat moss > Unclassified...
CCATAAAAAAAAAAAACAAAAAAAAAAAAAAGCCCCAAGCCCGAAAAAAAAAAAAACTCAAAGGGGGCCACAAAAGGGTGTAGGAACAAATTATATTTCAACCCCCCCCCCCCCCTCCCCCCACTCGTCACAAGAAACATATTTTAAAAAGACAAAGATGGAAAACTTGGAAAACAATAAGCCAAGAAGAACCCAAAACAACAACACACTTCAAAATAGAGGTGGCATGAGCTCTTTACAAAGCTACTAACACCCTCTACCTATAGTTAGCACATAAAATTAACAAAGGACGACCATCAATGCCCCTTGTTGATCATGCCATGTTAGCACATTGATGAACAAAATCATTCGTTTGTTAATGTGAATAACTAAAAACTTCGATGACAAAGAGGAAAAACACATTTATTAAATGTTGATATGATAAAGTCCTTCCTTTGCCTAAGCTGCCACCATCATGGCCACCCCACAAGATGAAATAACACATGAAACCAAATTTATTCAAATAGGATCAACAATAACCACATCAGCCAAGGTGCAAATGTCATTAGCTAATACCATGATATCAACCCACTAGCAAGAAGACTAAAGTGAAAGTGGAAAAAAGACATTAATTTGTTCACACAAAACATGAAACCCCACATCTTTCATGATGGAAGTGAAGTCATCCTAAACGACATCATGGGAGGTAGTCCATTCCCCCCCATGGGAATAATGAAAAAGGTGAGTCCTTATTGGATCTAGAAGTTAACCACAAATGTTATGAGTTAACCCAAAAGCTAAAGGATGAGCAAAACCCAACTTAATTCAAAACACATAGGAGAAAACATTGAAGAACAAACAAAAAAATGGAATGACCAAGTGAGCAAAGAACCATGCACCCACCCTCGGGCTTGCATAGGACCTTAAGTGTGCACAATGTGAATTAAAAGCCATGTCGAAAATGATGTTAGAGAAGGAATGGTCATGCAATGTATTTCAAATGATCTCCTAAAACTAATTTGATCCCTTTCTACAAATTCCATGAAGTGAAAAACAAGCCACCACATCTAAGGGAAAGAGCTTTTGCACTAACTTCAAATGGGCCACAATCATGAACCAAACAATTTAGGGGAAGCTGAAAAGATAATTGCACACTTCACCTCAAAGCCAAGGGGTGCACACATACAAACCAGGCCAAGGAAGACCCAAATGGAAAACTCCAAGGGGGTCCAAAGCCAAAACATAAGCCTAAGCTAAAAGGCAAAAACAAAAGGATTAAAAAAAGGTCTATGGGACCATGCTCGCCAAACAAGAAAATAGCCTAATGACGGCTTTGATCACAACCCATACCATGTTGCAAAAATAGGGTTCCATAGCTAAAAAGGAGACATTGCACTAAACAAGAGGCCCCATTAACAAAAAGGCTCCAAAGCCAATTCCTAAGCCTTCAAAGGGGAAGAAGATGAAAAGGACCAAAAGCTAGGATTCTATGTTATTTAAGGGTCACTAATGAAAGGTCTACAATTTGGTATATGGCCTATGGTGGGGACCATAGTCTAAACTAGAGGCTATAATCTAGGATTTAAACTTTACTAAAAGTTATAGGACTATAGTTCTAGAAATCCTAGGAAAAATCATCAAAGGATTAATGTGATCACCTTACTTTTCAAATTTCATTTCCATGCTTAGAAGTTCATAGTTTCATAATTCATGTTTATTGCCAATTTGAACCCCATTTGCTCCATGGATAGAATTTTGTGTTCGACCTAACACTTTGCTAGAATTACCATTGATGTCACACAAGTTAATACTCACCATTGCCTACTAACACCATTACAAAAATTGCCATCACTTATTGACACATTTATAAGTTTCAACATTGCCATCAAAATTAAATGTTCACACCCTCGGAGGCTCTTTTAAAAATGTGCTAAAAATGTGTTAAAAGAAACTCAAGAGGTTTTTTCAAAGCTTCATTCTTCCACTATCATGGCCATATTGATAGGTTGGTTCCAATAACTATGGTGATTCATGAGTTAGTCACCAATAAGATTTTAATTTAAAGCAAGAAAACAACTTAAAACTTCTTTTTAAAATTTAGGGTTTTGAGGAGGAAGAGGAATTTGTTTTCTTAAACTCCTCATTGTTGTTGTTGCATTGCAAGTTTGCTTGAGCTATGGCATTGGGATGCGAGTGCACTTTGTCAACACCTAGGTGCCATAACATATATGTGCTTAATTGTGTTTTGGGTGGACAAATTAAAGGTCATGGACGCAAGGCCTTATGACAGTTACCAAACATGATTTATTTTTTTGCAATCGAGTGTGCAAATAGTTACACCCTTGTGTACAAAGCTAGAGCTCAAATTAATGTACTTGAACTCAACATCCCCAAATTGTTAAAAGGAAGATAATTCTTCACCACCCTTTGCTACAATGCATTTTCAACTTAGTAATGGTGCCATGATGCGAATGTAGCTTTCAACATTGGTCGAGAAAGAAAATACCTCACAACACACCTTGTCCTCATGTATTTGAAATCCTCAAGTTTATCGAAGATTCACATTTTATATGTTTTTTGGCAAAAAAATTCCCCACTTGGTGATAAAAAATAAAGGCATGGGAAGTCTTTAAAAGGTTTAGGGCCAATGGATTTGAAAAAGTCATCAATGGTGTCATGCAAACACAAGGGAGAAAATTAACTCAAAGGTATAGAATTGAACCTCCTTTCATTTTTGCATTTTATTGATGTATCGAATTTCATGTGTGTAAGGTGTTTATGCTTATGCCATGTCATGGTTGTCTTGTGTCAAAAGGTTTGTGGGTTGTTTCAACTTGTTCATCTAAACCCATTTTTGCTACAATGCTCTTGAAACAAGTTGTGACCTCCCAAAGCACCTCTCTTGAAGCACATCACACTATCAAAAATTAGTTCAATAAAAAACTTAATGCAAAATATATGTCTTGAAACACATCAAATTTTGAGATATTAGAAAGGTTGATTTGCTTGAAAATTAAACATAAAAATCCACCATGTCCAATATTTGTTTGTTTTGTTTCTGTCAAATTTTTTGTGGTTTGGATCTCTCCTAAAGCGATTTAATTTAGTTAAATTGTATAGGCCAATTCACCTAAACATTAAACATAGAAAAGTTCCATAGTGCCCAATTTCCTAAATTTTTTTGGTCAAGTTTCTTTGTGGTTTGCATCTCTCATGAAGCGCATTCATTTTAGTTAATGCGTAAAGGCCTAATTGTTTGAAGATTAAATGCATGTAAGTTTTGTCATGTCCAATATACCTATTTTTTTCTCTCGTGTTAATTTGTAGCAATTATGCCCTTAAAGCCCCCATATGAATTTCAAATTTTGAATTCTACTGTTTTTGAGCTTTATAAGGCCCAATCCACATGCAAACATGTTTTCTTTGTTTCATTTTTCTTGTACCATTCCATCACCCACCACAAAGGTTTTTTTTTTAAATCTCTTTTTACACCAATGTTTTTTACATGTCTACAAAGGCCAAGGAAAACATTTTAATTTTGAGAGTCCCAACCCAAGTTATGTTGTAAACAAAAGAAAGGGGTATGAGGAATATCTCCCCATCACAAATCCAAACTTTGTATGTGCGATGTTTGCAACTTATATCTTGCCATTCAAGCACTATTACAACACATTGGTGCTATTGTCCTAACAAAGCATAAAATTCTATACCCATATGAAACTCCAGGTAGCACATACCTAGTAGTCCCTTTCTAGATCTCTATATTAGTATCTATCAAACTATTACTAGGAACAATTGCACATACTGTGAGTGCATGAATTAGTGGGATTTGGCTTGAGGTCAGAACCCTCTATGTTCATTTGGTCGATTATGAACTATTAATCCATCCCTCTACCTTATGAGATAATGCAGAAAGATATTTGGCTTAGTTCTACAAACAAGATGACTTTTAGTTGTGAACTAAGGATGAACAACATGTGCCAAGTTGGCTTGCAACAACTTGGGAAAAACTGAATTATGTTTAGAATATGGGTATATGGATATTTTCTGTAACCTTTCCCATTCCGTACCCACATTCTGCCCAACCCAAGGGTACCTTCTAAGGTTTCTAGCTTTAACTCATCACATATGCGCTACTTCAAGAACGGTTCCAACAAGGTCCCATACAAATGCATTCCCTCTACATGCTCTTAATTTTATAGCTCAAACCTCCTTTATGCATCATCAACCCTTAGCATCAATCCATTACACTAGTAGAAAAACCCCATTTTTCGACTTGTCTTAGGCAACTAAAAGACAAAAATAATCGCAAAAGACATTTTTAATTGCCTAAGACAAGTTGAAAAATGGGGTTTTTCTACTAATGTTATAAAGCCTAACACTAGTAATAACATAAGGCCTGCCATGATGTAGCTATTAGCGCAATGGAAACCAAATAACAACTACTCATTTATGCAAGCTCTTGATTCTATATAGATGCAACCCAAAAACCACAGACTTGTCTTCCTTTGCCTTTGAACTCCCCTTATTATATTTGTCCAGTAGCGTCCTATTCCCATTTCCTTTACGTGCTTGAAGAGCCCTTGGCCACCCATCATCTGTTGCCAACATGTTTCACATAACACACAAACAACAAAATTTCCTACTCACAACCACTAACAAACAATGATGATATAAACTTCGCCGCCTACATGAAGAAAATTGACAACTGTTCAAAACAAAACCTAAACTTTAAAACAAACTAGTGTTCACACTAGAGAAGTCCAATGATTTCCTATTTGGTCACATATGTAACCCCTCCCTTCCTTAAAAAGTTGAGTCCCTCAGCTTCTTCAATCTTGTAGAACATGATAAATTTGTAGATCCATGCGAGATCTTTCCCACTGATTTCCATCGACATTTTTAATGATGTATATTCTGTTGCCTTCTTCAAAATTAAGATTTCTAATTGCATGTGCAATAAACTAGTATGGACTTTCCCAGCTGGAAGTTAAAGCCTTTTTCTTTCTTAGTTTTTCATCTTAACCATTATCTGTCCAGCAACTACCCCTTCAAAGATTTTCTTCCCTCTTCTAAAAGCATAGGTCCTCTTTTCCTTTTGTTGTGCTTGTTCTACATTGAGTAGAACATTATCATGGATGTTTGCTATCAACTTCGTCTTTTGTAAAAATTGTTTTGCAGTAGTTTCTACATCAACAATGTCATCAACCATGACAGTCAGGGTAGTTGTCAACCTTAAGGCGTGGTGTGCGCCCAGTCAGTATCATAAAAGGGGAAAACTTAATGCCAGTCTGAATCCCGCATCTATATCCAAACATCACTTTAGCTAGTTGCTCATCCCAACAGTCTGCATTTTCGGGTGTTGTAGATAGCACTGTGATGCCATGTTTAATAGTCTTAATTAGACATTCAGCCATCCCATTACATTGTGGCCATTGAGGTGTTGTATGTTGATGGTGAATCCCATAGTCTTTACACATGACATCAAACTCTGCTACCCATTATCCTCCATAAATCTAGCTTCAATATTAGCACCATGATTAGCAATTGCTTTTGCCTCGCACCATTTTGAATAATGGTCGATGGCCATTATAATATATTTGTTTCCTGACCTAGTTTTAGGTAATGGTCCTACAATGTCCATGGCAATCCTATAAAATAGTTCACAAATTGGTATATTCTTCAGCTCCTCATCTTCAGAGTGGATACTACCCACCTTCCTTGTCGTAACCCCACTTTGAAGGAAGTGTGAGGTCGCCACTCACACTCCTGAAAATGGGACTTGGGAGTCCTTTGGGACTCCCAAAAACTCAAAGTGCAATTGCAAGGGTCAAAACACGTCACATTGAGGCGTTCCTTATACCGTTGGAAAGGTCTTGAAGTGTAGATGTCCAAAATGGACTCGCATGAGCCATTTGGACATCTGCATCACAAGTTATGTTCGAAAGAAGGGCCAGGAGTCAAACTGGTAGTTTGACTCCCGACCACTAAAAGTCAGGAATCGAACCGGTTTCGGTGCGTGTAGGTGAAGTGCAACACACCATTGGAAAGCTCTTGAGGACAACTACAACTTTGGTTTAAACCTTGTCCCGATCCGAGTTCGGGGCAAGGAGTTATGAGTGTCCAAAGTCTCGAGAGTCCAAACTAGGACAGTTTCGGGGCTCCACTTTGGGAGTCCCGGGAAAAAGAGCCATTTGGATGCAAGTGCGACGGAGAGCTGCAGATAATATTATATGGGGGAAGGTGGTGGCTTCCCTCGAGTCCGGGTCGTGATGAGTCAAGTGAATCCAAGGTAGCCCGTGGCTTGTCTCAACACTAAAAGGGTGCAGAATGAGTTCTAACCAACTTGTTGGTTGGATTTGGATGCAAGACCGTGTAATTGAGTAAGCTTGTCCCTCTTCCTAGTCTATCCCAGAACTTTCAGCACGCCCCTCTCACCCCCTTTACTGCTGGAAATTGGGAACGTGCCCCGAGTCTAGAAATTCCGCAATTTGAGTGACTTAATCCCAATTTGGGACTAACTTGGGACTTGGGAGCGCGTCATTCCTCACCATCTGGCACTATTGGCACAACTTTATAACCATTTTGACATTGTTGTCTTATTATGCTAGAAGTACCTCCTACAGACTTCAGTTAATGTTCTTTATTTTCCAAAATGCCCCTAATCTTCATGCATTTGGATTATCAGTCCCATTCAATCTTTTGGCCTTAGCATAAACAACCCCTTAAAGTAAAGTCTTTGATCCTGCCAATGATACTTCAATGTCTTCTTCCTTATTCTCTTGCATTCCTCAAAATCAACAATGTCTGGTAATGTCCTTTCATGTAACAATTTCATGCAAGTTATGTCCTTTTAGATGTCATTGTCCTTTGTGTTTGTCTAACACTTCTCCTCTTCATCAGAATTTGTAGAAATCAAGCCATGTTCACCATATTCAAACAGTTATTGGGTTGCCAATACTAGCTCCAATTGTTGTTGTTTGTCATAGCACTGAGGTCTCCTTCTCTTAAGTGCCTATCTCACATCATTATCCCTCATAATCTCACCTCCTTTTGTATATGCTACCACATTATCCTCAACATGTGGAGCTAGTTCGTTTTGTTGATCATCCTTTAGTATAACATCAAGCATATAAAGCTGATGACTTTTGGCATAACGCCGGTGATTGATGCCAAAACAACATTCATGATTTGTAAAAGCCTTTTTTCTTGTCTCCTAAAACCGAACCATTTTGAACCCTTGCCAATCTGAACAAAGAGGATCTCATCTTTTGCCCCAATTGTGTGAGTTTGTATACTTCCAATATCCTAGCTTTCTTCATTGAAATCATCATCATCCGTGGCTGGTCCCATTGGATTTCTATGTAATGCATCAACATTTGCATGTTTGAGCCTTGGCCTGTGTAATATTTTGAAATTGAAGTCCTGCAACATATTAATCCACCTACCTTTCCTACCATTTGCATCTGATACTATTGCCAACCATTCAAGTGGTTTGGGATATGTTCGTAAAATGAAATGGGTCCTATGTAGGTATTGCTTAAAATGCACAATGCCCCAAATAAGTGCGTAGCATTGCCCCTCCATGAGGTGAAACTTTCTTCGGGCCTAAACTCTTGCTGGCATAGGCCACCACCTTCTCAAGCTTGCCTTCCTTTTGTGATAATATGGTTCCAACACCTTTTGGTGACCAGTCCACATTAAGACAAAATGGTTTCTTGAAATCAGGTCGTATAAGTATAAGCACATCAACCAGTGTTCCCTTTAGCGCCTGAAACGCTTGTTGACAACCCACATTCCATACAAAGTCAACGTCTTTTTTTGTCAATTCAAATAGTGGAGCAACCAGTCATGAATATCTTCGAACAAAATTTTGGGTAATACCCAATTAGGCCCAAGAAAGACCTAATGTTTGTGACTGTCTTTGGCTCTGGAAAATGCAAAATTGCCTCAATTTTGCCCGAATCTAATTTGGTGCCTTCCTTACCAACCACATGGCCCAAAAAGTTAATACTTTTTGCAACAAAACAACATTTATTTGGGTTCAATTTTAGGTTAACTTCCTTGAGCTTGAAAAACACAACCTCCAAATGTTGAAGATGTTCCTCCCAACTTTCATTGTGTATATTGATATCATCAACAAATACCTTTAGGAATTTGTCTCCCAAATCTTTAAAAACCTCTAACATTGTCTTGGTAAAAATGTTGGTTGCATTTTTAAGACCGAATGGCATGACTGTCCAGTCATACAACCCAGTTTTAGTGATCAATGTTTTCTTCTTGATATCCTTAGGAGCCATCCAAATTTTCTAGAAACTAGACTACAAATCTAATGCAGTAAACTAAGATGATTTGCCCACTTGGTTAATCACATCATCCACAAGTGGCATTGGAAATGAATCTTAACGAGTTTGTGTGTTGAGTGGTTGATTATATACACAAAAACACCTACTCCCATCTTTTTTTACTGGCAGAGTGACGCAACATGCATACTTAGAGTTACTAGGCTTCATCTTGCCCAAATCTACCAATACATCAATTTGTCTTTTTACTTCCACCTCTTCCTAGTAGGATAATTGTCTAGGAGATATTTTGTAAGGTGGGAAACCTTGCGTATCCAGGGAATGTTTTCCAATGGTGCAACAACCTAGTTCACCCTTGTTTTAAGCAAAAACATCTTGGTAAAACTCTAGTACCTTCCAAAGTTGTTGTTTCTTTTTATCCAAGTTAGGGTCAACCTGGATTCGTTGGCAAATCTCCCTCCATCTGGTGTTCATCTCATCATTGTTAGATGATGCCAACTACTCAGTGAAGTTGTTATTAAGGCCACCCCCTTCTACTTATTGAACTTGTAGTAGCATTCAAATTCTGTATAGTGTGTGGACTCAAACATGGCATGTTTACTTCTCTCTGCATTAGACACCCATTTGAGCCAATCTGCATAGTCATTTGCATTTTTTATTTCTTCCTCCATGAACCCATGAACATGTTCCTATAATATCAATTGTACAATCTGCTGCAATCCTTATGACATTACTAAGTCTTCCAACTTAATATCCCTGAACTCATTCTCATCATCAATTTGTTCAAATTGATGAGATTTTCCATCACAATGCTCACAATGTTCATTACTATCAATATCAATACCTAAATCTAAAACAAATGCATTTACACCTTTGGGCATGATAGGATTATACTGATTTGAAATCCAATTGGCAATGTTAGAACCATCACTGATGTGTTGTGTTTTCCAAGACAATAGTAACATCCTGCATCAAAATTCTTGAGTTCATTCTTTGTAATAGTTTTACCATAGTCAATAGTAGTGTCTCCACATTGGCCCCTAGACCATGCCTTACTTGGATTAGGCCTCGTTCCACATCCACAATTGCACCAATCTTTATCAGAAAATCCAAGCCAAGTAATACGTCATAATTGTCTATATCAACTACTACGAAGGTCATAGTGCATTGCACTCTTCCAACCTTGACAAGTACTTCGTCAATTCTACCCAAAGCATGTGTAACGACTTTTGATGCAGTTTTATAAGTTTTAGATCTAGTAACTAGATACATTATGCCCAATTCTCTAATTATAGCAACAACCATAATAGACATAGATGCTCTAGTATCCACCAATCCCTCAACAACATAGTTGTTTATTTCCAAAATCAAATGCAAGGTTTTACTTTGATGCGTCTTGTTGATGTAGATCTTCATGAATGTTGGAATTGCGGAAAGCATAGACACCTAATTGTCAGTTGCCTTTGAATCCTTCTTTCATCTAGCCAACCTTACAAAACTTTCAAGGTGTTTTAGTCCCCTAGAATCATAATGATTGTTTCCATAGGTGAAAGGGAAATATTTCCTTTTATGAAATGGGAAAGAATCTTGGATTTGATTGAAGTGTCTTGGTTTACACCTGTCCCATCTCCTGCAACTTTAGGGGTCAATACAACTCTTCCTAGTGCTACATCAACAAGCATCTTCCTCCTAGGCATTTGAATGTAAGAAAAGAGATTCTCATTCCTACAGAGCTTGTTGAGCTGTTGTATGGTCGCCTCTTCATCATTCAATAATACCTCCAAAAAGTTTGTTGCTCTAGAGTGGGACTTCCCATCCTTGGGTTTCTTCCAACACTTGTCTTTAGAATGCCCTAAACTTGAATAGAAGAACATTTTATTCCACAATTGTTTGTCCTATGAAACATGCCACACTTGGCGCATTTTGGCCATAGCTCATTTAATCTCGGATAGGTGGTGGCCAAATGGTCTCCTCCTTTGTAGATTTGGCATCCTCCAAACACAATGGAAGAAGATGATGCCTCTGGGTTGTGCATAGTCCCCTTGAAGAAATTGATAAGCGTGTTGTTTAACATAGTGACCTATTTCTCCATCATGGTCTCCAAGGCCCCCTCTTCTTGTTCCTTTTTCAGAGGTTCACATGGAGTTTCTCCAAGCTTGCCTAACACTTTCCAGTTCTATTGCAGCACCCATTAATTCTTCAATATCTATAAATGTCTTCACCACACACAATTTTCGAATTTTTGGCCTTAATATGGCCAGAAATCTTCTTCTCTGCTTAGCGTCTTGTATCTTACCCCTTTGAAATAATTTGTCGAAACATTCAAAGTATTTTTGAAATCTCTCCTTGGGTTCTTATTTGATGGCATCAAGTTTCATCTTGATGACATTAACATCAACGTCTCCATACTTTTGTACTATTAGAGTTTTTAACTCAGCCCAATCGGCTGATGCTAGCTGCAACCTCCTGAACCATTCCTTAGCCCTACCTCTCAAATTTAGCTTCGTAATCTTGAAGAGTTTATCTACATTCAAATCTCGCATATTCAGTCGCCACGGTGAGCCTCTTTGCCCAATCATTGACATCCTCATGGTCTCGCCCCCATAACAATTCATCCATCCCCTGTGGGCTCGTCATTTTGCAATGTTCAACTTCAATCAAAAATTGCAACATCTTTTACTGCACAAATGTCTTTAAACCATCTTTAGATAGACATAGTCCTCACCTTTATCTACTCTTGTTGAGTTTAAGGACCCAATTCCATTGGGATGGGAATGACATTCACTGGGTGTATGATGCACCACTCCTTTCTAAAAGATCTTGCCCTATCCTTCAAGCACACCAATGTTTTGGAAAAGGAAATAACACCATTTGCAACCACCTTATTTCTACTTTAGAAGCATCAAAACAGTTCATTTTCAGATATATAAAACCTCAAGATTTCCATTGATTGTTGAGTTTAATTGTGATTCCATCAAACCCAAGATGCTAGATGCGACGAACTTCCTCTCAAAAAATAGCCATGTGTCATCTATGATTTAATTCAAAAACTTAGATTGATCTCCCTTTGCTATTAAACTTAAAGGCACAACATTAGATGGTAGAGTGGAGAAACTTTGTTCATTTATGGATTCTTGCTGGAATTGCCACCCTTCATCTGGATTCTGCCATATCCTCCAATTTATGATGCGGGATCTTGATCCATAGTGCTCCACCCTAAGAAGGTGATCTCCATTTTGAAACAAGTCTTCCATACCAGGGATGTACAATTTGATAAAGTGGTTAGGTGAAGCAAAAAGCTTGGGAACCCAAATGTTTCCTATTCTAGGTACACTACATTGCCTTTTAGGAACTGAAGGTGAAACTTTACGCAAGGTATGAGGTGTAGTGATATTGCCTATGTAGCTTTAAGGTTGACCTCCATCCCCTCACTCCATTTTTTAATTTCAACCAAACTTGAACGTGTGTATAAAAGCCATTATGAGTTATTTCTATTGTCACATCCCCAACTTGAGCTTCATCAAGATTTATACCTTAAAATGTTACTATGCCAAATCCCCAACAAATGTAGAATTACAGCTCCTATCTGGGGTCCATCCTACCTCCTTGGATAATCGAATCTAATGACTATTTGTTGCTCCCAAATTTCCTGCGTAACCTCATTTGTAGTAACTTCATCTATGTTAAATGATGACATATTATCCTGACTATCGTCATACCCAACCATACATAAGTTTGAATGATCTCATTAGATCTGACCGTGTTTTGATACCAAAAGAAAGGGGTACGAGGAATATTTCCCCATCACAAATCCAAACTCTGTACTTGTGATGTCTGCAACTTATATCCTGCCATTCAAGTAATGTTACAACACATTAGTGCTATTGTCCTAACAAAGCATAAATTTATGTACCCATATGAGATTCCAGGCAACACACACATGTCAGTCCCTTCTAGATTTTTATATTAGTATTTGCCAAATTATTATTAGGAATAGTTCCACATACTTTGAGTGCATGAATTAGTGCAATTTGGCTTGAGGTCAAAGCCCTCTATGTTCATTTGGTCTGTTATGAATCATTAATCCGTCCCTCTACCCTATGAGATAATGTAGAAATATTTTTGGATTAGTTATACAAACAAGATGACTTCTAATTCCGAACTAAGGATGAATAACATGTGCCAAGTTGGCTTGTAACAACTTGGGAAAAGTAGAATTTTGTTCAAAATATGGGTCTATGGATATTTTTTGTAATCTTTCCCATTCTGTACCCACGTTTTACCCAACCCAAGGCTACCCTCTAAGGTTTCTGGCTTTAACTCATCACAAATGCGCTACTTCAAGAATGGTTCTAACAAGGTCCCATACAAATCCATTCCTTTTACATGTTCTTCATTTTATAGCTCAAACCTCCTTTGTGCATCATCAGCCCTCAACATCAATCCTTTATAAAACCTAACACTAGCAAGAACACAATGTTTGCCATGATGTAGCTACTGGCATAGCGGAAATCAAATAGCAACTATTCATTTCTACAAGCTCTTGATTCTATACAAATGTAACCCAAAAACCACAAACCTATCCTCCTTTGCCTTTGAACTCCCCTTCTTATATTCATCCAATAACGTCCTACTCCCATTTCCCTTGCATGCTTGAAGCGCCCTTGGCCACCCATCGTCTACTGCCAACCTATTTCACATAACACACAAATAACAAAGTTTCCTACTCACAACCACTAACAAACAATGATGATATAAACTTCGCCGCCTGCATGAAAAAAGTTGATGGTTATTAAAAACAAAACCTAAACCCTAAAACAAACTAGTGTTCACACTAGAGAAATCCAAGTGACTTCATGTTTGGTCACATTGTGTTAGATCATATAAATGTCAAGCCTAGTGAACCAAAGAGGAAGAAGCCAAAAAAATGTGAGTGAAAATTGAATAGAGTTTATCAAGGTTGGATAGTGTTACAAGGTTTTATTTGTTTGACCCTATTTGTGGAAAAGGGTGGGAAGATTTACATGGTGAGATGTAAGGTTTATTATAAAATCAAAAGAAGGACAAAATGTCGTTGCCAATTTTTCATTCCTTGATCAAACATTCAAGGATGATAAAATGCACCATTGCAAAACATGGAGTTGTTGTAAGGGAACATTTTTTATGTCTTGTTAATGCACATGTGAAAAATGAAAAGTTGTATGCTTGCACCAAAGGCCAAAACACAATTGATATTCAACTTGTGAACATGGGTGTTGTGCATAGGTATCATGCAATAGGTATTTTAGGTTAATTAGAGTTTCAAGTTAGGCCATGCATATTAAGCAATAGGTAATATCCTAGGTGAACTAGATTTTCAAATTAGGTAACCTAATTTTGGACTAGCCTTTATAGCTTGATCCCTTTTTTAAGGACATCGTAACCTTTTTGGCCATTTTGGGATTTATAGAATAAGTTCTAAAAAACATGATTTTGTTTTGTATTTGGCTATGTAAAGTAAGTTGTGATGATCAATAAGTTAACTTGGATTTTCAACATGGGCGCACTAAAGTGAAAACACACGTTAAAGTTGGCAATTTCATTTTGAAGTTATTCAACCCTAATCATGTTTTAAGTTCTAATACCTCAAGGTTCCTTTTCCTTTCATTTTGTGTTTGTTGGGAGCTTGAAATAAGTAGGAAGGAGGTTGGGGTCATGATGAAATAAGGAGGAGAAGCTTGGGAAACACCTATTGTTATTGAAGAAAAAGTCAAGGTGACATGAAAACTAGGAAAAAGGGAAAAAGGGACAAATAGGAGTTAAAGTGAGGGGGAAACATTAAAAAACCATGGTTTTGAAAAAATTATCTTGAATTTTTTTTGAGTTTTCTTTGTTTAAGTAAGAAAAAATAAATAGGGAAGGGAATGAAGAAAAATAAATAACTAGAAGGTTGTGACAACTTGAAATGGTGTTGAAATAAAATTTAGGTAAATGATGTTTGAGAAGGAATTAGATAAATGTTTCTACAAACTAGTTGGTATAGTACTATTGTTTAATGCTTTTGAAAAAAATGGGGGGAGGGTGGTTATGGGAATGTTGTGCAACAAGGAATTAATTTGCTTAATTATTGATGTTTTCAATTACAAGTAAGTTGATGAATTTGAACTACAAAATTCATTCTAATTAATAATTCTAATTAGGGAGAATGTAAATAGGGCACAATTCATAAGAAATTAGAAAAAAGGTGAAGGGTTGGAAGTCTTGTTGTTATTCAATTAAGTATGTGAAAGAAGGTTAAAATGAATTTATTAGGGTCAAGTTTCTTGTATGTAATTATAGAGAGGCAAAATTAAGGTGTGATCTCAAAGAAAAAAAGTAATGATGAATATTTGGCTAACTATTCCTATTGCATAATAAGACATCTAAAACATAAAACCTTTGGTAAAATTTGAAGGGGGTGAAAAAAACTAACCCCATACTTGTTGAGTAAATAAGTATAAGTTAATGTTCAATGTTAATATTCTCTTTAACAATGGTGGCAAAGTAAAAAGGAAGAAAAAATACATCATGTTCATTACAATTTGACAATATACATAATGTTGTTTCAAAACTGTAATGGGTGTTTCACTATCAAAATCTAAAAGGATATATGTTTTTTTTTTTTTTTGAATGTTTTGAATACATGGATCCTTTCTTGTGGAATATATAAAAGTTTCCAAAAAAATTGAAATGTTTGGGTGAAATTTGATAAGGAAAAAAAACTTTTGAAACAAAATAACCACATGTCCACATGTTTTTTTTGAATGCTTTAAACATATAAAAAGACTTTTGAAACACAATGAATTTTCATGAAAAAAATTTAGTTGCAATTTTGAAGGTATACAAACTTATTTCAAAATTTCAACAATTTTTTTAATATATAGTGTTCCCATGGTGATTTTTCAAAAATTCGAAATTTTTTTAAGGACTATCCACACATTCTATGGCTTTTTATTTCATGCTTTGACCCCTTTTTCAATTTCGAAAGGTGGATCATTATTATTAACAATTCTTACCTAATTTTCACATCTTGATATCATTTCATTTCATCCCAAGTTGTTGAAATGACTTTCTTGGTTGGACATTTTCTTTGTCCATAAATGTTCAATAAATGTTGCAATAAAACAAGAAAATTCTTAACTTTGTAGATAGCAACAAATTAACAACAATTCTTTTTAAATAACATAAAAAATGATAAATGACATAATCAAATAGAATATTATTAACAATGGAGCAAGTGTACAAATTAAAAAAACATAACTTCAACTTTTTGAAGGTCTAGTGTTCTTCACTTAAAACCTTTTCAAACATATGAAGGTGGTTGCCATTTATTTCATCAAATATGATCCATTGCATGTCCCAATTCCTCATTTCATCGTCTTTTTGGTCATATTTACAGACATTAGAAAGCTAAGAAGAGTATCAAATTGAAAGGAAACACAAAAAAAAAAAAAACTATTTACATTGCATAGTTTTTCACATCTCAATGTCCAAATACTTTGATATCATACTCAAGAAAGTTTAGAGCATCACACATTCTTATTATCACAATGGATTTATTACTACATATATTTTTGCATTATACTTTAACTTTAATGTGATTTTTTTGCAATTATATAAGATTTTGTTATAATTGTGTTGTGATTAGTTTTTAGTTTTATTGGAAATTTGTGACACCTTTACCAAAGCTTGTACTTTCATTACACTACCTTGCCATTAGACATCCTAGATGAACTTTAAATTGTGTGACAAATGGTGTCTAAGAGTAACTCAACATGTCACTATTACAAAAATGGGGTGTAGTTCAGTAACTTAAATCATTACGAGACTTTTAAAATGAAATAAGTTCATTGTATTTTAGTGATTTCACCATGGTTAAAGTTATTTAACTATAACATCATTATGTAAACATCATGTTTCACTACTAGTTGATATAATTCACGATTATAATTTATTGTACTAAATAAGTTTATTTTATGTTATTTTAAATACCCTATATATGTTACTTTATAATATACCTTATATTATTTTAAGTTATTTTAATTATTCTAACTTATACCCTACGTTATTATAAATTATGATAAGTTATTATAATTATTTTTAAATAAATTATTCAACTAACCTTAAATTATACCTTAGGTTATTTTATTTTAAGTTAATATATGTTATTTCAAGTTATAATTTTGGTTATTTAAGGTCATTCCATCTTATGTTATTGTAAATTATTTTATCTTAAATATAATAACTTAAAATAATCTAAAATATAATATAATGACCTAAGGTAAAATAACCTAGAATGACCAATAATAACCTATGAAAAATAATTTAAAATAGCCTATAATAAAATAACTACCAATAGCTTATAATATTATAACATATAATATCCAACAAAAATTTATAATATAATAGTCACCAATAGTCATAAAATAACATAAAATAACCAATAATAATTTATAATAAAATAACCACCAATAGATATTAATAAAATAACCACCCATAGTCATTAATAAAATAGCCACTAATAACCACTAATAGCCATTAATAGAATAACCATTAATAGCCACCAATAAAATAACCATTTATAGCCACTAATAAAATAAAAACCAATGACTTACAATATAATAGCCACCAATAGTCACCAATAAAATAGCAACAAATAATCATTAATATAATAACCACCAATAGCCATATATTATAGTTTTAAAAAATTGCCAAAAATAATTAGGGTGAAATAATGTGCAATAGACAAAAGTAACTTAAGGTGAAATAACCTACTATAGCTTAGAATTGCAAATAATAACGTAAGGTGAAATAACTTTCAATAATGAAAAGTAATTTATAATATTTGTGACTACCTTAAAGTGAAATAATTTACAATAGCCATAAATAATTTACAATAGCTAAAAAAACCTAAGGTGAAATAAGCTACAATTGCCAAAAAAACATAAAATAGACAAAAGTAACGTAAAATAACCAAAAGTGGCCTAGGGTGAAATAATAAAAAATAACCAAAAGTAATTGAAAACAACCATAAATAGTCATAAATAATGTAGGGTGAAATAATTTAAATTAATGAAAAATAACCCTATAATAACTGAAAATAACCTAACATAAGTAATATGATTATATTAGCAAAAATCTTATCCATTTATTAAACATTTTCTTTTTCAAAAGAATGGTCATTGAAATGTTATTGAATAGTGATATTCAAATTTTGTTTTGATCAAATGATTTTACATTTTCAAAAGGAAATAAATATAATTATGTAAATTATTGAATTTTTTTAAAAAATAATTGAATCGTTTTATTTAAACAAAATTTCAACAAAATATGAACTTTCAAAGTTTATGTTTTTGTAATGTTTAAAACGAAATATTTGATAAATAAAATATTATGTAACACATTATCATCACAAGTGTGCTAACTTGATGGTAGGGGTGTCTGCCTCCATTTTAAAAGTCAAGGGATCAAACTTCATAAGTCTTGTGTGCATGCTCAACAATGGTAAGTTGACTGAATATTTTCTTATCTAGTTTTTTATAGTATGTCCCTAGGTTGATTACATGGCCTATGTACATAGGTTAGATTTTAAACTTAACCTAAGTAGTGACACGTGTCAATAACTCATAGGCTAAAATCATGAAATTATCAATAATATTATATATTAAATAATTTAAATTTAATTGATTTTCATGCTACCTAATTAATTAAATAACAATTTATATTTCATTTGAAAATAACTTTATTTCATGAAGTATTAATGAAATAATTCATTGTCCATAGCAATTGATCCCCGTTCACTAGGGGGTTTACTAATTTCGCCATGGTAAAAATGTTCAAATTTATTCAAAATCTAGTGAAACCTTGAATGAATTAGGACACATTTTCGTGTAGTGTGTACACATATTGGTCTAAGGTCATTGTGAATGTAGGTAATGATATGTAAAAAAATACTTAATAGGTTGGTAGGTAGGTTACATACTTACCTAATATGTAGGTAGGGTGCTTGAATAGCGTAATAATATATAGATAACCTTCCTACCCACTATTATGTACACCCTATTTACGTATTACCTACCTACCTACCTACTTAAGTAACCTACAACCTAATACTTACCTATTGAGGTAATTCATAACCTACCTATATTTAATTTACCTACCTATCCATGTTCAGCTAGGTAGGGTAGTTAATTAAACTAAGGTAGCTAGTTAGGCTAGGCAAGTTAGATTAGGTTTAACAAAAGCCCAATTATCTTGGTGAACCTTTTATAATATTGTCTAGGAAATGGATAGGGAAATGGATGGATGGATGATGTGGCATATAATACAAATGAATGGATGGTATGGATATGAATTTATGATATAATATGGATGAATCAATGAATGGATATAATGTGACATATAATGCGGATGAATCAATGATATGACATATAACAATGGTGGCCATGTATTAGTGAAAATTTCAAATTTTGAATTACATTTGTTGAAGTTAAAGGTTAGTTGGAACCACGTGAACTTGCATAATTGAAAATTAATCAACATCCCAACTATAACCACGCATGGAACTCCACCTTATATTACACTCCCATTCAAACTTTGAACTTTCCTTTTGTTTTAATTTGATTTGATTTTGTCTCTTGTTTTTTTTTAGGCTTAATTTTTGTTTAAATTAAAACCCATGTAATTCATTAATTTTTGGATTTCTTGAAAAAACTGTACTTTGCCTTTTGCATGTGGAGAATTTCAAGTTTTTTGCTTTGAAGGTCCCAACTTTGAATATCGATTTATTTTTAAGTGGTCTTCTTTTCTTCATTATGTTTAAGATGTTTTTTATTCTTTCCAAATATTGCACTCTTTTAAACTCTTTAATTATTAAACACATTAAAGTCATGTGGTGTCAAGGCAAGTAAATGTGGATAACACGAGGATCCAAGTTTATGGAGCTTTGAAATCATTATCATACACACCATTCACATTTGCAAGTCTTGAAGTGCTCTTCTTTTATTCTTTATTCACCCTTTACCATGTTATTTTTCCTTAATTCTTTACCCATCATGTTTTCCACCACATTTCATTTATTTATTAACTTGTAATTTAATTTAATTTAATTTATTCTGTCAATTAGATATTTTTTAAAACTCTTGCTAATTTAATTTCTACTCTTAGTTGATAATGCATAAACAAATTAATATGTTATGTTGTGGTTTGATTTTCTTTAATTAATTTGCATTGGTTGTAAGACTCAAGGTAGCATAGTTGTAAGACAAATTGAAGGGCATTAACACATGTGGCAACCTTTGTTTAGTGGGTTGAAATATTTTAGCAAATATTAAAACTTGAAGTTTGAAATTTGGTTATTACCTATTTTAACATGTCATGTACAACTAATTACAACCAATTTTGAAGGGTGCATATGGATTGGCTACTTTGGGTCAATACATGTCATTAAGCTAGCCATTTTGGAAATTTTTAATGTCAATTTAGTGGCTACCTTAAATTTTCAGCTATCATTCAATGGGCTACTTTGGGGTTTTTTTTGGTTAGTTAATTAGTGGTTACAATTATAATTTTCAATTGTGTTGAAACTTAAAACTTAACACAATATTACATATGTCATTTGAAAATGCACATTGCAAAAGTATAAACTTGTCCAAATGTTGTCCATCTTATATATTAAAGCAATAGTGGTGTCTGTTTGTCTGTCAGGGCAGTGCCTGGAAAATTTTTGGAGCTTCCCCAGATGTAACTTCCCCAGATGTAACTGACTCCAGAGAATGTCTGTCTGTGTGGGCAGTGCCTGGAAAATTCTTGGAGCTTCCCCAGATGTAACTTCCCCAGATGTAACTTCCCCAGATGTAACTGACTCCAGAGAAAAAAGAAATCAGGGGCAGTCTGATTTTTTGAGGCAAAAGATTTGGTAGACCAGAAAAAAATACTTAGGCCTTGGACAGCCCAGAATTTTTTATTATTATTTTTTTTGTATTGACCAAGACTACCTTTTTTTTCTTTTAGCTACTGTCCGTCCCGATTAAGGGGACGGATGAAATGTCCGTCCCGATTAAGGGGACGGATGAAATGTCCGTCCCGATTAAGGGGACGGATGAAATGTCCGTCCGGCTTGATGACGGGACGGACTTAAGGAAAGACTAGAAAAAAATAATTTAGGCCTTGGATAGCCCATA
>Ga0116227_10007883_pt1 | contig 20481 bp, 18 predicted proteins | sample S1TSphgellanicum_FD_89693 | JGI IMG/M metagenome (GOLD analysis project Ga0116227, IMG submission 89693) | Host-associated microbial communities from peat moss isolated from Minnesota, USA - S1T2_Fb - Sphagnum magellanicum MG | ecosystem: Host-associated > Plants > Peat moss > Unclassified...
GGAAACTGGTCCTGGGCCTTGTCCTGGCGACAACCGCCATGGCAACTCCCGCCTTTGCGCGCAGTGGTCAATGGTACGTCGAAGGCGAAGCTGGCCCGTCCATTCTTGAAACTGAAAACAAGGCGAGCGGCATCGGCTATGACGGCTCGCTGAGCTATCACACCGGCGGCGATTTCAACGGTGAACTGGGCTATGACTTCGGCATGTTCCGTCTGGAAGCCGAAACCGGCTATCGCACCAACAAGAACAAATTGCTGACTGTCGAAGGCGTGGCCACCCCCGAATACGGCCGGACCCACGTGTGGGACGCCATGGGCAACGGCCTGGTTGATTTCGGCCCCGACAACGGCCTGCAGGGTTTTGTCGGCGGCGGCGTCGGCGTCGCTCGCGTGACCCAGTACCTGCCCGACAGCGACTATGGCATCGACGGTTCGCGCAGCAAGTTTGCGTGGCAGTTGATCGCCGGTATCCGCGCACCGATCACCAGCCATGTCGATATCGGCTTCCGTTACACCTACTTCAACGTCGACAACGTGAACCAGTATGGCCGTGGCGAGGTCTGGAACGGTACGGTGATCGATGGTCGCTACCGCCAGCATTCGTTCCTCGGAACGCTGACCTACAACTTCGGTGGCGCGCCGGCCCCGGCTCCGGCACCGGCTGCTCCGCCGCCGCCCCCGCCCCCGCCGCCCCCGCCGCCCCCTCCGCCTCCGCCGCCGCCCCCGGCTCCGGTGTGCAACAAGGGTCCGTACATCGTGTTCTTCGATTGGGACAAGTCGGACATCACGCCGGAAGCGGCGACGATCCTCGACAACGCGATCACCGCATATGGCAATTGCGCCAGCGTTCCGATCCAGCTCGACGGCTACACCGACCTTTCGGGCACGGTGAAGTACAACCTGGCTCTGTCGGCTCGCCGCAACACCTCGGTCCAGGGCTACCTGACCGCCCACGGCATCCCTGCCGCCGAGATCTCCACCAAGGCGTGGGGCAAGGCCAACCCGCGCGTTCCGACCGCCGACGGCGTTCGCGAACTGCAGAACCGTCGCGTGGAAATCACGTACGGCCCGGGCGCAGGCAACTGATCGGATTATCCGGATGGCCACTGGCCATCCGGGTGCCATCGCCAAACAGGAAAGGCCGGAGAAATCCGGCCTTTTTTGTGCCCGCAGAGCTTTTTCGCTCGCCAGCCGGGACCGCTGCCCACACTCTTGCCTGATGCGACAAAGCCGGGCATGGCCAACGCGCAGCGGGCGCTGCCGACGTGACGAAGGGGAATGGATATGGGCGACCTGACGATTCTGGCGATCAACACACCACGTGAACGCAAGGAATTCGTCGATCTCGCCTATCGCCTGAACGCAGACGACCCGAACTGGGTGCCGCCGCTGCATATGGAAGCGGTGGAGCTTGTCACGCCGGGCAAGAACCCGTTTTTCGAACACGCCGACGTGCAGTTCTTTCTGGCACGCCGCGACGGGCGGACAGTCGGACGGATTTCCGCGCATATCGACCAACTGGCGACCGGCATGGACGCCAGCCAGGGCATGGGCCCCGGCACCGGCAACTGGGGCCTGCTCGAAGCAGAGGATCAGGCGATCGCCCACGCGCTTATCGCGCGGGCCGAAGTCTGGTTGCGCGACAAGGGCATGACCCGCGTGCTCGCACCGATGTCAATGTCGATCTGGGAAGAGCCGGGTCAATTGACCAAGGGTTTCGACCATCCGCCGACGGTGATGATGGGCCACCAGCCAAAACGGTATGACGACTATATTCTGGCGCTGGGCGATTACGCCCCGGCCAAGTTGCTGAAAACCTATGAGCTCGACATCACCAGGCAGTTTCCGCCGCTGATCCAGCGCATCGTCCAGTCGGGCGAAAAGAACCCGCGCATCCGCGTCCGCGGTGTCGACAAGTCGAAATTCGACAGCGAGGCGGGGCTGATCCTCGACATTCTCAACGATGCCTGGTCCGACAACTGGGGCTTTGTGCCGTTCACCGACACCGAGATCAAATACGCCGGCAAGAAGTTCAAGCCGATCGTGCACAACGACCTGATCATGATCGCCGAATACGATGGAGAACCGGTGGCATTCATGATGACGCTGCCCGATCTCAACGAAGTGATCAAGCCGATGGGCGGCAAGCTGTTCCCGTTCAATTTCATCAAGCTGTTGCTGTGGCTGCGCAAACCGCGCGTGCGGACGATGCGCGTGCCGCTGATGGGTGTGCGCAAGAAACTGCAATCCTCACGCCTTGCCAGCCAGCTTGCCTTTATGATGATCGAATATATCCGCCGCAATTCGGTGTCCCGCTATGGCGCCAGCCGCGGCGAAATCGGCTGGATCCTGGAAGACAACCAGGGGATGGTGGCCATCGCCGACGCGATCGACAGCCACGTCAACAAGATCTACACAGTCTACGAAAAGGTGCTTTAGGCCGCCCTGCCCTCCTTTCGCGCCAGATCGCGCCAGGCAAAGGCCAGCGCAATCAGCGCGAAAGGCACCACCGCCATGACCGCAACCAGCCCGGCCCACAACGAATGCGTCGCCTGGGATATCCGACCGGCGGCATATGGCCCCAGTGACAGCCCCAGCATTGTCGCGCCCAGAAAGAACGAGGCGCTCGCGGTCGCGCGCAGGCGTGGCGGGACGACATTGACCACCGTGCCCGACGAACTTCCCAGCGCCGCGCTCAACAGGAACCACAGCGGAAACACGCCACAATAATAGAACCGCAGCGAATGCGTCGCCATCAACAGCGTGTCGGGGATCATCGCCAGCGTCAGCACGGCCATGATGACGAGCACCCGGCGCGAGTGATGGACCCCGTCCGACAGCCAGTCGCCCAGCCATCCCCCGGCGATCGTGCCCAGCGCGCCCCCTGCTGCACCGCCGCCACCGACGATCAACGCCACTTGCGCGGGCGGTGCGTGAAAGGTCTGCATCGCATAGAGCGGGCCAAACGCGCTGGCCGCATAAGCCAGCGCACAGGTCAGCCCATAACCGACATTGACCCCGACGAGCGCCGGGTTGCGCCAGATCACGGCGAACGCCTGCGGGTCACCATGCCGCATCGCCTGCGCCCACGACACCACCGCATAGACGCCGATCCCCACCACGAACCATTGCGCCGGATCGCCCAGCAGCCGCGTCAACCCGGTCGCCGCGAGCAACACCAGCACCAGGCACAGCACATTGGCGCGCAAACCTGCCGCCCCGCGCCGCGCCGCCGCCAGCAGCGTGAACGGCGGCGCAATCGTCACGATATCGCCGACGAACGCGCGCCAGGCGTCGCGCCCGGCCATGTCCGCCGGCATCGCGACAGCCTCAAAGCGGCCCCGTCGCGGTTCCCGCAACGACCCGACCCACAGCGCCATGACCAGCCCAGGCAGCCCCAGCCCCAAAAACGCCGCCTGCCACCCGGCAAGCCGGAGGGGGCGTGCGCCGCCGGCATAAGCGTGGTCCCAGGCATGGGCCAATCCCGTGCCGATCGACAGGGCCATGCCCCCGCCGATATAAATGCCCGCGGTAAAGATCGCGATCACCGTCGCCCGCCGTCGTGGTGGAAACAGATCGGACAGCAGCGAAAACCCGCATGGGCCAGCGGTCGCCTCGCCCACGCCGACCCCGATCCGGGCCATGCCAAGCTGACCGAAACTGCCCGCCAGGCCCGACAACGCGGTCATTGTCGACCATGTCGCCAGCCCCAGCGCCAACAAGCGTTTGCGCGACCAGCGATCGGCCAGCTTTCCCAGCGGAATGCCGAACAGCGCATAGAACACGCCGAACGCGGTGCCATACAGAAAGCCGAACTGGGCGTCGGAAATGGCCAGATCGTGCTTGATGTCGGCGGCCAGGATGGTGAGCATCTGGCGATCGATGAAATTGAGCGCATAGACCAGCACCAGCACCGCCAGCGCATACCAGGCATAGGCCGTCCCTTGTCGGGATTCGGCAGCGGATTGCGGCGGTTCAACTGTCGTCGCTGATCCCGGCGTAAGCTGTTCCATCCTCTATCCCCGCCTCGGCAAACCCTGCGCGGCGCAATCGGCAACTGTCACACAAACCGCAGGCCCGGCCATCGGGCATGGGGTCATAGCATGACCAGCTTTCCGCAGGTTCCAGTCCCAGCCGCACCGCTTCTCGGGCAATGTCGGCCTTTTTCAGATATTGCAGCGGGGCATGGATTTTCACCGTGCCGCCATGATCGCCGAACGCGGTCGCCACCCGGGCGAGCTGTTCGAATCCGATGATGAATTCCGGACGACAGTCGGGATAGCCCGAATAATCGAGCGCGTTGACCCCGATGAAAATATCGCCCGACCCCGCCGCCTCTGCCCAGGCGAGCGCGAGCGACAGAAACACCAGATTGCGCGCCGGGACATAAGTCACCGGGATCTCGTCCCCGACCCCGTCCTTGGGCACGGCTATATCGTCGGTCAGCGCCGACCCGCCAAAGGCGCGCAGATCCAGCGGCAGCACGACATGGCGTTCGACGCCAACCCGCGCCGCGACTTTGCGCGCGGCGTCGAGTTCGACCCGATGGCGCTGGTTGTAATCGAATGTCAGCGCCAGCACGCGAAAACCCTGCTCACGCGCCAGCGCGGCGCAGACCATCGAATCCAGTCCGCCCGACAGGAGAACCACTGCGCGGCGCTGATCGTTGTCCGTCATGCCCACTGGCTAGCGGCGACCGGCACTTTTGGCAATCACGTGTCGAAAACGATGTCGAACTGCCGCGAACAGAACGCGCAATCGACCACGATCGCGCCGCGTTCATCAACCATGTCGCGGCGCTCCGCTTCGCCGAACCGCGCGAGCACCTGGCGGTAATAGTCGGTGGTGCAGCGGCATCCGCGCACCAGCGGCGGCCCGCGATCGGCGCGGAGTTCGCGTTCCTCATGGAACAGGCGCCACACCACGGTTTCCAGCGACAGTTCGGGGTCCAGCAGTTCCTCGCGCCGGACCGATCCGCCCATGATCGCCAGATGTTCCCATTCGGGATGGTCGAGCCGGGCGTGCAACCGATCGCGTCCCTCTTCCCCGTCGGGCAAGTGCTGCAACAACAGGCCGGCCGCCACGGCCTGCGGTCCGCTGCAATCGACCGCCACGCGGATCAGCGTCGGCACTTGTTCGGACTGAAAGAAATAACTTTCGCAGGCGGCGGCCAGCGTTTCACCCTCCAGCGGAACGATCCCCTGATAGCGCTGGCCGGTGGTCGCCAGATCGAACGTCACCGCCAGAAAGCCGTCGCCGAACAGCGCATGAAGCGACGGGTTTGGCCCCAGTTCGTCCAGCCGGGCACGATCATGACGGACATAGCCGCGCAGTTCGCCGGCGCGATAGTCGCACACCAGCAAGTCGACCACGCCCTCGCTGTTCTGCGCCTGCAGCGTCAGTTGCCCGTCCTCGTCCTTCAGCAGCGAACCGAGCAGCGCGGCCAGCACCAGCGCCTCGGCCAGCAGGTTGCGCAGAGACGCGGGATAGGCATGCGCCGCCAGGACCGTGTCGAGCACCGGGCCCAGCCGCACCATCCGGCCACGCGCATCGCGATCGGGGACGGTGAACAGCACAGTCCGGTCAAACCCGGTTTCGTCATCGGTAATCATGTCAGATCTGTCCGAAAGCCCAGCGCAGAATCGATTTCTGCGCGTGAATGCGGTTTTCCGCTTCGTCCCATACCACAGAGGCCGGACCGTCGATCACCGCGTCGGTCACTTCTTCGCCGCGGTGGGCCGGCAGGCAATGCAGAAACAGCGCGTCGGGCCGGGCCTGCGCCATCAGCGCGGGATTGACCTGATAGGGTGCCATCGCTGCCAGTTTCTCCTCGGCGTGGGCCTGGCCCATCGACACCCAGGTGTCGGTCACCACGACATCGGCCCCGGCCACGGCAGCCACCGGATCGCGTTCGATGGTCACGCGCACCCCTTGCGCGCGGGCGCGGGCGATAAAGCCGGAATCGCTGTCATACCCTTCGGGCACGCCGACGCGGACATGAAATCCGGCCAGCCCCGCCGCCTCGACAATCGAATTGAGCACATTGTTGCCATCGCCCAGCCACGCCCATTCGAGCCCGGCCAGCGGCTTGCCCTTTTCGATCACCGTCTGGAGGTCGGCGACGATCTGGCACGGATGCGACAGATCGGTCAGCCCGTTGATCACCGGCACGCTGGCATGGCGCGCCAGTTCCTCGACTTTGGCATGGTCATCGGTGCGCAGCATGATCGCGTCAGCCATGCGGCTGAGCACGCGCGCGGTGTCGGCGATCGTCTCGCCACGGCCCAACTGAGTCGATCCCGCCTCGAGAATCAGTGCGCTGCCGCCCAGTTGACGCATCGCCACGTCGAACGAGACACGCGTGCGCGTCGAATTCTTTTCGAACACCATCGCCAGCACCCGTCCGGCCAGCGGCGCATCGGCATCGACCTGGCCTTTGGGCAGGTCGATGCGCGCCGCCTTGCGCGCGATCGCGTCATCCAGGATCGCCGACAGCGACGCCGCCCCGGCATCGCCCAGATTGAGGAAATGCCGTGTCATGACGCCACAGCCTGTGCGGTGAAGCTTGCCGTGCCGGCCGACAGCTTGTCCATGAATTCATCGATATGCGTGTCGTCGATGACCAGCGGCGGCAGGACGCGCATGGTCTGGTCGCCGGCCGCCACGGTCAGCAACTGGTGGTTGTCGCGCAGATGCGCGACGAACGCGCGCGGTTCGATGCGCAACTTTATCCCCAGCATCAGGCCTTTGCCGCGCACCAGTTCGAACATATCCGGATAGTTGCCGATGAACTGTTCCAGCCGTGCCCGCAGCCGCGCTCCGGTGGCGCGGACATTGGCCAGAAACGCATCATTCGCAACGACATCGAGCACTGCGCCCGCCGCCGCCATTGCCAGCGGATTGCCGCCGTACGTGCTGCCATGCGTGCCGAACACCATGCCCCGCGCCGCCTTTTCGGTGGCGAGGCAGGCGCCCAGCGGAAAGCCGCCGCCGATGCCTTTGGCGGTGGCCATGATGTCGGGGGCCACGCCGTACTGTTCATGGGCATAGAATGTGCCGGTGCGCGCCACGCCGCACTGCACTTCGTCAAAGATCAGCATCAGGTCATGCCTGTCGGCCAGCGCGCGCAGCCCGGTGATGAACGCGTCGGACGCATCGCGCACCCCGCCCTCGCCCTGGATCGGCTCGACCAGGAAACCGGCGGTATGCGGGCCGATCAGCGCCTCGGCCGCGGCAAGGTCGTCAAACGGCGCATATTTGAATCCGGGCAGCAAGGGCAGGAAACCCTTGTGCATTTTTTCCTGATCCGACGCGCTGATCGTCGCCATCGTCCGGCCGTGAAAGGCGTTGTTGAACGTGATGAGTTCAAACCGGTCGGTGTTGCCGGCATGCTGGTGATAGGCCCGCGCGGTCTTGATCGCGCATTCGACCGCCTCTGCTCCCGAATTGGTAAAGAACACCGTGTCGGCAAAAGTCAGGTCGACCAGCCGTTGGGCAACGGTTTCGCCCTGCGGGCTGCCGTAGAGATTCGACACATGCATCAGCGTCGCCGCCTGGCGCTGGATCGTGCCGATCAGGTGTTCGTTCGAATGGCCGAGCAGGTTGACCGCGATGCCGCTGGCAAAATCGAGATAGCGCGTGCCATCTTCGCCAATCAGGTGGCAATGCTCGCCGCGCACCGGACGCACGCCGCACCGGGGATAGACGGGCATAAGCGGGGTGATGGTCATCGCTAACTCCTGCGTAAATAACGGGTATTTCTGGGGATAGGGGAATCGCAAACGACAAATGGCGGCCCTGCGGGGGCCGCCATTTGCACGCGTTTGACGTCTTGTCCGGGTCCGGTCAATCGACCGGAAGGTCAAGCCAATCGGTGTTGTCAGCCCTGCCGCGGCACCAGGTTGACAGCCGAATACTTGCCTCGTCGATCGACTTCGAGATCGAATTCAAGCTTGTCGCCCTCGTTCAGTTCGCGCATCCCGGACCGTTCAACCGCACTGATGTGCACGAACGCATCGGGCTGCCCGTCGTCGCGGGTGATGAAGCCAAAGCCCTTCATGGCGTTGAAGAACTTCACCGTGCCGGTGGCCTTTTCGCCGGTCAACTGACGCTGCGGCGTGGCCGCCTTGGCCGGGGCCGCGATCACATCGCCAACAACCTGCAGATCGGCAGCCGAAATCTTGCCGCCGCGATCGACCAGGTTGAATTCCAGTTGCTGACCTTCGGCCAGACCTTCAAGACCGGCGCGTTCAACCGCGCTGATGTGCACAAACACATCTTCGCCGCCGTCTTCGCGCTGGATGAAGCCAAAACCCTTTTGCGCGTTGAAGAACTTGACCACGCCTTTGCCGGTACCGACAACTTGTGCGGGCAAACCGCCACCGCCGCCGCCTGCGCCGCCACGGGGACCGCCAAAGCCGCCACCACCGCCGCCGCGCCCGCCGCCAAAGCCGCCACCACCGCTGCGATCGCCACCGCCAAAACCGCCGCGATCACCACCGCCGAAGCCACCGCGATCGCCACCGCCAAAACCGCCGCGATCACCACCACCGAAGCCGCCACGGCCACCGCCGCCGAAACCACCGTAGGGATCGAAATTGTCTTCGCCGAAACCGTCGCGTTTGTCGCGTCCGCGACGCCGCCCTCTGTCAAAACCCATAGAAATCAATAAACCTTGTTTCCGCTCCAGCGTTCCTCGGTGCCGCGGGCCGGACGCGGGAGCCGGCGGCACGACAAGGAAACCTTATCGACCAAAAAGGGCCAACTCAGTCCATTGCAAACTTACTATAACCGACAAAAATCTGAATCGCGAACAGAATCGACGCAAAAAAGGGATTTGCCACGCAATGTGTGACATCATTGCCGATCAACCCGGATGGACATGCCTGACCCGCCGGCTGTTCCCTTCTGCCATTGAAACGGCTAGCAAGCAGCACATAATACAGCCATTCTTTCGGCAACAAAGGCACGCAACCCATGTTTCGCAAGATCGACGACCGCACGCTGGTCAGCCCGCAGATCGCAGTCGAAGATGTCGCCGCCGCCAAATCGCTTGGCGTCGGCCTGATCGTCAACAACCGTCCTGAGGGCGAATCGGCCGACCAGACCCCGGGCGATGACATCGCTGCCGCCGCGGCGGCAGCCGGCATCGCCTATGTCGCCATTCCCGTCACGCACGCCGGTTTTTCGCTGAACCAGGTCACCGCGCTTGAAGCCGCGCTGCAGGCGGCGGGCAATGTTCCGGTGCTGGCCTATTGCCGGTCGGGCACGCGATCGACGCTGTTGTGGGCACTGACCATGGCGCGCAGCGGCATTGCCCCCGACGAGATCGCCGCCAAGGCAGCGGGCGCCGGTTATGACATTTCGCCGATCCGCGCCCAGATCGACATTCTGGCAGGATCGGCCGGAGGCCAACCCGGCGCATGAGCGGCAAGCTTGTCGTCCTGGCAGAGGCGCTGTTCGCCCGGCCTGACATCGGCCCGGCCCTGATCGTCGCGACCGAAACGCTGGTGTCGCTGCTGATGGTGCTGGCGATCTATGCCCTCGCCCGCATCCTGCGGCTGGGCGGTGACGTGCGGATTGCCGATGCCGACCATGCCGCGCGGCTGGCCGACGCGGCGTTCCCCGGATTCGCCGCCGCAGAAATCACGCTCGACCGGGCACGGATCGGCGCGCTGGTCCGCGACCGCGCCGGCCGGGTGCTGCTGATTCGCCGCCATGGCGCGCGGTTTGTCGGCAGCGAGCTGACCTCGCACGCGGGGATTCGGCTCGACCGCCATACCCTGACGCTGGAAACCGGCGATCGCCGGTTCGGCACGCTGACACTCGATCTGGGCGCCGATGCGCAGATCTGGGCGGCCAGCTTGCGCCGGCTCGATGTGCCGGAGCATGCCGCGTGATGTCCGTGTGGATCGCCGACCTTGCCAGCCGCGCGGCACGCGACGGGCTGGACGTCGTGCCGTTTGCGGTGCCGCTGTTCATCGTCGCGATCGCCATCGAAATGGTCTGGGCGGCGCGCCGTGCGCCCACCGCCTATGAACCCGGCGACACGCTGACGTCGCTGCTGATGGGGCTGGGCAGTTCGATCGCGGGCCTGGTCGTGGCCGGCGCGATCCTGCTGGGCGCCGGCTGGCTTTACGCGCATCGCATGGTGACCGTGCCGGTGACGTGGTGGTCGTGGATCGCGGTCTTCGTGCTCGACGATTTCAACTATTATCTGTTTCACCGCAGCGCGCACCGGGTCCGCTGGTTCTGGGCCAGCCACGTCAACCACCATTCCAGCCAGCATTACAATCTGTCGACCGCGTTGCGGCAGACCTGGACCGGATTTGCCTCGCTGTCGTTCGTGTTCCGCATCTGGCCGGCGCTGTTCGGCGTGGCACCCGGCATGTTGCTGACGGTGGGCGGGATCAACCTGATCTATCAGTTCTGGATCCACACCGAGGCGGTCGGGCGCATGCCGCGCTGGTTCGAGGCGGTGATGAACACCCCGTCGCACCACCGCGTCCACCACGCCACCAACCCGCGCTATCTCGATCACAACTATGCCGGGGTGTTCATCGTCTGGGACCGCCTGTTCGGCAGCTTTACCCCCGAACGCGACGATGATCCGGTCCGCTATGGCATTGTCCACCAGCTCGGCACGTTTTCGCTGTGGACTGTCGCCTTGCATGAATGGGGCGCGATCGCGCGCGACATGTGGCGTGCGCCGTTCCGCGCCAAGCTGGGCTATCTGCTGCGCGAACCGGGCTGGAGCCATGACGGCAGCCGCGACACCACCACCACGATCCGCGCCCGCTGGCGCGCGGCGCAGGGCGAAGACTGAAGACCCTGACGGCCCGATAAATTGCCGGTCAGATCGCCGGCAACTGCTGGCTGGAGCAGTGGAATCCCCCCCCGCCCGCCAGCACCGCATCGGCCATCAGGCCGATCGTCTCGCGCCCTGGGAACAGCGCGGCGATCGCGGCCACACCGTCGGCATCGTGCGGCGATCCGAACACCGGCACGATCACCGCAGCGGTGGTGACGACAAAGTTCATATAGCTGGCCGGTTGCACCACCCCATCCCACTCGATCCGGCCGGGTGACAGGACTTCGACCACATCCACGCCGAACGCGCGGGCGCGGGCGGCGGCGTCGGCATAAATCATGGCGTTGGGATCATCCACCCCGGTCGCACGCGGCACCGCCAGCCGGCCCGGCGCGACAAATCGCGCCAGATTGTCGACATGGCCATCGGTGTGATCGTTGATCAGCCCGTCGCCCAGCCACAGCACCCGATCAAACCCCAGATCCCGCGCCAGCCGCGCCTCAAGATCCGCGCTCGACAGGTGCGGATTGCGATTGGGATTGAGCAGGCATTGCCCGGTCGTCGCGACCAGCCCGGTGCCGTCACCATCGAGCGCCCCGCCCTCCAGCACCCAGTCGGCGCGCGTCGCGGGCAAGGCCACGCTGTCCGCCAGATCGGCGCCAATCTCCTGATCCCCCGGCATCAGGTATTTGCCGCCCCAGCCGTTGAACCCGAACAACCGCGCCGCGCAACCACCAGCGCCGTCGGCAACCACCAACGGCCCGGTATCGCGCAACCAGACATCGCCATAGACGCGGGTTTCCAGCACGACTTTGGCACTGACACGTTGCCGCGCCCGCGCCGCATTGGCCGCATCGCGCACGATCAGCCGCACTTCCTGGCCAGTCTCTGCCACCGCGCTGGCAAACGCGGCAATCTGGTCCTGCGCGCGATCGATCACGCCCGCCCATTCGTCGGCAAGGTGGGGAAACCCGATCCACAACAGGTCTTGCGGGTGCCATTCGGGGGGCATCCGGAATGCGCCGGGCGCGGTCATCATGCTGCCTTTCGTCAAGGAGGTCGCTGGCCCGTTAATCGGTTTTGGCCTTACGCGCCAGCTTACGCCGCCCTTGAACATGCCGGGTGGCTGGCGCAGGGAAAGGCGATGACCGACTGGACCGATGCCGTGCAACGCGCCCGCGCCCATGCGCCGTTTCTGGCCCGGGCGCTCGACCGGCGGCCCGATCTTGGCGAATTGCTGGAACAGGGTCAGGCCGACGCGGCGCTTTCGCTGGCGTTGACGGCCGGCCAGGGCACCGATGATGTCGGCGTCGCGCTCCGCCGCGAACGGCTCGGGCTTAGCCTGGTGGTGGCGATTGCCGATCTGGCCGGGGCGTTCGATCTGGCCCGCGTCACCGGCACGTTGTCGGATTTCGCCGACCGCGCGCTTGATGCGGCGATCGCCGCCGCGATCCGGCGTCGTGTGCCCGATGCCGAATCGGTCGGCTTTTCGGGGATCGCGCTGGGCAAGCATGGCGCGCAGGAACTCAATTATTCATCGGACATCGATCCGATCCTGCTGTTCGACCCCGATGTGCTGCCCCGGCGCGACCGCGACGATCCGGGCGAAGCGGCGCAGATGGTGGCGCGCCGCGTGGTCGAAACGCTGTCCACGATCACCGCCGAGGGCTATGTCTTTCGCGTCGATCTGCGGCTGCGGCCGCAAGCCGAGGTCACCCCGCTGGCACTGTCGTTCGCCGCCGCGATCACCCATTACGAATCGAGCGCACTGGCGTGGGAGCGCGCGGCGTTCATCCGCGCCCGCGCGGCAAGCGGCGATCTTGCGCGCGGCCAGGCGTTTCTCGACACGATCCGGCCGTTTGTCTGGCGACGCAGCCTCGATTTCGGCGCGATTACCGAAATCGGCCGGCTGACCACGCGCATCCGCGACCACTATATCGGGGGGCAGCAGGTCGGCCCGGGTTACGACCTGAAACGTGGACGCGGCGGCATCCGCGAAGTCGAATTCTTTGCCCAGACACACCAGTTGATCCATGGCGGACGCGACCCGGCACTGCGCCTGCGCGGCACGCGTGCCACACTCGACGCACTCGCCCGCGCCGGCATCATCCCGGCCGGCGACGCGGCAATGCTGGGCAACAGCTATGACCGGTTGCGCACGCTCGAACACCGGCTGCAAATGGTCGGCGACCAGCAGACGCACAGCCTGCCGGGCGATGCCGCCGCGCTCGACAACGTTGCCCGGCTCGACGGTCTGCCCGACGGGGCGGCGCTGGTCGCCGACCTCGCGCTGATTTCCGACGGCGTCGGCAGCCGGTTCGACCGGTTGATCGCCGCCTGGGCGCCGCGCGGGGCGGTCGCGGTGCACGACAGACCACTGGCGCAGGACCTGGCCGAACTGGGCTTTGCCGATCCCGAGGCGCTGGCGACGCGGATCGAGGGGTGGAGCAACGGCCGTTATCGCGCGCTGCGCAGCGCGGCCGCGCGCGAGGCTTTTGCCCGGATACGGGGGCCTTTGCTGCGCGCGCTGGCCGCCGCGCCCGATGCGCCGCGCGCGCTGTTGCGCTGGGAACAATTGATCGAGCACCTGCCGTCGGCGATCAACGTGTTCCGCCTGCTCGAAGCGCGACCGGCGCTGTTCGACGTGGTCATGCGCGTGCTGGCCCATGCCCCCCGGCTGGCCGATGATCTCGCCCGGCGCGCCGACTTGCTCGACGCCCTGATCGACATGACCGCGTTCGATCTGCCCGGTGGCGTCGACGTGATCGCCGCGCGCATGTCCCGCACCGAAAAGGGCGATGATTATCAGTGCCTGCTCGACGCGGTACGGCGCCGGGTGGGCGAAATCCACTTTGCGCTGGGCGTGCAACTGATCGAGCAGGCGAACGGCGCGCTCGACATTGCCGCCGCGCTGTCCCGCGTGGCAGAGGCGACGATCGCCGTGCTGACGGCAGCGACCGAGGCCGAATTTGCCGCCGTGCACGGGGTTGTGCCCGACAGCAGCCTGATCATCCTCGGGCTTGGCCGCCTGGGCGGCGGGTCGCTGACTCACGCATCCGACCTCGATCTGGTGTTCCTGTTCAGCGGGGATTTCCAGGCTGAATCCGATGGCGCGCGCCCGCTTGGCGCGACACTCTATTATGCCCGGCTGTGCCAGCGCGTTTCGGTGGCGCTGTCGGCGCCGACCGCCGCCGGTGCGCTGTACGAAGTCGACACGCGTCTGCGGCCATCGGGCACGCAAGGGCCGATCGCGGTCAGCCTCGACAGCTTTGCCCGCTATCAAAGTCAGGAAGCCTGGACCTGGGAACACATGGCGCTGTGCCGCGCCCGCCCGGTCTATGGCCGCGCGGCAGACCGCGCCGCGCTGGCCGCGATCATCGACCGCGTGTTGAAAACCCCGCGCAACCCGGACGTGCTGCGGGCCGACGTGCTGAAAATGCGCGCAGACATGGCCCGGCACAAACCGGCCAAGGGGCCGCTGGACGTCAAGCTGGCGCGCGGCGGGCTGGTCGATGCGGAATTCATCGTCCATTACCTGCAACTGCGTGAACGGCGCGCGTTCGATCCCGATCTGGGCCCTGCGATTTCCGCGCTTGCCGATCTGGCGCTGTTGCCCCAAGCCATGCGCGACAGCCACGACCTGCTGGCAAAGTTGCTGGTGGTGGTCCGACTGGTTGCCCCCGATGGTGCCTATCCGCCGCCGGCCAGTCGTGGCATTGTCGCGGCAGCATGCGGCAAGGCGAACTGGGACAGCCTGATCGCCGCCATCGCCGCGGCGCGGGGGGTGATTGCCGCCGCGTGGCAGACCGTTTTTGACGAACCTTTGGAGATCTGAGCCATGACACTTGCTGTGGGCGAAACGTTACCCGACATCGCGCTGACCTCTCCCGATGGTGAACCCGTGCGCACGGCCGATTTCGCCGGCAAAAAACTGGTGCTGTTCTTTTATCCCAAGGACGACACGCCCGGCTGCACCACCGAAAACAAGGACTTCTCCGCGCTGGCCAGCCGCTTTGCCAGTGCCGGCACGGTGCTGTTGGGGATCAGCAAGGACACCCCGCAAAAGCATCAGCGGTTTATCGACAAGCACGGCCTGGCCGCCCCGCTCGCCAGCGACGCGGCCGAAGACGGACTGTCCGATGCGCTGGGCATCTGGACCGAAAAATCGATGTACGGGCGCAGCTATATGGGCATGGAGCGCACCACGATCCTGGTCGACAGCTATGGCCGCATCGCCCGCATCTGGCCAAAGGTGAAAGTAAAGGGCCACGCCGCCGAAGTGCTGGCCGCTGCCGAAGCGCTGTGACCGATAAACCACCGGCAACCGTCGCGCGGGCGATCCGCGCGGCAATGCTGACCGCCGATCCCCGTGCCAAGGCCATGGCCACGCGCGAAGTCGCCCGCAACTGGGCGGCGGGACGGTTGTCGCCGGTGTTCGACGTGGCCATGCCCGATGCGCCGGCACGCCCCGCGCAGCCCGAACTGCTGCCCCCCAACCGGATGCCAAAGCGCGGGCGCGGCGGGTCGGAACGCGGGCGCATCGCATTGATCCATGCGCTCGCCCATATCGAATTCGTCGCGATCGATCTGGCGCTTGATGCCGCCGGGCGGTTCGGCGGCGAGCGCGGCGACCGTTTCGTGGCCGACTGGCTGGGCGTGGCGGCGGACGAGGCGATGCATTTTGCGCTGCTGTCGCGGCGGCTGGTGACTTTGGGCAGCCATTATGGTGCCATGCCGGCGCACGACGGTTTATGGGACGCCGCGCGCGAGACCGCGCACGATGTCGCCGCCCGGCTGGCGGTGGTGCCGATGGTGCTTGAGGCGCGCGGACTGGATGTTACACCCATGACGATCGAGCGGTTCCTGGCCGCAGGCGACGGGCGTACGTCCCGCATCCTGCAACGAATCCTTGACGACGAAGTGCGCCATGTCGGTTTGGGCACAAGCCATTTTCAAAAAGTCTGCGCCGAACGCGGGGATTCGCCGCCAAAAACCTGGAAAACGCTGGTTACGCGCCATTTCAGAGGCGCCATTAAGCCACCGTTCAACGACTCAGCCCGTCGTAATGCCGGTCTGTCGTACGAATTCATGGCAGGGGTTGCCTGACCGCAACACTTGCCCGTAACCCTGCGATCGCAACTGGGGCTAGGGGTTTATACCCCCTTTTCACGCCAACGGGTCCGCCCGGACGGCAACCAGCAGGGCCCAGGCCAAGCCGCAAACGCGGCAGCCGGGTGGGACAAAAGGGTACGCACAGGTCATAATGCTGGGAAACAGGTTTCTTCTTCTCGCGCTGGGTGTGGCCGCCGGCCTGATCGCCCAACCCGCTTTGGCCAGCAGCGCCGCATCGGCTGACATCACGTCGCCGCTGCGCACCGCAGAAGCCGCCCGCAACGGCACGACGTTTGCCCCCGGAGACACCGAATTCCGTCAGTTGTTCGCCAACTGGCGCGCGCTGGACAACGGTCGTCCCTATAACGGCAACGGTTCGTCGAACATTGCCGACACCGGATCGGCGTCCATCCCGATGCTGGTGCCCGTAACCAGCAGCCATCCGATGAGCAGCAATTTCGGCATGCGCGTCCACCCGGTGCTGGGTGGTTTCCGCATGCACAAGGGCGTCGATCTGCCCGCATCGACCGGCACGCCGATCCATGCCACCGCCGACGGCGTGATCGGCCGCGCCGACTGGTTCGGCGGTTACGGCCTGTTCGTCGAAATCGAACACGGCGCCAATCTGGAAACCCGTTACGGCCATATGTCGCGCATCGCCGTTGCCGAAGGGCAGCATGTGCACAAGGGCGACGTGATCGGCTATGTCGGCACGACCGGCCGCACCACCGGCCCGCACCTGCATTACGAAGTGCGCATCGGCGGCGAAGCCGTCAACCCGGTGCCCTATCTGCAAATCGCCGAAGCCAATTCGGGCGCGAACGTGATGCTGGCCAGCAATGCCCCAGCACCCGTCGTGTTGAGCCCGGAAGAATAAGGCATTATCCAGGCCGAAAATCGGCCGGGTCGCATTTGGGAGAGGATGCGACAATTGGAAAAGGGCGCCGGAAACGGCGCCCTTTTTTTGGTTTATCGGCGCATCGCCAATCTATCGCAGCCATCCACGGAACCGCAACCGGATGAACGTGTTACAGCACGGGGGGCTTTCAGGAGGAGTCCGCACGATGAAGCCCGACAACTTGTTGCTCATTGCCTCCATGGCCACACTCGCCTTCGCCGCGCCGCTCTCGGCGCAGGCCCAATCGTCGGACCAATCCGGCAAGGCCCAGGTCGTCGAGCGGGGGCCGGATGGCAAGGCGTCGGTCGTGCGCATCGACGGTCGCAATTATCCGGTATGCAGCACTTCCGGCGCCAAGCAGGACGGTTGCATCGAGCCGCGCGCCGCCGGGTTGAAGTGGGGCGATCACCCTCTGAAGTACTGGCCGGGCAAGCCCGCCAGCCAGATCGACGGCGATCAGGGACATATACCAAACTAGAGCCGTGAAACGCACGCGGTTGCTGCGTTGATCTCGGTCGGATCTTGCCAGTTTGCCCGAGAGACGACCGCAATCCAATGTTCGAGCGACGCTTTGGTTTCGGGATACTCAGCCCGGAACGCCGCGAGCGTGGAGCGAGCGATCAGCCTCATGTTCCGCGCGGCAATTATCAAGGTGGAAATCAAATAAAATTCCCGCGCTGGTAGTACGTCAGCATAACAGCTATTTGGCGGTGGCGCTGGCTCCCGCCTTCTTCGCAAGCTCGGCCTCGCTCACACCAAACAATTGGGCCAGCTTGCTGCGCTCGACAGGAGTCAGGTCGGCCCACTTGCGTGGCATGGGCAGGGTTGCGGTGGCCGCCTCCGCCTTGATCCTGATGGCTGGCAGCAGTTTCATCATCAACGGCACAAAGGCCTGCATCTTGGCCGTCACGGCAGGGTCCATCTGGATCAGCACCGCGTTGGAGGCATAGGCCTCGCCGCTGGGGGTGGCAAAGAAACGGTTCAGGTCGTTCAACTGCTCGATGCTGAACCTGCTGGCATAGGCATGGACAAGGCCGTCGCGGATGTCCGGTTCGACCTGGGTCATCAGGCCGCGCATCTCGTCGAGCACGACGTGCATCGCCACGGCCACGCGATCGTGAAAGGCGGGGTCGACGATGACCATGATGGCCTCGATCGTCGCCTTGGGCATCTTTGCGACGTCCTGCGGCGTGGCACCGCCAATGGCGGCAATTTCGCCAAGCGGCATTTGCACCATATTGCCCGCCATGCTGCCCATCAGCTTGTCCATCGATCCACTCCAGACTTTGGCATATGTGCCCGGAGGAAAGATGTGATCGACAGCGATCCGCGCCGCGGCAAGGCGCGCCGGGTCGATCGGCGCCGCAATGGCGGCTTCGGCCGGCGCCGTCGCGCTGGCGCCGGCAGGCGGGGTTTGCGCGTACCCGCCAAACGGCAGCAGGGACAGCGCCGTTGCCACCACGCCCACCATGGCGCGCCCACGATCAAGACTGTTTGCCATTGTCGCCCCCCTCCAAACCGGTCGCGCAATCACTATAACCCGGATCGGCCACAGGGACATGCCCGTTTCGGCAATATCCGTTGCGTTTCTTAATCGAGCAATTAAAACGGTCCCGACAGCCCTGCCAAAGCACAGGGGTCAGCACGAGAGGATCGCCATGCCCTATCATCCCAGCGTTCACGCCCGGACCAACCCGGACAAGCCGGCGGTGATCATGGGGTCGGGCGGGGACGTGGTCACTTATGCCGAACTTGATGCCGCCAGCAACCGCTTTGCCCGGTTGCTGCGTGCCCGCGGGCTTCACATCGGCGACACCGTGGCGCTGTGTTTTGACAACAACCCGGTGTTCTTTGCGCTGTGCTGGGGTGCGCAGCGTGCCGGCGTGATCTATGTCGCGATCTCGTCGCGGCTGACGGCGCCCGAAGTCGCCTATATCGTGCGCGACAGCGGATCGCGCCTGCTGGTCAGCAACAACGCCTTTGCCGATCTGCTGGACGAAGTCGCGCAAACCGTGCCCGACGTGCCGCAATTGCGGCTGGGCGGCGGCGGCGAACACGACCTGATCGCGGCGCTGGCGGCGATGCCGGCCGAACCGATCGCCGACGAACGCGCCGGGATCGACATGCTCTATTCGTCGGGCACCACCGGCAAGCCAAAGGGTGTGCGCGTGCCGTTGCCCGAAGATCCGGCGATCGGCGCGGGCAACGGGTTGCTGGATCTGGCGCGCGGCGCGTTCGGGTTTGCGCCGGACACCGTCTATCTGTCCCCCGCCCCGCTCTATCATGCCGCGCCGCTGCGCTGGTCGCTGACGGTGCACCGGTTGGGCGGCACCGTGGTGTGCATGGAAAAGTTCGACCCGGAACACGCGCTGCGCCTGATCGAGCGCCACCGCGTAACCGAAGGCCAGTGGGTGCCGACCCATTTCGTCCGCTTGCTGAAACTGGACCCGGCGGTGCGGCAACGGTATGACCTGTCGTCGTTGCGTTGCGCGGTCCATGCCGCTGCGCCCTGCCCGGTGCCCGTCAAACGCGCGATGATCGACTGGTGGGGACCGATCCTGCGCGAATATTACGCCGGCACAGAGGGCAATGGCTTTACTTTCATTTCCAGTCAGGAATGGCTGGAACGGCCGGGCTCGGTCGGGCGCGCGCTGTTGGGCGTGGTGCGCATCTGCGATGAAAACGGCGACGAAGTGCCGCGCGGCACCGAGGGCCAGGTGTTCTTTGAAGGCGCCAGCAGCTTTACCTATCACAACGACCCCGACAAGACTCGCGATGCCACCAACAAACATGGCTGGACCAGCCTGGGCGATGTCGGCTGGCAGGATGACGACGGCTATCTGTTCCTGACCGACCGCAAGAGTTTCATGATCATCTCGGGCGGGGTGAACATCTATCCGCAAGAGATCGAAAACCTGCTGGTGACGCACCCAAAGGTTGCCGATGTCGCGGTGATTGGCGCACCCGATCCGGACATGGGCGAACGCGTGGTCGCGGTGGTGCAACCCGTCGATATCGACGCGGCGGGGCCCGCGCTCGCCGAGGAATTGCAGCAATGGCTGGCCCCGCAACTGAGCCGGGTAAAAATGCCGCGCCAGATCGATTTCCGCCCTGACCTGCCGCGCGAACCCACCGGCAAACTGTTCAAGCGACTGCTGCGCGATGAATACAAGGCCGCCGCGACGGCAACGGCGTAACCAACCGGGAAAGGACGACAGTTCGATGGCGACGACAACAGACGCGCTGATTCCGCCCGAGATCGGCGCAGCCGTGATCGACCCGAACGCTTACGCCGGCTGGAGCCCGTTGCTCGACCGGTTTGACTGGCTGCGCGACAACGGCCTGGGCGTCGGCAAAGTCATCGCGCCGGATGACAGCCATGAACCGTTCTGGCTGGTATCCAGCTTTGACGAGGTCATGAAAGTCAGCAAGGACAACCAGACCTATCTCAACAGCCGCAAGAACGCGGTGTTTGCCTTGCGCAGCACCGATGCTCTGGCGCGCGCGATTACCGGCGGCAGTCCGCATCTGGTGGAATCGCTGGTGGCGATGGACGCGCCCAAACACCCAAAGCTGCGCCGGCTGACGCAGGAATGGTTCATGCCCAAGAACTTGCGCACGATCGAGGCGCGGATCAGGACGATTGCACAGGCCTCGGTCGA
>Ga0116227_10007884_pt1 | contig 20480 bp, 8 predicted proteins | sample S1TSphgellanicum_FD_89693 | JGI IMG/M metagenome (GOLD analysis project Ga0116227, IMG submission 89693) | Host-associated microbial communities from peat moss isolated from Minnesota, USA - S1T2_Fb - Sphagnum magellanicum MG | ecosystem: Host-associated > Plants > Peat moss > Unclassified...
AAGCAAACAAAAAAAAAAAAAAAAAAAAAAAAAAAAAAAAAAATTTATTAACACTTAAATTCATAAAAAACCAAAATTGGTTTTAAAAAATTTTTAATGGATTTGGGAAAAGTTTTTTTTTTTTTTTTTTTTTTTTTTTTTCCAATTTCATGATGTAGCCAAATTGGCAGTCTTCCACAAAAAGATTCAGTCAATTTGGCTGTAGACCATGTATGAAAGTTAAAATTAAAAAGAAAAATTGGCTACATATTGGAACTTGTTGTAAAAATCTAGCAATTCAAAATACTTATTTTAAAAAAATTCATGAATACGGATCATGTCAAAAATCTTGTTTTGGTCTTCAAATCCAACCTTGTGGAACACTTGCCCAGTCCTATATGAGCTCAATCTAACTTTGCTATCTTAACATCCCTTTCTTTCAGTTGGTGAAAGCTTTTCCCAAAGCAAATCGCGTGTGTAAACTTTGAATCCAAAGGTTGAATTTGTAATCTCATTCACAGATGCGTAAATTGGAACAGATTTCCAACTATGGCCTTTGAATAGAGATCAATTGGGCTTACATTGTCAAGGGTTAGAACTTTGGCTCTCATATATATTAGGGTTTATGTACTAATTTGGGTTATGGATTGTAAACTGCAGAGTCCACAGTACTAGCAATACATCAGATGCTCTGCATGTGACTCCGGGTATTCACTGTTGTTTTGAAAAGAAGTACCTGTCCCAAAAACAGTCCTAAAATGTTCAAACCAGAGTTGGTCTAGTATGTAGGGTCAAAGGCTGATATCAATACTGGTATGAACATTGGTATCAAATACCAGACCAGTATGGTATGACCTAAGTCTGGTACTAGCTTAATTCCAGTACCAGCTAAAAGGGACTAGAGATAATACCAATCTCATACGAGTTGCATATCAGTCAATATATCAGGCATATACCTGCCCAAAATCAGTATCGAGGTTAATATCAGTACCAGACTGGTATGAATTTTTCTTAAAAGTGCCAATAGCAGTACTGGCTGGTATCAAAATAAGTTGATACCAGACCAACTTGGGTTCAAACCACTTTGATTTTTTGACGAGGGGTGGGTGCAGTGAAATATTATTTCAATTTTCTGATGTTTCGTCACTGGCTAGCATCCTAAGAAGGATTTAGCATTAAATGGTCTAAATAGTTTTAAACCAGTGATGAAAAACAGGACTATTGAGTCAGAATATTCTTTTCATATGCATGTTTTTCAAATCTTGGCAAAATTTGGCGCACAAAAAAATGATGGGTGGGTGTGGTAAAAAACGAGATTGGCACAATTCTGCAATGGATATTGTCATCTGTAGTATTCTAGCCTTTAAATCAAGACCATGGTGATGCACATGAAAGCATAACCAACCCCGGTGAGAATCTCAACACTCTGATTGGTTATCAGGTCATGAGTTACAACCCATGACTTTTGACCTTTGTTTCATTAGTAACCTGCTAGTTTGCACAAGGAACCACCCTGGGTTTTCATTGGTGCAATGGTTTCATAACCCTCTGCTGTTTGGATGAAGATTTCATAACTGATCTTTGTATGGATGAAAAGAGAGCATCTAAATTGACACAAGGGATGGTTATGCCCTGTACCCAGCTCGAGTGTGCTGCTTACTGTGAATAGTCTTGCTGTCCACATGCCTGAACTATTCATGGTACCCTGTGCACTCTTGTGGACTATCTAGTCCATAATAATGCAACATGGGGAATGCACATATGAAAGGATTTTCAACCCAAGCTGAAAGACCCCAGTAAAGAAAATAAAACATGACAAAAAACTTGAATTGTTTTGTGGTGGATGATCTGAATTGGATGTTGTTCTTTTTACATTGGTAGTGGCTGTTGAAAGGGAAATTGACAATGGGTGATCAACAACCAAAAGTGTCATAGGTGTGAGAACTGGGGCTGTACAGTTCTGCTGTGAAAAGCTGTACATTGTGCAAAAAACCGTGTGGGACCATTGTCAGAAATGATATGATGATGCATTCAAATAATTTCCTCCCAAATTAAATAATTATTTTTTTCATGTCTGTGAATCAAGGTCTGGGGCCCAGTGCCCCCCCAGGGTGGTTATCACTTATCACCTTAGCAGCCAAGATCTCACAATAAGGAATAGTTTCATACTTCTTACATACAAACTTCTCCTTGAAAGAATGGAAAACATTCTGTTAATGACACATTCCTTCTTCCCTCATGGGTTTTGAGGATTAATATTCTATCAGTCATGATTTTGTCTAGTATTATTATATACCTTAAAAACTCCTGCTCCAAAAGTGTCTGAACTTGGAGTCCAGACATGGAAAAGAAGCTTTGTTGCTACAGCAATCTTGGCTTCAGTTCTTTTCTTTTTTCTTTTTCAAATTTTTGATGTAGCTAAAGTGAACATCATCCAATGGGTCATTTTCTAGGATTTTCTTCTTGGAATTTTGTGACCGGAAAACCCCAAGAAAGCACTTTCATTTTTTGCCATTAAAAACAAGAGTTGGCAGAATAAACTGATGGTGGGCTTATCAAAACTCTCACAACTTAGAACTTGAGTACTCTAATTTCTACCACTAGAAGAACTTCCCCCTTGGGCCAAAAAATATTGGAGCAAATGGCAGCCTAGTAGTCCATTTGGGATAATTATGAGAGGAATAAGAAGAATGACACAATAGTCTGCCAGTAAGTGCATCACTTTGTCGGATAACTGTTTATGAAGCTAGACACCTTCCTAACTGCAGAAACCCAAACCCAGCCAAGACTTTGAATCACAAACTGAAGCTTTGTGAACCCACCACAAGATTGCAAATCTTACACTCGTGATGAAAAACCCCCTCTGCCCACTTTCTTCCAATATGCCATGGCCGACACAACGTAGTTATCTTTTTCTGAAGAGAGCTATGTGCGAATATTTATGTGTGAGCAACCATTTTCTGAATCCCCCAACCAGTTGCAAGGGGGATCCATAGGTATGTGCATTTGAAATCTCATTACCGTAATACCAAGGGTATGTACACTCAAATCTCAGACTGCTGGAAAGCCAATAATGAAAAATATTGAATTATAAATCATCACCACAACAAAATATGGTTTTTCCTAAGACACTTGAATTTGATAACAGCACATATTTCAGCAATTTCAATTTATTGTAAATATCACAATGTCTTATCTATTAACAAAGGTAGTCTGCTTGTTTGTCATGTTGAGATTTCTCAAATGATGGTGCATCTTCTCACACTTTTGATACTGTTGGAAAGCCCTTTGATGGGTAAGGGTGCATTGAGGTTGTTTGATAATGTTAAGGCTTATGGTGTAATAATTATTGAATATTGAGCAATTTTATCATTGAAAATTCAATAAAATAAAATATAAAAATGTGAAAAAATTGGGGCACATTCCTGGTATTATTGAAAGCCCTCAATAAGTAAGATTTTATGTAGATGATTTTATAATCTTTAGACCTAAGTTGTGAGAGCCATTGAATTTTGAATACTCTTTTTAAAAAAAGATTCAATAAAAATTCAACAAAATCAAATCTAAATTTTTTGAGTTCACGCTTGGACCAATAGTAGGCCTCCACACTACTGTATCTTAACATAAAAACGTATAAAACCACAAAGTTCACTTCACTGATGTGTCATACATTGTGGCTCTTCGACATTTGATTATTCTTGACATGAATATGACGAGTGGGTAGGGTAGATTGGTTGGTAACTAAGGGTTCACACTCCAGGGGTTCAGTAACCGGCCATTTTTTCTTATGGAATTCAAATAGATTAGTTGCCCCTTGAGCCAGAGCATTAATTGGCCTTTACAAAAGTTGATTCTCAGGTAGAATGAGAAAGTTAGGGGGTCTTGTTGTTAAAAGAAACTTGGATAGAACATATAAGGCCCTTATTTTCATGCATTTTAGGCCCTATGAACAAATATTTAAAAAATTATGAAAGGACACCTTACCTGCTATAAACAAGAAATATATTTCTAATTAAGTTTGGACTATTTTTTTATATTATCATTCATATTTTTCAAAATTTGTATTAAGGCCAAATATTTGTACCACAAGCTGCACAGTCATGAGGCCTTAAGGGTTTTGAAATAGATAGTTTTTGGAATAGTAACCTAATGCCTTAAAATTGACATGGGCCAATCTGCTTTTTTCTCTCCAAATGTGAGAAAAAAATGTTGTGATGATGGCCATCATAATTTTCTATTTCATTCTCCTTCTCACCTTTTTGAGGCCTTTCTTTCTTTCCCTCTTTGTATGTCATCATTGCTATAGGAAGGTGTGTGCCATTGTCACCCCGACTTCTCTTTCTTTCTCTCCCTCTTTGTTTGTTGTTGTTGCTACAAGAAGGTGTGCGCCATTGCAACCTTGGCTTGTCTTTCTTTCTTTCCTTCTCTATCTATCATTGTTGTTATAGGAAGGTGTGTGCCATTGTGACCCTGACTTATCTTTTATCTTCCTTTCTTTCCTTCTCTGTTTATTGTTGTTGTTATAGGAAGGTGGGTGCACCATTGCAACCTCAACTCATCCCTCTTTCTTCCCTTTTTATTTGTCGTCGCTAATACAAGAAGGTGTGCGTCATTTGACCTTGATTCATGTTTTTTTTTCTCCCCCTTTGTTTGTTGTTGCTACTATAGGAAGGTGTGTGCCATCATGACCTTAGCTTGTCTTTTTTCTTCCTTCTATGGTTGTCTTTGTTGCTACAAGAAGGTGTGCACCATCACAACCCTGGTTCGTCTATCTTTCTCTCCCTTTTCGTTTTATTGTCATTGTTATAGAAAGGCGTGACAATTGCGACCCCAACTCCCATAGCTCCCAACACGTCAATTCACAAGGCTCCTTGATTCATCATTCTAAAACTTGGTTCCAAAGATTAGAGTCTGACTTTAGATGTCAGAGTTTTGATGCAAACAACCAAATTCCAGAACTCGGAATTCTAATGCACACAGCCAAGCTGCACAACTGGAACGTTGATGTAAACAACACAATCATGTTGGAACCCAACATCGTTGCGCTACGCCATCATGTTGGAACTTGATGCCATTGCATTGGAACCCAACGCCATCACATTTTTTATGGATTTTTTTCATCTATTTTTATTTGGATTTCTCTTTGAACAAACATATTGGGTGTTCCTTTACATATCTTACTATGTAAAATTAGATGTAGTTTACAAGATGAAGTAATGTAAGGAAACAATTTTTCTAATTGTGATTTGTGTTAGGTAAAATTCTAGATCAAGACCCCTTGTTCAAAGGGAATATTTCCCCTTGCTTATTAAGGAGCAAAGATAAGAAGTTGACATTTGCAAAAACAATTTGTGCTCATATTTTGGGAAAAGGTTGTTATGTGATTAAGGGAGCATGTCTAATTTATTTGCCCTTTCATTTGTTTCCCTACAGGTGAAAGATGTTGCAATCATCAAAAAAAAATTTGCCACAAAAGATACCCTATGGTGGGTGTGAATGCAAGAATTTGATGTAGAACTTCCTTTCAAATCCTGATAAGTATATTTTCAACCTAGTATTATTCTTTTCAAGTCTTCAAGTTTGCCAAAGAGAATTCTCCCAATCCAAAAACCTCTCAATGAATTGGTTTCCATTTGGTGTAGTTTGGTTTAAATGTAGGTACTTACCTACTGTTGTTGTAGGCATGAGTGCTATGAATGCACCCAACAACAATTACAATATTTTTGTTTATGGGAATTTTTTGTTAGTTGGGAAGGTTTGGGGTTTAAGGTTTAGGGATAGTATTTTAAGTTTTTCTTCAGATCTACAAACAAAGGTATTTGTCTACTACTGAGATTTATAGAAAACTCTAGGCTTCTTATGTCATACAGGGCATAACACCTATTTACAATAGGAGGTAGTTTGTCAAGATAAGAATCAAAGCAAATCAATAATTAGTAGTGCAACTAATGTTTTGGTGCTTTGTCAAAAAGAGGCATTCTATTGGGGATATTTCATCAAGTAGTTTAATGACTAAATTTGTGTTGAAACTACACCACTATCAATTCAAGATTTAGTCATTTGTTGTCCACATTTTGAAGGTTTAGTTTTAGAATACCTTCATCTCGAGACTTAGAACCTAAGTTTTGGGTTCAATACAAATTAAGTTATAAGTTGTTAAATCATGAGAACCATTTGGAAAATTTGTTTCTTATTTTCAATTCTTAGAGTCAAGCACTAACTACCATGATATTTAGTTATCAATTTTATCCATTGAGCATCCTAGTACACTTACATTGTTTGGCATCAAAGTTCACCCAAATTTCACACCTTTTTGTTTGTCCCTTGTTTGCCATCAGAGTTCACCCAAACTCTAAACCTTTTTGTCTATCTTTTGTCTAACATCAAAGTTCACCCAAACTCTAATTTTTCATGTTTGTTGTTTACCTTCAAAGTTCACATAAACATGAAACCTTCTTATTTATACCTTGTTTGTGTTCAAAGTTCACCCAAATTTTAAACCTTTTCATTTGTACCCTGTCTATTTTCAAAGTTCACCCAAACTCTAAACCTTCATATTTGTACCTTATTTGTTTTCAAAGTTCACCCAAACTTGAAACGTCTTAGCTATACCTTACTTATTTTCATAATTCACTTAAACTTTGAACCTTCTTATATGTACCATGTTTGTTTTCATAGTTCACCCAAACTCTATACCTTTTTATTTATCACATGTTTGCCATTATAGTTCACCACAAACCTTAAATCTCTTTTTCTTTCCCCTCTGCCATTAAAACTTGTTACCCACCTCTAACCCTTACCTTTCATTGTTATTGAATGGAAGGTTGTAACTTGGTTATGACATGTTTAATGTAAGTTGCATTTTCCTCCTTCTTTGTTTTCTAGTTGTTCTTTGCTATTGAAATGTCATTTTTAAGCCAAATCCTTTATACCCCAAAGGATGGGTCCTAAACCCTACCTTGAAATTGTTGTGGAATCATTCACTAATACCCTAACTGCTATAATAAACCATGCATTATTGAACCTAACTCTAACTTCCTTCTCAACATTCCTTTGAGATGCTCTCTTTATTGGGGTACGTGTATGTTTAACATGTCTTGATATGTTTTCCTCTCTTTCTTTTGCTTTCTCCTCCCTGATTATATTAGCAACTTCTTTCTCCAATGCCTTTTATTTCAACACTACTAGGTATTGGTTTGATGTGACCACATGTGAATTGGAATAGTCCACTAATGGCCTTTTGCCATGTCTTTTCCTTGTTGGCAATTTTGGTAAGGATAATATGCCACCCAATTTTACAACTCCTTGTGTTTGATTCGGAATACTTAGGTCATTAAATTTAGGGTTAGAATCTTCCAAATTCACCATTAATTCATCTTGTTAATTGTTTATTGGGGTGGTGGGATTGTGTGGCATTTTCACATAGAAACGAGTAAAGTGTTTAAAGGGACTTGTTGATATCGTAGGAATAGGTGTAAAAACTATTTGAAAAGTACCTACAATGTTCAACAAATCAGTGGCAACTTTAGTTTCATGTCCATTATTGTTAGAATCCTCTATTGCATTTGATTAGTATGCATTTTCTATTGCAGTGAACACTTCGTTAAAATGAAACTTTCCAACCATAGCTACAAGATTCAATGACCAAATCCTACAAATCCTAAACCTTAATTTTATTGTTTTTTTTTTCAAGGATTGTAGCAATGCCTTGTCCACCCATTCAGTTAGTGTGACCTTGTCAAGTTTAAAATAGTTGTTTCTTGCTATTGTTATATATATATATATATATATATAACATATTTGAAGGGTTTGAAACATGTGACATCCAATGGCTATAGTGCATGTGACGTATGTGAAGGTAAGGTCACCATGTCTAATTCAAGTTCTATTATTTGTTCAAGTGTCTATATGGTGATGTGTGATCCATGTCCAACAAGGATCAATAGATGTCAGTTCTCTTGAAAAACCCCCTTGGAACATATTTATAGGAAAAAGTAAACCACTGCTTAAAGAGGTAAACTATCATCCATGTTTTTTTTCTGCATTACCATGTGCGTTCTTAGTTTACATAACTTTATGTAGTTTTTTCGCATCTTTGAACCTTTGAAAATGTAGAAGTTAGGAAAGGCTGCACTTGCTGCATTCACAACATAGTTTATAGTCAACCACTCTCATGACTTAGGTATGATGTTGTAAACATGTCGTGAGCCTTGCTTGGCCAGAACTATAACACCAAATTGTCACTTTACCTTAACACTTGTTTCATCTGAATTCCAGATGTGATTTAATTGATATTTATGCCTTGTGTACAAGTTTTCTAGGTTGCAATAATAGGTATGGCAAGTTTGATTAATTAACCTTCTTGCCCTGAAACCTCCAACCTGTTAGCAAGATGTATGCTGATTTCTGGATGTTGTTTCCTAAACCAAAACCACTAAGTATCTCTTGGAACACCATTTTGGAATGGGGTTGGTCTGGTTTGGGTGATTTCAACATCCTTCATTTTTAATTACTAAAGGGTGAAAAATACTCTAGCCTTTTGCATGTTTAAATCCCAAGTAATTGCTACTTCATCCTCCTATTCTATTAACATGCTTTGGGGGCTCATTTTCCTACAACTATTCTTACCATTCAAGTGATCTAAAAGTGAGTTCAATGGTATGTTCCAATACTTTGCATCTTTTTTAGAAATGTGTGTCCCCTCTCCACAACATCCATGATATCTTCTAGTTGTTGGTTTCTCCATTTGCCCTACTTTGAGGTATTAGATTGTTTATTAACTCTACCTCCACCTTCTATTATATTTGTGGCAAGATGGCATTGTTGTTGCGTTACACTAATGGCTTACATTGTTTATCGACCTCATGGTGTTGTTAGGGTGATAGGTTGGAGATGTTGATTTTCTTGGTCTTCACAATTAGCATTTGAAACTCTACTCGTTGCTTCCTTGGCACATTAAGATGTGTTAGAGTGCAATCTGTTAATGGTGCACCCTTAATACGTTGCTACAAGAACTCTTGTTGCATTGCAAACTCATCTTAACCTTGCTTTTCTTGGTCCCAATTTCTAAACATGTGGTGGCATCCATTCAAGTCCTATAAGAAATACAAACCTATATTTCACGTATGAAAACCAAGATTCCAAAAAATATGTTAGATTTGGATAGTGCTTAATGGCATAACTTTCCACCTATTCACAGAAAATAACTAGTTCATAAAGTGCAACAAAGTTTTTCAAGTCTAATATCACATTAGTTGTTGATGTTCATGTAGTGAAAACATATTGCAAGTTGCGTCATGCTAGAAGAGTAGGAAATTTGTGAACAATGACATAGTTAGAATAAAATGAGCCTTTTAGGAGTGACGATTATTGAACCCAATGATAATAGATGTAGTTTAAATACTTATCTATGTATTCTTGCACTAGCTTTGTTATGCCATTCAATTCTACCTTTTTCTGCATTACTTCATCATCTTCAACTTGTTTTAGTTTGATTGTAAATGTTGGAATCACTATTTCTACTTCCTTTTTAATTTCAAATGTTGAAAGAACTACTTCTACTTCGTTTTCTCTCTTCATGATCTCTACCTCCTTGATTTTAGATGCAACCAATTCATCATCTAAACCCTTATTGATCCCACTTTGTAATCTGTTTCAAAAACTTTCAAGCTTCTACAATGAACTTCCTGCTTCTTATGACATACTAAGTAAAACTACAACCTTTACTCTAGAAGTGTAAAGCCATATGAAATTATGCTCTTGCTTTGTTGCTGCTTGTTTTTTGTGGGAATCCATTACATGAATTGTGTGGAGGGAAAGTCTTTAGTGGACTTACTTGGTTTTTGATCCAATGGTATTCAATGTTGGAGTTGTATTGATTGAGTTATTTCCTATGTGGGGTCTTTTTGCTGTTCTTTGTTCACCTAAGGATTACTTACCCAAGGATTAATTTCTAAACACTTTTCAATTTTTTTGTGCATAAAGCCTCCAATTCGCAGTCACCTCATTGATTTTGAATGTTACCTTGGATGCCTATTACTAAACATAAAATTATAGATAAGTAAGTAGCCATGTGTGTGATCCAAATGCTCACATTTTAAAGTTGACATTCTTGCCCCTTATTCTTGAACACTAAATTACCCAAATGCATTAAGAATTTTAAAAATTTCAGGACAGAAGAATTTCAGCTGAATGTTTGGTCATGAGTGTCCATTTGAATAAAAACCAACATAAACCAAAACACACTAAATAGGTGTTCAGTCATAAGCAGCCGATCGATGATGAGCTGGTCTACCCTAAAGCTTCTTAGTATGTTGTTGTGCATCAAACTTGATATTCCATGGATTAGAAATGAATTTGGGTTAGAGATTCACATGGACTAACGATCAAGGGGCTCCAGTGCTTAAGTGATGTACGAGACATGGCCCTGAAAACGGAGCAAAGTGGAGCCATGTGACAATGGTCAACAGGGCTCAAGTGCTGAACACCTAACAATTGAGGTTGTCCTTTGGAAGCCTGACCTGAACTTCCCTCTATAGAGGACACAGATGCTAGTTACACAGATGAAAAGAGAGAGGGGGCTTTTGAAGACCCGCACTGGACTGTCACTCGCTACCATGCAGACTAGATGTCGTGCAGATAGGAAGCACTTTTTCATTGTATTCCTGTCCCAACCCAGGCTTGACCAATCACATGCATCTACCTGCATAATTGTGGCCAGGTTGAACCAGCACTTCACAAAGGCCTGCACTTGTACCCTCACCTCCTTGAGTGAGGCCCCTTAGCGACCAAATTAAACCCAAGAAATGTTAGATGTGAACTCAAAGACCCTGATTCTAGGTTTTGTAATTTTCAAGGTACCCCTTCATTCGGAGGTTATTATTTTGTTACTATTTATTTATTCATTAATGTATAAAATTGATAGTTTTGACAATTGATAAATATTTACACTTATTTACAAATGAAAAGAAATACCTACATTTCCAAATGCCTTGTTTATCTTATACATATTTTGAAGGTTTTTTTAATGACTAATTTTTAAAATATTTTAAAGCACATTCTCTTCAAAGTAATTTTTTAAAAAACTTATTTTGAACTGACATCCTTTTGAAAAAATGAAAATGAAGTCCATGTGCCCTGATTGAGTCAGAAGCATGGAACATTTATAATATTTAGATGCAATTTACATGAATTTTGGGGTTTTTACCAGAGTGGATGCTAGTTCACCCAAGGCCTTAACTGTCAACAAGCTGTGCCCTTATCTACTGCCCAACTTACATGTTTACCATTATTTTCCTTACATACTTAATTCTGGTACATACTACTCACCCACATAACTAGATAGTTACATAGGTAGGGGAAGGAGGAGGGGTGAGGGGTGAGTGTAAAAGGGTTTACATGATAGGTTACTCAGTTGTAGTTCATCCACACCCCAGTCATACGGCCAGAGTGAACCAGCACACACTACCACATGACCATTCAATGGATGCCTGTTAATTATGATTCAGTTGTGGATGAACCTCAACTGCAATAATGTCTGGTTCCACCTTGGTTTAACCAGCTTTGTAAGGAGTCAGTCCCCTCTCTATATATATACCAGAGGAAAATAGGTGACTACCAAGTAAGTAGATGCAGGTTTCTAGTTGATACATAGGTAAGGGCTTTTTAACTATGTACCTACTAACAGCACAGTAACTACTAAGAACTCACTTCAGGTTGGTAGTAGGTGTGTAGTTAAAAAAAAAAACTGAGCTAATTAACCACCATAGTTAGCTAGGGAGCTGAAACCCAACAGAAAACCCTCTCCTGACCACTAGTTGTCATCACCCATCCTTCCTGCTGCACTCTGGCCCAGTCATACCAGGTTTCCCATGGAATATTGTGCAGCAGGGAAAGGAGGAGCTGGGTCATAACACACACACATAGTCCGGTTTAATTCACCTAGTCCAGTCAGGCACGGTTTCGTAAAAGGATTAATCCAAATGTAAGTAGCTCAAGTAGTTCATAAATCCACTTTGGGTTATAACTTTGAATACAGCTTTGAAGAAGAAGAAGAGGACCAGAGAAAGCAAGAAGGAATCCCACCACCACCACCAGCTGCTCGGTTGGGTGGCGGCCGGTCGAGGGATTTTTCTGCAGAACGACAGGAGAAACACCAGCATAAGCTACAGAAGAAAATATGGGAAAGATCATGCAGGCAGGCAAGGAAGGCAGGTACACGCTGTAGGCCAGCATTGATGGAAGAATTTGCAGCGAGAGAAATGGTTAAATCAGGTGCAGCACTAGACGTGCCGTTAGAACTACTAGGGTAAGTAGTTGCTGCTGCAGCTGGGCTGTTAGTGCAGTAGTAGCTAGCCGGTGGAGGAGCGAGGTGGTGGACTAGTGGTCTGTCTTTAAGCTGGACTGGTCATCCCTATTTATGGCCTCGTCAGTTCCCTTCCTTCTTCACACTCATGTCGTGAGCCTTCTTTTAGGTTGCAGCTTGTTTGTTTCCACAGCTATGTGTCTTATGTGTGTGTGTGTGTGTGTGTGTCGGGTAGCTGCTTGATACTTTGTCTTCCGGTATGTGTGTGTCAAGCACTTGACGCACAATTTTTTGTATATTATGCACGTGAGGTAGAAAGAATCTCATGAAGCTTGCTTGATTGCTGCACTACCAGTATCATGTTGTTGTTTGAAGTTTAGGTTCTAATAGGCTTAAGTTAGCAGTTTGTTAAGAAGGTTTGGTTTTCAATGGGTCTCTTTTTGTAAAAATCCACACCAGTTGTGCACTCGTTTTCTGAGGAGACAACAAGGTTCAAAACCTGCATATTTACAAGTTCTGAAATTCTGTATATCGTAGTAGCTGATCTAGCTAGCTAGTGGTGTTTTATTTGAGCCTGCCCATGAGTTGCGGTGTTGTCTAGCAGCTCAGGTAACTACGGTCTCTCTAACTAACAAGCAGTTCATGGCTAAGAGTCATGCCGGGGTGGTCGAGTTTACTATAGCTAGCTCTGCGGGTTGCAGCTGCGGCTGTTGTGGTCTCTCTAGTGCTTCTCTCTAGCTAGTAGCAAGAAACTGCTCGTTGTCAAGAGTGGAGTCGTGGTCGCCTCTTATGACAAATGGCCGTCGGCTGGTTTCAGAGCTGCAGAGCTTCGTAGTAGAATTTCGCTGCAACAGTGGAGTTGTCGATGCATGTCTGGCTATGGCGTGTACACTCTGTAGCCGAACTAGCACACTTCAGTTCTCCTGCACCAAATGCTGCACATACAGGTGGAAGTGATAAGAATATGAACTTGGAAACCAACCCCGGCAGTAGTATGAAGTGAACTCTTAGCGATCATTGCCGTAAAGGAAGTTCTGCGCGTCGCTTGAGAGCGATGCAGTCCGCAAGTAGGTTTGAAGAGATCTTTGCAGGAGCTTGGGATGGTGTGGCAAATGAAAGTGATGAGCTGCAGCTATGTCTTTGCGGTGATTAAGATCATTGCGGTCGAACCTGAAGAACAACCAATCGAGTAGGGGGGAGACTAGTTTGCCTGTCGACAAGCTTCTAGCTGCAACGTAGTGACTGATCATGAGTAAATGCAGGAGTTTCGACAAGTGGGTGAAGTCTGTTGCATGTGATGTTGGTGGAGCTCAATCAGAAGACTGCGCTAGCAATGCCTCGCACAGCCATCAGATTGAGCCGCGCCAATATCACATCTTCCATTCTTCTGAAAGTCGGTCTCAGATTGCTCCTCTCTCTCTATTATCAGCTCTATCCTTAGCCCCGTGTACCACAAGTATGCACGCACGATGCCGTTAGACACCGCACTACGGAACTGCTAGTTAGTCGTCATCACGCCGTAGCACGGACCGACTCTCCACATGGTAAGGTACTGCTACTCGTGATGGTTGCAATGTGCAGTTAGATACAACAATACGGACGTGCTCGTCATGATCACGCCCGTAGCACGGACCGACATTCATGGTAAGGTACTGTTTATATTGGTGATGCACTGTTGCTGAAGTCTTGCTATAGAAACAATTTGGATTGAGGTTAATATTTGCAAAGGAACAAGAGAGCATGCTAAACTGCAGACGATCCCGCACTCGATTCTGTCGAAGTTGCCTGACAAAAGTCTAGCGAATGCTGCAGGATGGAATATTGATTGAACTCCCCCAAAAGGCGCGGACGCATTTTGGTAGTCCAAAGCTGCAAACAGAATTCATACAACTGCAGGTTACATAAGTGTAGAGGTTCGATGCAGCAGCGCTGCAGGTGCGGTGCTTTGCGGATCAGTCCTATGGTGCAAAATGCAGGGGAAACATCTGAGATGATCATCTCTTGATGTGATATGTATTCTTTTCGTAGTTACCGGTGATCAGTTCGTTCTTATACTGTCTCGAATGAATTGAAGCAGGTAATGTTAAGATATTTCGAAACAAGCCACAAGCTAAGAGATCAGAGCTGCATGTAATCTTAGCATTATTGACGAATATAGCAGCTGGTCCAGATTGCAAAAGTCACATATACTTGATCAGTTCCTTGGAATTGCGACAGTACTACTACTGTAACGAAATACTTTGAGGATTCTAACGGACCATTCATAATCTTGATGGGAAAAAATCATAGTATGTAGACGTCCCACATCTGCTTAGGTGACTCTGAATCATTTTTGTTTTATATGTTCACCGATTCATTCATGCATGTAGAACTATTCCATTAATCCTATAATGTCGGGCATGTTTTCAGCTACTTAACTTATACATCCGGTCATAGTTTACTTCTAAGATTTTTCTGTGCAAAACATGACAAGCTGCTGATCGAAGTAGTTCTGCAAACCAAGTTTGGTAATGAACGATAGAATGATGCACTCTGGCCCGGTGATCATATTGGGTTTGGTTTTAAACGATCGTGCTTTCGGGTTCTAAACCATGAGACCTATGTGAGTCTTATATTGTTCAGATGTTGTCGGGTGGTGGCAGTAATGAAGACTAACTGCCGTAGCATGGGACAGTACTGCCGCCTGCTGAGATCTCATGTGCTTGGGGCCAAAGCTGGGAGAAAAGGAAGACAAAAAAAAACCGGGGCTAGAGAACAAGAAGACGATATATATTCTCGTCTTCTCGCTCAGCACTTGAAAAGGACGTATTTCGATCTGTGCTCCTGCATACCCATACGAAAGCTACCAGCAACAATATTGGTCCTCGGCTGTGGTGATACGAACCCGAACTTGTGCAGACACTAATGTTTGTAGTTCTAGTACATTCTTTCAGTATGAAACCTGATGAACCCATCCAGTATTGGAAGCGGAACTTGTGCGGACTAATCTCTGATGTAGATCTAGTAAAGCTCTCGACCGGTATGACACCTGATGAACCCATCCAGTACTGTAAGCGGAACTGTGCGTATCGGACTAATGATCTCTCTAGATCTTGTAAAGCTCTCTGAATGAAATCTGATAAAACCAACCAGCAGCTAGTGTAAGCTAGCATGCAAGGATCTTGGTAATATTCTGGTGCAAACTCTGATGTAGCAGCTCAATTTGTTACGGCATTTTTTGCATTTCAAGGAAATATTGCAGGTGATTCATTCTGTAGCTAATTTGATCGCTATCTGTCCTCCTGCAAATCACGAATTGTAATATTTCCTGCGTGATCATGGTGGATTTCATGGACATTTTGTGGTAGAAATGTTGGGTACTGGCGGAGTATTGTCTCTTCCTGGTCTTGTTGTTTTGTCTACAGGCACAGCGCGAGCTACCTAGCTCTCCTGTTTCAGTTTTATTTCACTGGGCAAGAAGAATTTAGAAAAATATATATATTACAAAGAAAACTGTTGGAATCTTGACTTTGTGAAATTCGAGATCTAAATTCATTAAATCTGTAGTTAGGCTATTTATCATTCACACAAAACTTTTGCTTCCAAAAAAGTATACTACCTTGGAGAGAAAAACTGTTGGAATATTGATTCTTGACCCTTGTGAGTGAGCATACCATTCCAGCTCTAACTAATTAAATATATATAGTTAGGCTATTTATTTACAAAAAATTGGCTTTTAAAAAGAAAATATGCAAAAGAAAATTAGGTTGCAATTTTGATACTGGACTAATTATGAGAACCATTCCAGATATCTAATTGATTAAAACGTTTTAAAACCTTTACTTTGGACGAATAAGTGCAAAGCAAATTGTTGGAATCTTGACCTTGTGAGATTAGCATTCCAGATCTTGTTAATTAAAATGTCGTTTCCAGTGTTGGTCAGTTCTCTTCTTTTGGAACTCAGAACTGGCGGGTAAGTTTCAGGGTATATGCATACTGGTGTGAGAGTCAAGTTTTTAATTTTTGAGATAACAGTGGACTCTGGGTTTTTCTTCACTAAAAGGATAAATTCAAAGAACTGCTTATAGGTCTGGGTATAGCTTTTGGGAAAAAAAAATTGTTGGGGCAGGTATGAGCCGAGGGTCGGGGTTTGATTGCTTGTGAATTGAGGTATATTTCAATTAACTAGTCCTTCAATTAAACCTTCAGTCCTGGTTCCAACCTTTATTTTATAAACTTGAAAGAAACTTCCACTTTGGTTGAAGGATTGTTTTTTTAATTTTATAGAACCTCTAGTCCAGTTCCAGACCCAATTTTTCACATTTCAAGACCCTCAGTTCCAGTTTCTTTTACAAAGTTCTTAGGTGGGTGTGGTTTCAAACTAAATCCAGTTTTACTGACCTGCGCATAGCCCAAAACTGATTTTTTCTTACTAGCGCTATAATATCAACAAAATGTGACTACATATATCAACTACATGCCTAAACTCATCAAAATAAACTTAATTTTAAAATTTGCATATTTGAAACATGTTCCAAAAGTAAGAACTGCATGCAAAATGCCCATTGCCCACCCCACCCCCAAATTACTATTCAAATACAAATTATTATTCAAAACCTTGAATTTTTTTCTCAAACTAACAACATGTCTAACCCTAGTAACAAAAAAGCTTAAAATTAAATATTTAATTCATTTAATTAATTAATTTTTTTTAAACCACAAGTTAAATAAGCTGGGTTAATTTTGGGGCAGGTTTTGGTTCTAGGTCCAGTTCTAACCAATCGCTGATTCTGGTTCTGGTTCTGAAATTGTTTTTCAAAATTTTGAACCAGCATTCCAGGTACTCCATGATCACACCAAGAATCAAAATTAGAATCAGCCAAAAACCAAAACTGGCTAACACTGGTACATACCAGGGTTGTCCAGTTATCCAGTTCAATCCAATTATCAATATGTATAATTAGCGGATATGTATGTATACATATTCAAAACTTGTGTCAAATTTTTAAATACATGATTATACATGTCTAGCAGATGGACATTGACTGATTATCTGTGCATATCCATATCTGTCGGTCTACTGTTCATTGATAACCTGATACACATTCATGTCTCTCATAATATGTGCTTATGTCCGGATGTGCATTTGACACTATGCATATCTGGATTTAGGGTTTTTGATTTTTTTTAGGGTTGAAGGATATGCATTCAAGTGCTTGAGGGTTTGTAAGTTTTTGGTATCTCAAACCCTAAACGGCAAAAAAGGTTGCACTTTCCTTTGTGTTTGTTGTCATTTTTATGTGCAATAATGAGTTTTGATGGAGCTTGATGTAGTGGTGGGCTATTTTTTTTGTCTATGCATTCCTTTCAAGTATGCATTCATGTTTCTTCCTATTCTTGCAAATCTTGTGAGCTTTGGAATTCGATTTTATAAGAAGATGTGTTCACAATTGCTATTAATTGTGGAGAAAGTTGTGGTGATGAAATTCGCTTTCGATCATACTAGTGCCAAAATTCAATTGCATTTGTTTTTCCATGATTGCTTCATGCAAAGGTGTGATGCTTCTATTCTTATCAACTCCACCAACGTGAACCAAGCCAAAAAGAATGCAACTATCAACTTTAGTCTTGGGAACTCTTTTGTGATCGATAACATTAAAGTGCAACTAGAAAGAAAGTGCCCAAGTATTGTTTCTTGCATAAACGTATTGGCTCTAGTTGTTGTCTACTTCATTGAATAGGTACTAGATTCTTCCCATATGCTTATAATACGTGAATGTTGTCATCGAATCTTGTAACATATAGCTGGAATAATTTACATTCTTTTGCAAGCTGAACTCTTTCACCTCATGTTTGTACATTGCATTTTCTAGCCACTATGAACATTAATCCTTACTCCATCTATGTACATAACAAGCAAGAAGACCATTGTATGACATCTAGTTTGGACGTAAGGACAACCTTACTTCATATGCCCTGAACTCCAAAACATTTCTACCCACTTTCAATCTCAAGGTTTTGGGCTTGTTGGAAGACTTCAAACTTGTTGGCCTAGACCTTCTTGATTTGGTTGTTCTCTTAGGTTAAGGAGTTGTTCAATTTTCACCCATTCCATGATATACACATATAATAACAATTTTCAGCACAATTAAATCTTGAAATGTTGAATAAGATTTTTTGCATCACATGAACTTGGATTACCCTAACAAACAACCAGAAGAGACAAGACAATTTGTTTATGCCATTGGTGTGGTAGATCCTATGAAATAGACAAATGATGATGCGTTAAGTTTGGAAAATGAACATCAACAAAATGGAAATGTAGCAATATAAGCACTATGTTGTGCACTCCAAAGTCAGTGCTTACAGCTATTGCTATCACCATACTCTCAACACATAACACAAAAATACCTTAACTAATACACCACATCGAAATTCAAAGTTCTACTCATTTGCAAAACACAGGAATCCAAATACCAACAAAAACCTCAACAAACTCCTTGCATAACAAGAACACAAAAATATAATAGAACACAGCAAAGCTATGGGATGCAAGTATGTAGAAAGGAGCCAATGGGATTATTTTACAAAAGGATTGTGAATCATTTGTAATTTTTTTTCACTTTTCATATGGAAGAATTTTTGAATGAAATCTTTTGCAACTTGTTATTAAAAATACATATAGTTGCCCCAATAGATCACATGTTTTATGTTAATCATTGTTGAATAATATGAATTTTTCAAAGTGTGTAAATTCTGCCAGATTTTGCATTTCATCTTGAAAATTTATCATAATTTTGAATCATAGCAAAATATGTTAACTACTTTATATATATATCATAAAGTACAAATTTTTTTTGCATGTCATGCACATTACACCCCATTTAAATGTAGTAAAAAGCTCTGGAAAATTTAAAATTTTGAAAAATATTTTGAATTTTTTTAATTCCATATCTTTTAAATTGTGAGTGCTTTTTGAATTTGGGTAGTAGGTTGCTTTCATCTAAAATTTTTTACCATCAAAATTATGTTATTACAATAGTCTTTTACCTAGTCCTTTATAAAATGAACCACATCTAATGCAACACCTATTCAAATTCAAATGTCCTTTTTAAAAACCAAAACCCAAAATTTAATTTAATGAATTTTAATTTGAACTCTTCAACTTTCATATTAGTCATTTAACACAACTTGGAATGATTAACATAATTTTAAAATGTTACAAGAAAAACATATGTAAAAAAGTTCAAAGTTTTCACCACTATCTAACATGGTTTTTGGCTCCTTTTTTTGTATTCGCATCTTATAGTGTGCTTCAAAATCCAAAACACTAAATTCTAATCACACATCATCTTTATTTATTTTGAACACCCAAACGTTGGAATCTCGTTTATACTGACACTAATTCCAAACTTATTTGCCCCAAATTACCTATAATAACTAAGATAAAAATTTATAACTACAGTAAATTCTTGATAGTTGTTATGCACTCCAAGGTCGGTGCTTATAACTATCGCTATCACCATACTCACAACACACAACATAAAAATATCTTAACTAGTACACCACATCCAAATCAACCCCCTATCTGGGGCTAAGGTCCCCTAAAGCTAAATAACATTATAGAATTACCGCTAACAATCCACTAGGGTGAATCTTTCAATTCCAAGGTAAAAGGATCATTAGGCTAGATGCAAATGTGAACCCCATTGTTCGTCACCTATATGGAATCCTTAACATCCTCCACCAAAGGTGAGACATCCTAGGGAAAAATCTTAAACTAATCTTATTATGTAATTATGGGAACCATGTCTAAAAGGTGCACCAAGGGCAAAACCATGTGCCATCCTCTTGAATATTGGTCACAAACCAACATACACTACTAAAAATATTGTCATTTGCAACCAGTCACTATGCAACTAGCATGCAACTCGTTATCGTTTGTAACTATCTTGGTCATGTTTGCAACTACAAATTTGGTATTGTATAATTTTTGGGCCATATGGTTGTGTGTGCAACTAACATGCAACTAAATGTGTACAACATGAACATGTGTCATAAAAATAATGGCCTAAACTTATACATACTTTAATATTATACTTAATATATCTATATAGGCTATATATAATAGTATTATGTACCTCTAGTACTAAGGTTAACCCCATGTTAACTTAGGCTAGCCTAAACTAACCTAGGTTAAATAAACAAAAAAGTTAAA
>Ga0116227_10007885_pt1 | contig 20480 bp, 16 predicted proteins | sample S1TSphgellanicum_FD_89693 | JGI IMG/M metagenome (GOLD analysis project Ga0116227, IMG submission 89693) | Host-associated microbial communities from peat moss isolated from Minnesota, USA - S1T2_Fb - Sphagnum magellanicum MG | ecosystem: Host-associated > Plants > Peat moss > Unclassified...
CCTCTCCAGTTCGTGATCTGTCCCCGCTCCTGAAACCGAAGTGGTTTGTCAAGAAGGCCCCATTTTAGTGTTTGATTCAACACTAATTCAATACTTGGCAGTTCATAACTACAAGCCAAAAAAGTCACTACAAAAATTTTACTTCTTTTGTTCAACATTGTGGTAACAATATTACAGTCTTGCAGTCTACAATAAACTTGCAAACCTTGAAAGAACTTCAAAGCATTGAACCTTCTTTGAAGTATCACCACAACCCAAGACAAAAAAAATACAACAAAAAGGCATCAGATACAAAAAAGAAAAGAACAAAAAAATGGTAACCCTTGAAAAACCAAATCACCCAACATTGCACATCTTGGGGAAACAATTGAAGGTGTTAAAATTGATGCCATGTGGCGCCCTGAAAATTTAGATTGCGTTTTGAGGCCTCAGGCCTACCTCCACTAAACACTCCTTCCCACACATGGCCTCACCAATTTCTATCATAGCCTCATTGCACCTGGAATTGAGGCCCCTAAGCTAGGCCCTAATATTTGCCAGAGATCAGTCTTTTGTTGTACATTTCAGTTCACTTTCCTTGAATTAGTGCTTATAGGAGCTTTGAGATTTGCTACAATAAGAGGTTGGCATTCCACTAGATATCCACTTATTTTTACAACCACCCCTGAGATGCTCTTGGATTGTGAGGAGCGAGAGAGAGCAATTGCCAAGGGTTTTTGAGAAGCAGCAATGTCTTCTTCATCATCAGTGCAGCACTTGCAATTCCCAAGATTTAACTCTTTTCTAGACCACAAAAGCAGTAGCAGCAACAGTAGCAGCGCCACCACCACATGGAGAAAAGGGAGGTCGACCAGGAAGAGCTTGCTGCTACGTGGTATGCACCCGCAATTCCACTTTAATAACTTGAGTTCCTAGGCACAAGGGCCAAAAAAACTAGCCTTTTTCTTATGTAAAACTCAAAGGTTTTTTTAAAGGTAGACAAATTTTGAAATGTAAACCAATGAAATGTTTTTAAAATAATCTCTTTAACAATGGACATCAAATAAGAAAGATTTTTTTTTTTCAAGTTGTTATGATACTCTCAATTCCTAGTGATATTAAAATGATATTTAAAGTAATCCTTACTTTGGACCTACCTTTGGTTCTCATTATTCTCACTCATCTTCCTTTTTGAAGTATCAATAAAGTTCATCAAAGTGAGGATCACTAATCAAAATTGAGGATGAACTCCTCAAAATGACCATTATAATTCTTTTTAAAAACTAGATTATGGTCTAGCTAGGTATGGCCACATAGATGAGGAAACTACTTAGGTAATGAACTAACTAGGTTAGGGCCTACCTACCTCTCTACCTACCTAGGGGTTACCTATGAATTACCTACTTACCTATTTACCTACCTACCTACATAGGATATTAACAATGAAAATTTTACATTGGAGATTACATAGGGCCTACCTAGGGGCTTATAGCCCCAAGGTGCCTACCTAGGTTAAGGGATACTTAGGGGACTACTTATGAACAAACTAAAGGCCACATAAGAGCTTACCTAGGTTGTGGGCTATTTAAGATAAGGTCCATCAAAAGCTTACATAGAAAGTTATATAAAGACTACTTGAGGTGCTACATTGGGGCTACCTATGGACTTACTTAAGTTAGAGGATACTTGAAGCTTGTTTACAGGACTACATAAGGTTTACATAGGGGCTATAATTTAGCCATAAGTAATCCTCTAAGTAGTGCCTTGATAGTTTTCTATGTAAGCTCTATGTATCCCCTTTTTGCACCTTGAGTCAATCCTAGGTTGCCTTCTAAATAACCACTAGGTGTCCTTTGATTAAATCTTTAACTAATTCCATAGGTAAGCTTTATGTAGCCCCTTAAGTAGCCCTTAACCTAAGTAGATCTTTAGGTGTCTCCTTACGTAATCCTTACGTAAACCTCACATAACACTAATTTTCCCTCTGAATAAGCCTTAGGTAGCATCCTAAATAACCACTAGGTATCCCTTAACCTAAAAAATCTCCAACTAACCCCACAAGTAAACTCTATCTACCTCCCTAAATAGCTTTCAATAGGTCTCCCATAACCTAGATAAATCCCTAGGTATTCCTTAGATAATCCTTAAATAGGCCCCTAGGTATTCCCCTAGGTAGGACCTAGGTAACCCCTTAAATAATACTTAAGTGTCCAAATAACCTAAGTAGGCACCTTTGTGTTTCCCTAGGTAATCCTTTAGGTAGACCTTGTGTGATTTCCTTTAGGTATCCCATTACATAGGTAAGCTTCTAGGGGCAACTTTAGACGAGTGTGCAAGGTCCAGAAACCAATGAATTCAAGCAATCTAATTGGTCAAAAGCTTTAAATTGGTCCCAAGGCCTTTAAATGAGGGTCCAAGACCAAAAAGTGGCAAATTGAGGCTAAACCTACATGGCACCTGTTTTGGAGGGAAAGTCAATTGGTTCAGACCAAAAAACAGTGCTAAAAGGGAGAGCTCCTGATTTGGAGAACCAAGAATCAGGCTAGGGACCAATGTACAGTCCAACTCAAGGATTCAATTTGTTTCAAATCAGTCCAAATTGGTTCCTAGGAAATTGGACCCTGGACCCTCGTCTAAAGTGGGCCTAAGATTTGTACCTAGGTACAAAGAAAACATTTGTTCCCAAAATGAGATTCTTCAAATCTATGCCTTAAATCAGCGAGTCAGATTTAATAGAGTTTATTTCACAATTCTCAGAGCTAAAGGTGTGGAAGATATTGATTTTGGAGTGGATTTTAATGCTGGAAATTCAAAAAAATTGCAAAAATTGGGTTTGGAAGGAAAGTTCGATTGAGCCCACAATGTGTTCACATTGCATTAGAAAATTTTCAATTCTAAAAATGTGAAAAATAAAAAAATATGTTCACATTTGGGCCAATGACGTAGACTACATTAGTGGTTTTCATAGGAAGAAAATACAATCAGCTTGGGTTGAGGAGGAAATTTGAGTTTCCTAATTTGTTATTTTTATTTGCCCCAATCCCATCTTGCATTTTGATTGTCATCCATAATTTTAGTGAAACTCTTTAATTCATTGTTCTGCTCTTAGGTTTGCCTATCTTGGTGGATAACTTGATTGTGTTAACACCCATTTGTTTGATGAGAAGGGACACTAGTAGTTTCAATTTGTTCCATCCAAATATGTTAAGTCTTTAGTTTGGAATCATGTAGATGTATCACATATCACATATGGTGTTTGGCTTGGTAATTATGAAAGCAAAGCAAACAGAATGAAGAGAATAAAAATTATGGTGCAAGTTTAATGCACATTCAAAAGTTATGTACCATATCGAACCATGTTATAACATTCAATATGGTGCATGGTGCAAGGAAGGGTTAGGTGGTAATAGATTTCAATATGTGAATGGTGACACATTATTAGAAGGTGGGTTAATGTCATAAATGCTTCTAATTCAACAAACTTACTTCAAATTTAAACATTCATTGGAGCTGAAGTACCTCAAAGGCCTCCCAACACCGTCATAAATATTGCTTGCTTCCAAACGTGGGACTACATAACAAGTCTTTGCAACACTACCTATCAAAAGCATATACCATACAATCAAATCAATTGTATGCCCAAAGCAGGTGCATATATGTACTTGAGAAGACTCAATGAACTGGTGTTTTAGCTCATTGAAAAAATTGATACATGGTGTTAACTCATCTGTTGTCCCAATTGGAAATCTTTGTTCTTAGACCATGAGTAATTTCAGCATTCTATCAAGTGTACTAATCTTTCTCTTACAACATCCCAATTGTGAATCCATTTTCAAGGCACAGTATGGGCTTTTCTTGTTCATACTAAAGTTACTTGTATCCTGCCAGGCAAAAAACTGAACGGTTTCATGTCCTCCTTCCAAAAACAATTTTACCCTTCAAAAGCAAGGTGAAAAATAATGGTACCCTTTCAACATGGCGGACAGAAACAAACTATTCTGCTTTGTTGGATTGGCAAAAAAGGGACTTACCCTTCAATTTAGAAAAAATTGAAAAGCAGAGGAATTGGGCCCTCACACAGGTCAGGCTTCTGCACGGGGATGTAGTTGTCACCACACAGTTCGGATGGCCTCCTCTATCATACCTTGACACAGCCATCCACTGGCAGCATTCTTCAAAATTTCTTGTTGTGCATCCCCATTTGTGCTTTGCCATGTCTCAAATCTCCAAGCATGTTGCAAGGCTCTTAATCAGTTCTCAGACTTGCTGGCCCGCTGCACCCCAAAAGATGGCCAATCATTTTAAACAAAGGTAGTAGCCATACCATGTCCAGATGCGCAAAGTAGCACACAACCACCTTCCATACTGGTGGTGGTTGGGTCCCTTTCAAATATCAGGCTATTTGGTAGGTAGTGCTGGAAATCCTAGTGTACAAAAACATGTCTGAGTGATCTATTCCAGAGACTGTATTTGAAAATCACAAATTTGCACTTTACTCACCTGCAATTTGCTAACATATGGCTTCAACTCAACCATACCATCACTACCAGTTGCGCGCCTCTTCCCCAGAGGCCTCCCTAGACTCTTTGCTTCCTTCCGCCGTTCTGACTTAAATTCCTTCAGAGTTGCACCACGTGGTCCACTCTGCCACACACGACCAAAATTCGGGAGCCACATGGCACCATCTTGTTGATCCACACTATCATTTGTTTCTTTGCCTCTCTCCTCTCTTTCAATCTCTATCCTTCGTTGTTCAGCCCATGCAGCTCCTACCCGGTTTGGAGGCCTCATGCGTGCAAGCCGCCTTTCCTGGGTTGAAGAAAGGAGAGTTTTGTTGGTGTTGGCACTCAACCCCTGTCCATAATCAGTTGACTTCAGCCAGGGAGGGGTAGCCCCTGAGTGTACATTACCCTCTCCTGCTTGTGCAGGGGGACAGGAAACGGAAGTCAGATCTGCAAGAAACAGGGACACAAAGGAAGCTGATTTTTGTGAAAAAACACTGTGGAAGCATTATTGTATCAAGAGTCAAAATGACAGAACAAAGAAAATGTCAGCTTACTTAGACCAGAAGCAGATTGTGTCTGTTGCAAAGATACTGCAATTGACCCAGAAGAAACAAAAGGCTTCAAATTGCCTTGAGAAAGAATAGGTTGCAGCTGCCCATCATTTGGAACCTGGAGGGCACACATGTTAGGTTTCTTTCTCTCTCTGAGTGTCCAAAATGCAGCACAAAGAAAGCTTGAGAGCTGTAAGACTTCATCACAGAGGAAGGTAGCCATAAGGGAACTAGAAGCCAACTGATTGCTAATTGCTAACTATCATCTGTCCCAGAGCTCTGCTACTCATATCTGAAGCACTCTCACAACAACCACCCAACAAACCCATGCTGCTGATTTACAGTTACCTGTTCAGCACCCAACATTGAGGACCGTGGCTGATGCTCATGTACTGTAGCCGCACAGAAATTTCCAGTACCCGTTGAGCCATGATTCTGGAGGCTTCCAAGTGTAAGGACTGATAAAGGCTGAACAGTACCTATGGAAGCAACAAGAGAAACACTCTGCCTACTTTCTAGTTTAAACAGGCCTTCAGAGAAATGGGCCATATTAGAATGGATATTGTTTGTCTCAACACGCTCCTTGCCATTGTTCCTCACCTCTCCTGCTGCTGCTGCTGCTGCTATTGGCACCTCACACGCCTCTTTCCACTGGCATCATCACCACAAGAAAAATAAATAAATAAGGTCTCCAGATTTTGACACATTTTTCAAAGCAAAGAAAACATATACCAACAATGATGATGCCCCTACTACAATGAGGAATGCGCTTCAAGAATCCACCATCTCCCACCTTTTCCAGATCTTCTTCTGAAATCACATAAAGATGCCTCTTTGCAACATCAGCTCCATGCTCTGACCAGAAGGCCTTTACAGCCGCAACATGCTCAGCACTTGCCAGATGCTGAATCACATCTCCCCTGCAACACCCGAAAGCTTGACCAAGGTTTACTATGATGATTTGATATCTCCAAAAGCTGCTGTTACTTGAGAGTTGATCTCATCCAAAACTGCAGACCTAAGATACAAAGAACAAGCAACCAGAATCCTGCAACAGTTGCAATCGAAACACTGACAAGAAAAATTCTCAGGGTTTTGGGAACCACCCATTGCATCACTACTGATTCTGTGACGAAGAAAAAAACCTTACCACATGAAGGAGATTTGTTTCTCTTCTACTACTTCTTGCTCGCAGAAGTGGCACCAGAACTTGCGTTGTTGTTGATGATCTTCCTGCGGGGGCTGCAAGCGCGAGGAGACGTTGTTGTTGTTGAGGAGGAAAACCCTAATCTCTTGGATCCGTTTGTATGCCTTAGACAGCAGTTGCGTCAACCTCTGCTTGTGCTTCGTGCTGTACTTGTGTCCATTTCCTTGTTGGTGGTTCTGCCGGCACACGCTGCAGTAGCGGTACTGCTTTGGTAGCATTATTGTAGCACTCAAGGAACTCTGAAATCGCAATCACAAAGCAAACAAGCCAACAAACAAACAAACAAGCTTGTGAAGACGAAGACGTCCGGAGGGATTCAATCCATCTGCCCACTTGCCGCTGCCGAAAATCCACCACGGTCCTCGTGGAGCAAACGCAACAGGAGGAAGAAGGAGAACCAGAGGGAAGAGAGTTGTAGACACTCTTCAAGGCGGAGACTAGGGTTCAGGGCTTGTCTTGCGGAAAGTAGAGAAGGAAGAAGAAGCCATCGGAGTTCTCTTTCTTTCTAGAGAATCCGGAAAGCCTCGCGAGCGAGCGCATCAGATCTTCCCTTATCTCGAAGGAATAACGAACTGGTGACAACGGTGTAGATCTGATAAGACCCTTGTGTGATCATCAGGAGCAGCAACTGGTTGGCAGAGAGAAGAGATGGCAGGGGCAAGAGATTGGCATGAGGGAGGAGGTGGCGGGAGTGGAAGTGTGGCTCGGTGGGGCGTCTTTGATCGCTTGAAGAACTTGCCGATTCTATTTCCGACACAAGACTCCAACAACAACAACAACACGATTGCTTCTGCCGAGAAATCTAAAGGTATGAGCTTACCTTTCTCTTGCATCCGTTTCTTCCTTGTCGGATTCTTTGAAAGGAATTGCTGTTCCATGGATTGCATCAGATGCTGGCAAGAAGAAGATGATGATGATGATGAACAAGAAGAACAATAACAGTTGGTAGTGGCTCTAGTGGCTCTATTGTAACTGTTTCTTGTCGCTGCAACAAGAGGCTTGCTCTTCTTCTTGGCAACCGGCAGCCAGAAGTTTGATGACGGAAGAAGAAGCATCATTACAGCTAGTTGTGCAGTTCCCGGAAAGTGTACAGGCACCTAGTGAGCAAAATCAGTGCAAGAAGACTGCGAGAGTTGTTGTTTTCCAAGTTTTTCTGTTGCAATTCAGGAAGCTTTGAAGGTTTTACTTGAAGGTTTTGCTTGAAAGTCTAGAGGATGTTTTGAGGATGGTAGCGGTTTAGCGTGCAGACCTTTGATGATCATCTACCTACCGGCACCTGTAAGAAACAGCTGATGATTGAGCAGCCCAGTGAGAGAGAACAAGTGCTCGCTCGTGGGGCAAACATGTGCTGAAAAAAACCCTTGGTGTCGGAATGCAAACCGCAGTGGAGACAGTCAAGAAAGAAGTCGAGGATTCTATTGAGATGATGATGGAGGGTGAGAAGAAGCATGTGCCATTGTCAAGGTAAACAAAACCACCTTCAGCAGCAGCAGCATCTTCTAGAAACAACACTTCTTTCACAAAGCCAGGGGAGAGAGATGGTGGTGTTCCTCTCTTACTAAATCTTCTAAACACCATGTTTGATGAGCTACATGAGCAGATTGTTGATATCATTTTCTGCAACAAAATGTGTGTATGTATGTATGTATGCATGTCCAGAATTTGTAGTCTCTGCAAAGCACAATGGCAGCAGCATTTTGATTGATTCTTTTGAAGCATCAATGAATGGCATGTGTAGGCATGTGCAACAGAAGGAGGACAACATTGCAGTTGGTGACTGCACAATCAAAGAGGGTGAACCCAAAGCTCAAAGTGGCAATCAATGGTCAAATCCAGTGAGGAACCCTGACATTAACAAACCTAGCCATGGCCCCTCCAATAAGCCATTCCAAAAGGAGGTCAGATTCTCAGTGATTGGAATAGGTCTAGTGTTTTTTTTCTCAATGCTTGTGATGCTCTGAATGTTGAGGTTCCTAAGAAGAGATGTTCATTTGTGAATTTCTGCCATCTCTGAATCTATGAGCAGCTTTAGGCAGCGAGAAATGCTCATGACATGTGTTGTTGTGTGATTGCAAACATTGAGATTTGTTGTTGTGTTCTTTGGTTGCAGCAATTTCAGCAATGTGGTGACTATGCAAAAGTGAAACCAGTTAAGACAGAAGGACAAGCCATTGTTGGCCTACTTGCAGATCAGGATATCAAGGTGTGGAAATTATGTGCCACTCTATACAAAATAGTTTGATTGTTGTTTACTCTTGGGGCTCAAAGTTTTTTGTTTTCTTGACTACACCCAGTGTCTTGGTACCCTTCAAAGTGTTGTTGTGGTCTCTGTAATCTCATAGATAAGTACTTGTTCTGTTTTCTGGGCTAACTTCTATCTTTCTTGCTTGTGAGCTAGATTGGGATTGATCATCTCTTCAGTAACCTTATGAAGTGGGTTTTGATATAGAAGATTCAGCTCTCCTTGAATCAAGTTCTCACTCAACAGAAATCTCTTTGACAGATTTCCTCAAGTTGCACTTCACCTCAACTGGCCAAATTCTGTTTCTTTCATATTATTTGTGTCCAAAAGTAGTCACTGTTTGTGTGCTTGAAAAGTATGTCCAGGGTTCTGTAGGGCACAACAATCACTACCTTCAGTTAGGCCTCTCTATGCCTTTGGCTTAGATGCTTGCTTGTAAAGGGGCAAACTAGAATGAAATGAAGCTTACCCTGCCAAGCTTGTTGTTGCTTGAATGAGGATAGTATTTGACTTTTTTATTTGGCCTTCTCTTTGGGTACTAGCTGAATCACACTTCCTCCCATTGCTTCTGGAAATTTGACATAAGCTCAGAAGGAAAAGTTTTGTATGACTGTTTGCCATGAGTTTTGATCAGGTTATTGTTGACTCATTTATGCTCACTTTGGGGAGCCAATGAAGCCACTGTGAGTAATGGCAGGTAGTCACTGCCATTCATGATGAAGGTGACTGTCTGATACTTGGTTACACTCACAGGTATCAGACACTCACTCTTGTTATGTTTGTTTTGCTTTTTCTGGAACTGATGCAGCATTTTTTTGGTTACATATCTCTGTGCCCAAGATGACCAGTCATGGACATTATCATAATCAGTTGAATGCTCAGTTCACCAGACTTGACAGCCACTACACGTTTCTTTGTTCTTTGAACCTTGATAAATTGAAACAAGAACCAAAACACATACCAATGACTATTTGCCCTCTGCATTTCAGGCATTTATTTATCTAAGATGTAAAGATGTCGTCCTGGTTCCTTTTGCTGAGAGCCATCAGAGCCCAATTGGTCACTTCTTGCTTGCTTTATTTTTATTCCATCAGTGTTTTGTTCCTATTCTGCTTGCCAATTTTGGTCCTCTTTTGGTGCATGCCAAATTCTTCTCTTAGCTAAGTGGTACTACCAGCAAACACAGTCTCATGAATTTAGTGTGGTTGAGAATAGTAAAGTGAGTGGGGAATATGAAGCAGCTAATGAGTTCTAAACAAGATGGTTGACACTGGTAGAAACTGATCCAAATTTGTATCAATGACTCTGTTTGGTTTCTTTGTTTCCAGTTGTTTACGTTCTTTCTTGATTGTTTGTCATTGCTATTGGTAATCTTCCCACTAGTTTACTTTTTGCCTGCACTAAGTTTCCCACATTTGTGGTGACATGTACTCCACTTTAGATGTATGTATGAAGGTGATGGTCTGTCACTTTGTGAGTGACTCTCATGAGGTTATGACTGCAGTCATTGTCGTGTTACCTTTAATTGTTGTTGTGGAGATTTCTCTGCAACTTCATCAATCTATCTTATCTCTTTAGATGTATGTTTCTACATGCATTGCATTTTTTGTGGCTAGTATGCTTGGATTCAATGGTGTGTCCAAGAGATTGTGCAGTCACATGATTAGGGTTGGAGGGAAGCAGGAAAGGGAGTTTGTAATTGACTTTCCTGGAGAGCTCTTATCTGACAAAGATGCTGAATCACGTGCACGTGCTTATAATGAAGCAGGTATGCTTGTGTTTCTCTATTCTGTAGCTGTCTGATTTTTTAATCTCATCCGTGCAATCATTCTTGCAGTGAACTCATCGCTCTTCTGGTAATTGATGAGTTCCCTGAGCTATATTCAGTGTAATGTACATGACAAAAGCTACTTTCATAAGGACAGTATGTGATTGGGTTCAACCCTTATTAGAGAGCAGACTGATTTGATAATGGATGTATTCGTGTCCAACTGAAGAAGCCTGATATGTGTGTGTAAGGGGTGAAGAAGTACATAATCTCTCTGGATGGATTGGAGTTCATTGATGCAACTAGAAAAGGCAGTGTGGCTCGCTTCATCAATCATTCCTGGTAAGTGTCTTCTTGCATCCCTCAAGCACAACAGTGAATAACAGTCACCTTGCATCGTGTAATTGAAGGGAATGTGCTTCATGGTCTTGGTATTCACTGCCTATGTCTGTTCCCCTTGCAGTGAGCCAAACTGTATGGCAAGGAAGTGCAAAATATCTGGAGAGGTTGGAATTGGTCTCTTTGCGCTCAAGGATATTACAGCAGGCACAGAACTGTCATGCAATTACAACTTTCTAGGGTACAGGGGTGCTAAGATCCAGTGTCAATGTGGAGCTCCTTCTTGTTCAGGGTTCCTAGGGATGAAGTCTCCAGGTGTGAAGGTAAGTTCCTCATTTTATTACTAGAAGAGAAAACAGATCTTACTATTACTTTGGTCACTTGCTGTGTAAGTGCAACTATAGGTGAATGCTGTGGGAATGTGTTCAGGTCTCTTAAACTATTAATTTGAGTTCTCAAATAACAATTAGGATTGCAAGTGTGTCTGACACATAGTGGATACTCCTCTGTTTTGTCCACAGAAGGATGCCAACAACTTGGAGGTTAAAGATGAAAGGTGGGTACAGTCTCCACTCTCAATATTGCTAACCTGCCCTCTTAAGAAAGTATCCACAATGGTATAGAAAACAGGTAGAACCACACATGATCATTTTACCATGAAGTCTAAATATCTTGCTAATTTGTGTCTGGAGTTCACATCCAAATTGAGAGGATGTTTGAGTGGTTCTCTTCATTGTATCAAAACAGGATTGTTTTGGAGAACCCAAAAGCGGGCGTTCCATCAATGAGTCCAAGTTATGAGAAGCATCATCAGCCCTACTACAGCAATCGTGAGCTTCTTTACCAACTCTTTGATATGGCTGTGGGTATCAGAAACTTCAAGGTTCAGGAGGCTAAGACCATGATAGCAGAGTTGGTTGGTGAAGTGAAGAAACGGCGAAGCCATACAAAGAGAACATTCATTAAGAGGAGCTCTGCTGAACCTCCTGAGCTCCATGCCATTGCAGATAAAACAACTGCCAATGTTCTGATTGCCTCAGCCACAGTAGTGGAAAAAGCAAAGATACTTGTAGAGACCCCCATAAGAAAACTCCAGATTAAGGCACCCTCACATCAAATGACTCAAAATCAACTGACTTCTGCTGCAGTGACATCGGATGGCATCAGAAAGGTGAAAGTCCAACCCTTTGAAGCAACTTGTGAAGCCTCGTGTTCCCCGGATTAGTTTACTTTAAAGTCAGTGATACATCATCTGTTCTGCAGGACAAGGAAATAACACTGGAGAAGAAACAGGCAAGAAATGCTCAAGAAATCAGGGCAAACAGGCAAAGACCTATATCTGAGGAGCAACTGACTGGGAGAAAGAAAGCAAAATTGGTAGTTCAACAATCCAAAACAGTGCTCAATGAGAAGATTCATGCCCTCTTCCTCAACCAACATTTATTCTCTGAGACTGCCTCTTCTGAAGTCACAGCAGCACAGGCAAGTTAAATCAAGTTGTTGAGTTGCCATGTACTGGAATAAGCATGTCCTAGAGCATGTTGATCATTTACCACTTTTTTGGTTTTTTGGGTTCTTTTTGACACGTGTCACATGTGCTTTGCCAGGAAGAGGATGCCAAGGTGCAGACTGAGATGACAGAGCTTCTTGGAGAGATAAGGATGACTATGAAAGACTCTGGAGCGGCAGATTGCACTGGAATTCCACTTGAGCTCACAGAACGTTGGATAGGGACCACTGCTAAGCAGCTACATGCTACATTCAACTTGCATTCTTCCATTGTCCAACATTTGGCCAGGCATCTTCAGCCAAGAGCCAGAGCAGGGATTTCAGGTTCATGAGCAATAGAGTTCTCATTGACTGCCTGAGTATATGTAGGAGTAGCGTCCTTAGGTCATACCTCTATGGCAACTAGATTTGTAGAACAGTGTCTTGGGACCCATTGATATGGCACCTTTTGAAATAGGTTTGTAGAAGATCGCTTCAGACATATACTTCTCAAAGTTCAAGTTCACCATCAACATGGACATCAAAGAGAAAGGTGAGTGGTGGTTGTTTTCATTCTTTTGACCAAAATGTGGTGGATAAATCTGGTCTATGGTACTTTGTTTGAGCCTTTTCTATCAATGAATGACATTTTATTGAGATAATTTTTTTGCCTGCCCCCAGGAGCCTGCACGGTTGGAGAGATTGCCAAGTAGAAAAGGACCTCAATTTCATATGCAAGATTCATTGACAGTTGATGGAGAATTCTTAGGGCAGGATGATACTTCAGAAACATGGGAAATTCCATCTTCAAGGTGCACTGAGGTATTCTCACTTATCCACTGTTGAGAATTGACAGAAGGTTTAAATTGTGAGTTCTGTTTTCTGATCTCATTTTGTCATGCAACTGTGAGTGAAGTGTTTGATATGGAAAATATCTGCTTTAAATGCTTTGCCAAAGGATTGAGTTGAACTGAAGTGTTACTCTATTCACAAAAAAAAATTTGGTGAGGGAAAGAATCTAGCAGAGGGTAGACACTACTTAAACCTTTCCATTCCAAGTGCCAAGAAAGATGGACCTTCCAGCCCAACCTTTCTCTGAATGCAAAAGGGCAGTATTGTTCTTGAGCAGGCTTTCTCAACAATAGAACTTTGTGTCACGATAGACCTCAACAATAATCTCTGACTAAAACTCATCAACTGTGTGCAACTAGCAATGCAACTTGCCCCCGGCATTGCTGTGCCATGTTTGAATAGATTAACTAATGCCAGTTCTCAATTGGAGAAACAAACGTGTCTTTGTATTGCCAATAATTCAAAACCAAACTTGCTCCCAATTGCTGTGCTCCCAAACCTACATTGGAATTTGGCACATAATTCAATAGATTTACTCCCAGATCTCCTCAATTGCAAATCCAATTGTTGTTAGAAGGGAGAGCTTCATTTGGGTCTAAGTCAAAGTTCATTTTTGTTGGTCCAATGGTATTACTTTATTTCAAGAAAAAGTAGAGATGGGAGCACATGAACCACACTTTTGTGTCTGGATTACCACAATTTCTCAGTGAGCTCACCATTGAGAATAGTATCCTCCCTACTGAGAAACACTGTAGTTCTGTGAATCAATGGATATGAAAACTGGTGGCGGTCTGTAACACTGGTTAACCCTGGTAGCATTTGTTATCTCACAATACCAGGCTCCATGCGTTGCAAGTTCCTAAATGGAACAGTCTGTACTGATGATTTGATTTGGTGGTTGGTCTATAGATGCATCCCTCCATCAGTCTAATAACAAATCTTTTAAGTTGTTGAGTATTAATTTCTTTGGCACAAATGTCTACAACAACTGATCCTGGCAATTAGGTTGCATTTGACTTCCACAACATATGGATGGCTACCCATAAGAAAACATGATATGCATTACTTGTCATCAAGCAGTGCGTATCATGATTTTCTGGTTTTATATTAAACAAAAACTTGCATCATGTTTTAAGGCCTTGCACTTCTTATAGTGGGATTCACAGACAAGATGGATAGCCCTTTGCATTTTTCTCATACTATCAAATGCGCCTGGTAGGGCTTGTTACACCAGTCAGAGCAAACCAGCACCCACCAAACGACAAAATGAGGAGTACAATCCCTGTTATGACTCAGTTGTGGATGAACCTCAACAGAGTTAATATCAGGTTTCACCTTGGTCACCCATTCTGTAAGAAGAAGGTTCTACATATATAGGTACATAGGTAGGGAAAACAGGTGACTGTGAAGAATGCAGGATAGAGTTTATTATGTACAAGTTTATTACATACCTGCAAGTGATCGGTCAGCAGGTAGGTAAGGGCTGTACTTACTACCTATCTTCTGACCGATCACTTGCAGTAGGTAGTAATAAAAGCAACTGAGCTAACCACCATGGCTAAGTAGCCAAGTAGAACCCCATAGAAAACTATTTCCTGACCACTTACCATCCATCCTTCATGAGTGCTGGTTCACTCTGGCCTATAGGAATGTGTCAAGCCCAGTAGGGCCAAGCGACTTTCCATCTGTTGGTACGAACCCTGCTCCATCCAGGAGTGTCAAACCCGGTCAGTAGGGCAAGATGTCATTCCATCAGGCGGTAACAGGTTCTACCAGGCACTTAAAGAATGTGAACTTTTTGGAAGAGAAATCCTTTTGTTTCATGTTTGTCCTTGTCAGAAAAGTTCGTGACAACAATAACATGATCAATTATGGGCTAGGATGATCCTTGCTCAATGCATCAAGCACAAATGCCAAAGTATAATTCCTTGATTTAGTGGTAGCATATTCCAATGAAGGGGAAAGCACTGCTACTCAAAAAAACAGAGTTTATACAGCAATGAGTAATGACAAAGAGCTCACCATGAGAACCTTGCTCTTAATGAGCGAAGGATTGTACTCCTCCTTGTCTTAATAGTAAGCTATTATGGTTAGCGCTAATCCAAGATGCATCTTTTCACAATACATCAAGGATGTCTGTTGGTCATGACTAAACTAGGACTCAGCGACAGAGTAGAATTGAGACTAAACTCTTCTATAAGAAATCATGTACTATGTTTATAAGATGAATGGAAGGAAGTTAAGCCTAAGTTGAAACTAATTCATAAGGATAAGAGGGCTTACAGGCCCACCAACACAGCCTGCAGTACATCCATGTGCCTCCCATCTGCAAAGCATAACTGCACTGAAAGCTCTTGTAAGACCACATAGCAGGGAAACTGCATCTTGCATTGTAAATAAGTTTTCCTTTTTGCCTAAACCAACACAGCTTACTTGTAGGACACATGTTCACTGTCACAACAGAGGATTAGAGACAATGTGTGCTGCATAATGTGTCCAGGGAGCAAAAAACAGTGGGATAAGAGAAACCCACAACTGGACAAAGGATTCAATGACTCTCAGAATGTACCCAGAAGTCAAATCAACAGAACATAATTATTTCATGCTACCCATAATGAAACCCTTGTTAAGGATCCTGTAGTTTTCAAATGTGCTGAAGCTCAAGAGATTCAGCAAAGCTGAAGGGTGTCCTGGTAAGCTAACTTAAGGCAGCAGCAATTGACATCCAGCAACAACATCAAAGCTCAAAGATTCAGAATGTTGCATGTCCAACATAAGGTTAATAGCTACATACTCTGAACACAGAGCCAAGTATAGCTTTGTATCACCTCCTCAGGCACTAGAACTGTAAAATGTTTCCATTCCCTGAAGAGAGAGATGGTCGTGTTCCTGCTCTCTCCAATAGTTCACTGCAGAGTGAAAATGTCCCCTGACATATAAAGCCAATGTTTAGCTAAAACCTGATATCAACATGGAGTGATCCACATTACTCAACCCCATGTTCAATTGCACCTTTCAGCCTTATCTGGGCAGATAGATCACTGCAAATGAGACAAAGATACCTCAGAGGCTGAAAACTTGTGATTTATGGTGAAGTTCACCATTGCTATAGCCTTTAAAATGCAATAGCATTTTGTTCCCATGTTTGTACAGTCAGGTTTCATCATGGATTCTTGGGGGAAGGTTTGCAGGCATCATCAGGGCACTGGCTCTGTCACAGCGAAAGAAAGCACAGCCTCTGCTCGTATCTAGACTGCATATTACTACTGCCCAGTTGCTTCTCAAGAGGTCGGGGGATGCACATCCACAGATACCAGAAGATAGAAATGGCCGCTGCAATGAAGATACATTTGTCACATGGATGTGCAGGGTCAACATGCCATCTCCTTGCATTTCTATATCTGCCTCAACTACAAGACTCATCATTGCCATCAAAACTGTATTCACCAAAAAGAAAAAAAGGTGGGCACTTAAGGCCCAAAGTACCTGGTAATTTGTTGCATGGAAGGAACCAGAAGTTTGGTGAAGTAATATACTATACTGCTACATTTTCTGCTTCAACCAGTCTTGGATACTGCCTGGTAGCTTGGGCACGACGAGCCCCCAGTATGAGTTAATAGCCTCTGATATCAACTCCCAGAGCTTCTCAAACTCCTCCTCATTCTGCTCATAGACAAAGGGGAGGCTAAACACTAAATACAAGCTAATCAATGAAAAGCTCTTCAAGGAGTACCTCCCAAAAAGCCTGAAAAATTGCAACACAAGTAGCACCCGTATAAAGAATATGAAGTCCTTGCCCTCAGCGATTCTTGTGAGAACACTCAAGCCTGAATTCCACACAGATGTCAATGTGTGTGCTATCTGCTGTGTGGCTTCTTTCGAGAGCTGGAGCGAGAAGCTATGTGGAATCCTTGGAAGTGAGATACCCCATAGTGGATCTGGCAAGCGGCTGTATATAAAAGAAATAACCAAGCTCCAGAGTAGTAATCTGGTCAGAAGAGAGATCAACGTGCAACCTGATGCATAGTAGAAATAGAAAGTGAAGAGAAGAGCAACGAGGGTTCGTAAACTCTGCTTCTTGTTTCTCCACAACAACAAATCTGCCAATCTGTTACCACCCAGGAACGCATGCGTTTTGGAGAGCCCCCGAGCTGCTTTGCAGCTGGTTGTGGGTTCAGGATCTGGAGCGTCTGCTCGCAGATGAGGATACCACTCAACGGTTCGTGAGATACCTTCCTCGAGGGACACCACCGGCCTGTACCCTAGAAGCTGCATAGCTCTACTACAATTGTAAGTCCTTGTTGCAGTCAGCAAGCGCATCTGGAAAGGAGTATAATTGCTGAACGGCGTCGCTATTCCGAGCGGAGCCAGCAGCTTCATGACAGCTTCGACTGCCGCGGCAAGCGGCATCACTATTCCGATTGGAAGGTGGTACTTGGGCTTCATATAGCCGAGCTCCACAACGACATTGGACACAAACTCCCAGAACTTTACGTGCTCTAAGTTTGTGATGAAATAAGCTTTACCAGCAGCGGCGGCAACAGCATCGTCACCAGGAACCAAAGCGCGCTCAGCACATAGAAAAGCATGCGCAACATTCTCCACGTACGTCCAGTCGAACATGTTTTCTCCATCTCCAACGACGAACTTCAGTCTACCAGCTCTTGCACTGGCAGCAAATGCAGGGATATCGCCTAGATTGTCTCCAGGCCCGAAGACGCCGCTCAGTCGCAGAGCACAAGTGAGTAATCCTTGCTTCCCGTTTGCGCTCAGCACCAGTGCTTCTGCATGTGCTTTGGTGTCAGAGGCAAAGTCACGATGAGTATCCGGAATTGGCAGTGACTCATCGCCATGCACAATGTCATGGACGCCGTCGAACACAACGTTAGCAGAGCTTGCAAAGATGAGCTTCTTGACTCCGCACTCCCAGCAGGCGTCAATCACGTTACGCGTCCCTGAGACAGTCACGTCGTAATGAAGCTGGAAGTTATCCACAAAAGACTCCATATCCGCAGTATGGAACACCACAGCCACGTCTCTGAAAATCTCAACGAGCTCCCTCTTGGATCGGACATCCACGCAGACGTATTCAGCTTTTCCAGATTCCAAAGCCACGCCGAGTGTGCCCTCCTCCTCCTCCTCCGCACAAATTTCGATCTCCGGGCCGATATCCGCCACCGTTACTGAAAATTTCTCTTCCTTAAGAAGCTTCAGCACCAGATGCCGGCCTACTAATCCTCTTCCCCCAGTAACAACGCACCTAAGATCCCCCATTATGTGTCAGAAACACACAACAACAAAAAAAAGCTCGCAAGAAGCTCTCGAGAGCTGCAACGGCAGCAACGACGCAGCAAAACACAACACAAGCTGTTCCCGAGAAGAAAGGGTTTGGAGCTCCACGTCCCGATCCAGGTTCCCTTCTAACGGTACTTCGATCGAAAGGCCAAGAGCGTGGGACGGGATCTGGATAGGTAGCTATTATGCATGGACAAAGTCAGCGCTCCTGCCCAAACAGACTCTTATGATTTTATTTTTTAATTTGTGGAATTTTGTGGAATTTTCATAATATTTTTTAAAAAAAACGGAGCCCAATGATTTTCTCAAGGCTTACAATTTTTATTTTTTTAAACAAAGGTTGGGATCCAGGGGTTTTTTTTTTCTTTTTTTTTTTTCCCCAAATTTCTGCTATAGGTAACATAGGTTGTGTTTAACCAAAAGGAGATCTAGCCAAATTTGGCTATTTCAAAGTATGAAAGTTGAATTGTTTTTCTTTTCTTTTCTTTCTATTTGTTTCAGCCTGAGATAGGATTCTGACAATTCAGGCCAAAAAGTCTAAATATGGCGAATTATTTTAAAGAATAATAGATTAAAAGAAATTTGGATTTTTGTGGCAATTTGGCAAAATTTTGCACCAAATTTTTTGGCTAGCGGGATCACAGGCAGGGGTTTTTCGTTTTCCCAGCTTTTCGATATTGAAAAATTGGTGAATTTTTTTCACAAATTTAGCAAAATTAGCAGAATTTACACTAGAAAAACAAAAATTTCCAAAAATTTACCAAATTTTTTGGTTGAAAAGACGACAGAATTTGGTGGGGGGGGTGGGTAAAACACTGAACAGGAACAGTGTTTTTTTTCAGGAATTTTGGTTTGTAGCCAAAGTGGCGATCATCCATAGTAAGGTGTAGAAAAAGTGGTGATAGTCTCTGGTAACATTTAGCCAAATATGGCTATAAACCAAATATGAAATACAAATCGTTAACCATCTATGTTTCAATATTTCGGCTATAAATTAAAAACAAAGTATAGAAATCTGGGCAAGTTTTACTACCTTTTTCCCCGCACTTTTGGCGATTGGAAAACTCCAAAATCACTTGATTTTCGAATTTCGCCAATAAAAGAAAGCCTGATCAGGAGGAGCCCATGTTTGAAGACTAAGGGTTTTCAATGGGCACCATAATTTTTTTTTTAAAAATTTTAATCCTTTAGGTTTTGCTCGTCAACTAATAACTCGTATTTTTGTTTTTGGGCGAAATTTCGCTATTTTTCGACAAATAAATTGGGAAATTACTGTTTTATAGAGTAAATTCGACTAATTTTTCTAAATTTTTGTTAAGTTTCGCCAAAATTTCGATATGGAAAAAAAAAAGCCTGCTAGCCCCTTAACTTTAAATCAGAATATTAGTTTGAATTTTTTTGTAATATTTTAGAATAATCTTAAACTGACCAAGTGGGTTCTATTCCGGAAAATTACTTGGGTGAAAATCCCAGGTGCTAATAAAAAAGTTCGTTCGTTCCCCAATATCCCCACCCCCTCTGCCCCCCCAGCCCCCCTTTCCGTCACTTTTTTTTCTTTGAGATCGGCTTCCATGATTTGTACGAGACCGACACTTTCGAGCAAAGAAGACTCGGTCTCTCAGTCACAAATCTTGCCGATCAAATGATCGATCAAAAAATTGTCATACGATAGTCACCCCCGACCATACTTCAAAAAATTGTCATAAGATTGGTATCTGACCGTACGACATCCCTTGAGTTTTGGGTAAAGGAAATTAGGGTATGTTCATTAGGAAGGATTTCACATAATTAGCAAATTTGAGGTAACTAAAGGAGAGGTAATCCGATGGCACAACCAATGTACTATGGTTTTGCATTATAGTTCAATGTTTTTTTTTTCTTTTTAAGAAAATTTGTTTTTAGCCAAAATGGCAATTGTTGATAGGAGGATGTAGAAAACGTGGCAATCATCCTCAGGAGATTTAGTTAATTCTGGCTATAGACCATATACAAAGTGCAAAACTTTAATCCTCCTTCTATATCTTTGGCTACACACTCAAAACCAAATGTAGGAATTCGGTGATTTTTGCTAATTTTTAAACGCTTATTTATGGCGATTGAAAACCTCCAAAATCATTTCATTTTTGAATTTTGAATTTTGAATTTCGCTTTTTGACAAAATTTTGCCAATAAAAAAAAAAAAAAAAGAAAAAAAAGAAAAAAAAAAAAAAAAATTTAAATAATTAATAAAAAAAAAAAAAAGAAAAACAAAAAA
>Ga0116227_10007886_pt1 | contig 20479 bp, 13 predicted proteins | sample S1TSphgellanicum_FD_89693 | JGI IMG/M metagenome (GOLD analysis project Ga0116227, IMG submission 89693) | Host-associated microbial communities from peat moss isolated from Minnesota, USA - S1T2_Fb - Sphagnum magellanicum MG | ecosystem: Host-associated > Plants > Peat moss > Unclassified...
ATAAAAACAAAAAATTTTTTAGGACGGAATTAAAAAAGATTAGTGGAGAAGGAACAAAAAAGAGAAAGAAGGAGCCAAAAAAAAAAAAAAAAAAAACACGAATGATATGATGAAACTCAGATTATCACAAAATTTAGTGTAATTTGAGTTGCACCTTGTTTTTCACTCACTTAAATGCAAAATTTTTACAAATTTTTCTAGTGTTCATCTCCTTTGTTTTGTGTCATTTTGGTTTCTACTTTGACCAAAAAACAAAGATGTCTCAAAATTTTCAAATACAATTATCTTTTTCCTAAATGGTTTTCATGCAAGGAAGAAGAAAGAAGATGGTTGTCCTAGAGGAACTTGGGCCAACCCTTTTTGTTTGTTTTTTTTTGGATGGGGAATGGTTGGGGAGCATTGGTTATGTTCATTGTTTTTTTTTTTTCAATTTACTAATGGAGCCAAGGTGGTGAGCTATCCCTAAGCAAATTTTGACTTAAGTAACCACATTTCTTCAAAGAATTCTTAAAACTACAACTAGTAGAGAAAAATATGGCAGCACCTTCTCCAAAAAAAAACAAAAAACAATTTCCTATCATTCTTAGGCAAAAAAAAATCACAATTAAATATTTGTTTTAAACAAAATTGTGTCACAAAAAAAAAAATCAATTGTGTTCTTTAGTCTAAAGTGGTTAAAAAGTAGTGGTTGTGTTGTTCAACAAGGAATTGGTTTGGAGAAAACGTGTTACTCAACTTGGCCATGTGAGGACCAATCTTCTTTATCAAGGTTTTCTTTTCAATTTTGTGAGGTAGGTGGGTTGACAACCATCCACAAAAGGTCTTAACTAGATTTGACTCCAAGTCACAAAGGCGAGCAACAAAAGTTTGGAAACCTTCTAGTATGTTCTAGTGACAAGCTAGAGAATTAAGGTCTAAATATGGCAATTTGATAGATTTTTCCCTCAAATTTTGGTGAATTTTTTCAAATAAAAAAGGAATTTTGCAATAGATAAATATGTTTTTTGCTGCATAGATGCAAAATTTTGCACAAAAAAATATGGCTGATGTAAATATATGTCCAATCTACATGTGGTTTTTGTACATTGCAATCGGTCTTTGCTCAAGAGGTTTTGGTGTTCCCCATGAACTCTTGTGTTTTATCAATGAATCTAATGTAGCTCTTGGTGTTTTTTGCTTTTTGGTAATCAATGCCCTTAGTGTTGTTCTCAAACCTTAGTGTTCTCAAAGCTTTTGGTGTTGTTCTCTTTATTATCAAATGATCCTAATATTGCTTCTAATGCTCTCCTACTTTCAATATCTTTGTGTTTGTTATCAATGCTCTTAGATTTCTTGATGTTGTTTTTGTTATCAATGTTATTGGTGTTGCTTTCAAAGCTCTCGATGCACTTGGTCTACTTTTAAATCTATAAATGTTTCGAAATTACGTGAAGAAATGCCTTGTTATATAAGGAAAAAAATGTTATAAAGATTAAAATTTTAAAAATCAAAGTTGATAAACAAATGGAAAAAATCCTTAAACCTATGAACATTATTACATGCATGTAGAAAATGTTGGAGACCTCATGGATGAAAATTCAATAATTTTTCAATTTTCCTAAATTCACAAACATTGTGTTTTGTTGAAATATATAATATTGTAATAGTTAGCCAATATATCTTACTTTCTTGAACAAGGTCAAGGAAAGGCCGTGTGACACCATATTTCAGGAATAATTGAATAATAACATTGAAATAACATGTGGATGCAAAACATCCTTCAATCTTTGAAAAACATGATGAAAAATGTAATATTAAAATGAGATAACCATATGAAAGACATCCAATGAATAAGAGAACAATTGTATCCTCAAGTGCAATCTCAAACTATTTTTGGGGCACAGGATTCTTTTACAAAAAATAATCTATAAATTTAAAAAAAATTAAAAGCCTTTTTGGTATGATTGCAAAAAGTAATATGTTAATTCAAATTGATAAAAATATTCCATTCAAAAGATTAGCATTTTGCTTATGTTGACATCTCGTTTTCCCCTTAAGGAAAAACTTATATTAAGAGTGTTACCAAATTTAATCCAAAACACAAAACATATGAATGTTTTGTTTATTTTAGCAAAATGTATATATGTGTTACAAGCTTTGATTTGTGAATGTTTATGGGAGCTCATGATGTTTTTTGTGCTTGATATTAATTTTTTGGATGTTATTTGGAAACCTAAACATGTAACACTTGAATTATTTGAAGAAATTAAAATAGGGGGTCAAACATTGTTAAAAAAATCTTCAAGTTTTCTTTGAACTAAGTAGTAATTTTTTTAATCCAATAATATAACTAGTAGTTAGCTTAGGCTAACTACTTTATTATAATTATTGCTATTATTTTTAAATTTTGATAGCCAATAATAAATATATAAATAAATATTTAACAATAATAATAACATTAATTGAATTATTATTACAACTAGTTGGTAGCCAAGGCTATTTATTTTATTATTTTTCATATTCATATTTCACTTGTTAGACCTATTTATGAACCATAATAATAAATATTTAATATTTTGAATCTCAGAAAATAGTTTTAAAAATATATTTGTGCTTTGAAAATAGTTTCTGCATTTATATAATAATGTAGCAAATTTCCTTACTAACTATTACAGTAATTATTATTAATTAATAATTAATAGTTGTAGAATAAAAATTTATACTTCAGCTATTATTACAATGTAGTGATAATTAATAATTGATTACTTATAATAATAGTAATAATGTAATTTGTAGCAAGCCTAGGTTAGCTATTTTATTATTATTATTATATATATTATTTAATCACTTGATATAACTATTATGAACTATTATAATAAATACTTAATCTTTTAATAATAGACAAATGAATTCTAACAATTACATTAGTCCTTTGAAAATGATTTCAGTAATTTCCATAAATAAATAAACAAAATATTAGAATAGAATTTTAAAAATTATCATTAAAATTATTGTGGAATTATTAACTAATTTAGGTTTTTACAAAAATATTCATTTTTTATTATCATGTCAATTTTTATGGTCATTGTAAAACTATAAATACCAATATTTAGTATTATTATAATTATAATAATGGTAATAATTTCAGGATGCATAATGGTTTTAATTTCATTAATTTTATTTTTTCTATCATACTAACATCATCATCATTATATTAAAAAATATAATATTATTTCTTGATTTTAATCAAAGATAATATTAAATATTAACTCTTTTATTATAAGATAATTTATATATATATATATATATATATGTATGATAGTAAAATAAAATAATAAATGTCATTTGAAATCATTTTTTATAATAAAATAGTTTGGATAAACTTGTAATATGGTTGCAATATATATCTTATATAGAACTTTAATATATTCAAAATATATAACTAGTGTAATTATAATATGAAGGTCATTTAGTGCTAAAAATAATCTTTGAATACACATGGCATATGGCCATTCATATACATTCAAAATGTACATTTGTAAATCTTAATATACCCAACTATATCTTTTAGAATACACAAAATACACCTTTGTATATTCATAAAGTTGCAATTAAATTGGTCACATCTGCAATTAATGGGACATAAAAAAAAATTCTTGGATGAAAACCAAACATTTAGTTATTCACATGGAAGGATGAAAACCACAATAGTCGAAACACCAATATTGAAAATATAATCATTTTTTTGGAGGTCCAAGCTTACATGCATAACTCACAAAAGCCCATATTCATTTTTCTTTCACACATTGAAAATTCATTTGATTTTGTTTATAAAAGTTCTTACAAGCTTCTCTTGTGAAAATGAATTTTGAATGTTATTTTATCTCTTGGTTTCTCACACTTCGTAACAAATCAACTACAAAGCCAATTATAAATGGTTTTTTCTCTAATGGTTTCAATATCTATTCTAGAGTTAGACAAGGTTGTCCATGGGCCCCTTTGTTTTTTCTAGTTACACCTAAACTTCTTACTTGGAACATTAAAAATTCACCTATTGGTATTTGGTCAATTAAAGGAAAAACCTATCAGTTATAAGGGTGATGCAAATGACATGTGTTGCTATGTTTGTGATTTATGTCACAAATTAAAAGAATGATCAGAATCTTTGCATCTTATAAAAACATTTATGGTCTTAAAGTGAATGAAAGCAAATTGTCCATAATTCCTGTAAACACTTGTAGAAGAATTATGCCTCAACCTTTCAACATCTTTTGCAAATGGCTCATACCTAATGACCATGAAACAATATTAGGTATACAAGTGTGCAACCTTTGCAATGATGATCTTTCTTGGAATGAGATGATCAAACAAAATTATACGTCCATCTTTTAGTGGATTCCAAAACATCTAACAATGTATGGTTAGATTTGTGTTACAAAGAGTTATGTGATAAGCAAAAGTTGGCACTTGACCTCTATAATTATGCCCATAGCAAAAATGGTCTAAACAATTAATACAATTTGTGGAACTTTATTCAAAACAATTCTTGCCTTGATGAAAACACTACCACCAATTGGTATTTCTTATGTTGGAATGTTCAAACATTAAGATAACCTAATCTCCTTGAGGAATTAAATGTTCAACAATACAACTTCCAACTAGTTTTAGTGCATTCAAAATGAATTATTGCACTTACTGGTCCTTCATGATCAATTTTTGGAAAAGTCTTGCACTCAACAGTTTAATGCAACTTAGGCTAGGAGTTATCTTTCTATCACAAATTAATCAATAATAACATTGAAGTTTACTCCATATAAATGGAAGTCCTACCTTATAGGTTGGTTTGTCAGCATGTTTTGTGTCACTCCACCACCTCTAGATTTTGAATGCCTATTCAATGAATATTTATGGTACAACCATTTCATTAAAAAAGAAAATGACTAGTTTTATAATCATTATTTCATGCATGACAAAATCACCTCTAACTCCAACCCCTCTTTTATTTCAAATGTTGTCACAAGGTCAACATTAATAACTACATCCAAATTGAGATTCATGAATAAAGTTACACTTCAAGCTAAATTTGATGTTGTGACAATTAAAATGTTAGAACTATTATACAAATGTATTTTGATTCATTATTGTTGAAAAGGTGAAAGATCCCTTTCATGAAGATGAATAAATTGTTGAAAGGAAATTTTCCCATAATGAATGCCAACCTCCTCATGTGTACAAAACACTAAATTGACTTTTTGGCAAAGTTTGTGTTATGTAATTTGTTGTCTTTCCTATTAGTTATATTTTATTCAATGCAATTGACTCATCAACACATTCTAATTTATTTAAGGTTTACATGGTCAAAACTTCAATTATATATATCCCATTGAAATGAAACTTTTGAAACTTCATAATTAGCCATCACTTAAAGAACAACTTTTTTTATTATTACTCCTATGTGAACAATAAATTATTATTGTCCCATATATCATCATTTACACAAAAAAAGGTTGTGACATTGTCTAACTTCTCCATCCATGATCATTGTGGTTCCCTTCATGATAAAAATGATATTACCATTGAATTAAATGTTAGATGGGATGCACATATTGGCATTAATGTAAATTGGCTAAATCTTTTCAAATACCTAGCTTGGGATTCAATCCTTCACAATTGAACACAAACCTTTTTTATAAAATATATACAATAATGTGTATGAATAGTCATCAAGTTGAAAAGTTTGGAAATTTGAAAATATGCGTACATTGCAATCAAATTAAAGACAAGATACACACCTTTGCATAATGCAACCACTATAGCCTATTTTGTTATGGTTCAAAAATCTTATACATGTTTTGTAACCTTCATTTAACTTTCAACATCTAGACTTATTTATTATCCTATTTGGCATCAATATTGAGATATTGACCCATTTAATGAAACTATGGAAATTTCTTCATGCTGAAATGTTACATGCAATTTGTTATACATGGAATTAATTTTTTTGTAGAAACAAGAATGTGAATATCAATGAAATTCTTGCTATTATGAAATTTTGAGTCCTTCAATCTATACAAGTCCATCATTATGTACTTCAATAATCATCTTCAAAAAACAAGAGCCATTACCTAAAATTGAATTTTACATTTGAAGATTGAAAAGGTCCCATTATTTTCATTACATAAAAAGGTGTTTCCATTTTATCTCTTTAATTTTTTTGATTAATTCAACACCTAAGATGTTTGAAAATGATTTTGGCTTATTAAGTCTTCCTTTATTTGAAATATTTTTTTGATCCTCTCACAATCTACCAACCTAATAAAAAAAATTGTATTGTTTTATCTTAGATGTTTTTTAATTTCAAAAGATTCGATGACTTCACTTTCTTACTCCTTATATTTATTACTAACTTAGTTACATTCTAAAAGGGGGTGGCCTGAATGCAAATCCCAATACATATTTAAACATCCTTTGAACTTCCAAGTTGGTGCAATTTTGCATGGAACCATAGATCAAAGGTGATGCCTGCCTTCCTTCTTACAAGGAAATAAAAATAAAAGTGAGTGAACTTCACAAACATAGACAAAATAGCTATGGATGAACATCATTTCCATCCACAGATGTAATTTGGTCCACATTGTGAAATTTCATTAATTCATCTATTTCATGGATATTGTGATTTTCATTTGTGAATGGGTAAAAGAACACTATGAGGGGGCCACTTTGAGCACTTTCACAACATGTATGTAATGTATATTTTTGCAAAATGTGTTGCATTTAATTTTGGGTTTCACGTTTGGTGTTTGGGCTTAATATTTTGATTTTCACAAAGTTAATGATATTTAATATTTTTTTAAATACTAATTTTAAAAAAGATTAAATTCAAAAAATAATGGGTATATTTATGGTATATATAATATAATATATATATTTTATGTTTTTGGACAACACATTAGGTTTGGGTTTGAATTAGTTAGTCAAAAACTATTTGAAATGAAAGTTTAAAAAATTTCCCACCTCACATATCTTGTCATCTTCCATTTGAAAGTGATAGTTTGTCAAAATGTTAATTTGTCACATACTTATGGTCATTGCCCCCAAAAAAAACCATTTGTAATATGATAATTATCAAACTCTTCACATGGTTCACAAACTTATTCTAATCATATAGAATCACAATGTTTAGTAGATATTACAAATTTCATAAAGACTAAAAATCACTTCAATCATTTTTTGAATATATTTGCAATTTTTAGTACATTGTGATGTATATTTTTTTGGCACAAATATACTCCAACATCACATCATATTAAATTAAAAAATGTAGTTTCTTTGGAATTTGTCGTTTTTTGGGTTTTGACCCACCATAATATGCAAAAACATTGTGAAATTCCTTCATAATAATGACATGGTTGAAGTTCAAACATGAGACCCTTAAAAAATAGTATAATGTGACAATGATTTTGACCCTTGCCTATAATGTGCTTTCATCCAAATCTCACCTTCATATATCCATTTGGTAGATGTTAGGAACATAAGTTCATCCATGTGATAGGGTTTATTTGAAAATATGTTAATTTCCCCTTATAATGAATTTGTTTTTGAAAATTGATTTCATCCATGTAATTCCATTTCATTACGTTTATTGGATTTATATGGTTAATTTAATCCATTATTATTGTGCCCAATTGTGTTGTAAACTTTATCCATGAATTAAATTTCATTTGTACTACAAATTCCATTCAACAAATTAATTTAATTGATATGGTCACATGTCATCCATTTATTTTCTTGCAACCTTAACCCTAGGTTCGTGAAAAGTAAGGCTTTGCAAGGTTGTGGGCCAAGAAGGAAGCCTGAGAGTCACATCTCATGCTCCCAGGAGTGTAGGAGAGTGTGAGGGAAGGAACCCTCACACTCCCAAGTGAGCTCCCATTTTGGGAGTTGGAGTCCCGATGGACTCCCAAATGTTTAAAGAACGATTGCAGGGGTCAAAACTCATTGGATTAAAGCATGCCTTATATAATTGGAAAGCTCTTGGAACGTAGATGTCCAAAATGGGCTCGCATGACCCATTTGGACACCTAAAACACAAGTTATGGTCAAAAGAAAGGATGATCACTAAAAGTCAGGAATCACCCCGTTTTCCTTGTGTGCAAGTGACATGCGACATATCATTGGAAAGCTCTTGACAAGGGCTAAAACTTTGTTTCAAACCTCATGTCAATTAGAGGTCTATAGACAAAATTATGGGCCCCCAAAGTTGCAGGAGTCCCAACTTTGGGAATTTCGAAACTCCCACTTGGGAATCCCGAGACAAAATGACATTTGGATGCTGGTCCCATGGCCAGCCACAAAGTATACTATAAAGGGGAAGGTGGTGGCTTCCCCCAAGTCTGGGTCGTGTTGAATTTTGTGAGTCCAAATTTGCTTGTGGTTCGTCCTAACACCAAAAGTGCTCCAGTTATGCTCTAATCGACTTGTTGTTTGGTTTGTGCAGGTCCGTGTGAGTGATTGAAATGCTTGTCATTCTTCCTAGTCTCATCTCGGAACTCTAGCACACCCTTCTACCTCCAAAGTGTTGTGAGCCATGGAGTATGCATCCAATTCCTTGCTCTTTCGTTGTTTTAACTTCAAACTCACATATGAGTCTATCAAGGAGCTTGGGATCGCATCATATTTGCAAATTGTGTCTTTGTCATCAATTTCATCCATGAATAATGTTTTATCCATTTGGTATACAATATATATCATTGTTGATGTTCATTTGAACTCTTGTTCCATTCATGTTGTCAAATTTTGTTATAATGACAACATTTTTATTTTTTTATTTTTTCATTTATTTTCTTATCCACCCCCTTTCACCCCCACTTTCCTTTTTCCCTTTCCTCCCTACTTTTACCCCTTATTCCTTCTATCCCTTTCCTCATGTTTTTCTTTTCCCATCGTAATAAAAATAATATCCTTAACATTTTCCTTCATGTTCCCAAATAATTCCTAATACCATTTGTTCAAGATTATCTTATCTTAACATTGATATGAAATGGTGCATTTGCCTCGTTAGATACAAATGGCACATGTTATATAAAACATGTATTATTTCATTTATGAATATATTTGTTAGTGAGAGGAAAATAGATATGTAGTAGGACTTACATAACCAAACATCAATTTGTCACTATATCAATTGAATCTTCTACTTTGCATTTGGGATTGATCAACAAATGATTCAACATAATTGTTAGTTGTCCCATATGACAGTTAATAATGTCATTTCTTTTCTTTTTTGTTAAAGCAAGTTTCAAAAAAAAGCGTATGTCTCATACATAGGTTTTTTTGAGAAAACTACACCAAAGTCATTATATTTTGAGGTTTTTTTTTTTTTAATTGCCATATTTTGGCAATTATTTTTAACAAATTGCCAATATGTAATGAAATTTTTATTGTAGGTGATGAAGTTTAGCCAAATTTTATTAGTGCTTCTAGTGTATGATTGCTAATGTGACTACATCACAAAATTGACCAAAAACAAAACCGTACCCAACATAAGTCATAAAACATATGTTAAAAAATTGCAAACAAGTTGTAAAAGTATGATAATTCCTATGATAGTCATATAAAATTAATTTGTCAATTATGGATGAAATTCATCCATTTTGCATCCATTATCACCTATTTTGCTATTCATGAATGAAATTCATCACAAAACATTGAAATGTCATCCACAATGAATGAAATTCATTCATCATTATTTATTTGTCATCCATGCTTGAAAATTTTCATTTGCCAAAATTGTAATTAATAGATATTTAAGAATTGTTCAAAATGGGTCCTTACATGATGATCCTCATGGAATTTTCCATTAACTATTTACCAAAAAAATACATATAAAAGTAAGCAACCTTCCTCCCACACCCATTATTTTCACTTTGATTCAACACAATTCAAGTTTGAAATATAACATCCTTGCACCATATTTTTCCTCACATTACTTCACATTATGAATAAAATTTTGTTTGAATATTTCTTTACATACTTTGTGTTCTTGTTCTATGCATTAATTTCATTTTGACTTGTAATGAAATCAATTTCCTCCTAAATTCTAATGATAATTAAAACTTGGAAAATTTCATGTTATTTTAACAGTCATTCAAATATTTAATTTAATGCTCCCTTCCACCTTAAATTTTTCAAAAGGTTGATCTAACATTACACTTATTTGTAAAGATAGTAAAACCCAAGGGCAAAACATTGGGTTTTCACTAAAACTAAGATTGCCAATCAACATGTAGGATGGGATAGTGTAAAATTCCAAAAATAACAAAGGAGGAAGTTTCTTCCTAACTACAAAATGTTTTGAGTTTCTTTTTATTTTGTGTGTTTTTCATGTGTCTACATGTCTACCTAGGGGCCTACTTATGTTATAACATACCTAAGGGAATTAAGGGATTACACAAAGCCTATAGAAGGGGTTAGCTAGGGATTTCTTAGGGGGACATTTAGAATAGGGGTTTACCTAGGTGCCTATCTAAGATAGGGGCAATCAAAAGCCTACATAAAATAGGGGGACTAACTAGGGGTCTTCTATTTGATGTGATACCTATAGGTTACTTATGGAACTACCTAATGCTTGTTTAAGGACTAGCTAAGGAAACAACTATGGGCCCACTTAAGTTATGGGATACTTAAAGGTTATTTAACAATTTACATAAAGCCTATTTAGGGAGACACTTAGGGGCTTACTTAGGTTATGGGATACCTAAGGATTATTTAGGAGGTTACATAAAACCTAGTTGTGAAGCCATTTAATGATTTTCTAGGTTAAAAAAAACCTAAGGGGCATTTACAAGGTTACTTAAGGTTACTTAAAGCTTTCTCATAGGGCAAGAGGGGGTTACATAGGGCCTACATAGGGACCTAACCAGGGAGACACCTACGCGCCTACTTATATTATGGGATATCTAAAAACTATTTAGGTAGTTACATAAAACTTATGTGTGGGGTTAGTTAAAAATTTATTAAGTAAAGGGATATGTAGAAGTTATTTTAAAAGCTATCTAGGATTAATTCATTGTCTTTATGCAGGCTTTTAAATAACCCTTAGGTATCCTTTTTTAGGTAGGTCTTTATAAAGTCCTTATTTAACATCCTAAGTAGGCTCCTAGGTGGCCTCTAGGTAGTTCATAGGTAGCCCCCTAGGTAAACCTTATGTACATTTTCCTAAGTAGTCAAGTTAGGTATCCTTAACCTAGGCAAGTCACTAGGTGACCTTTAAATAAGCCTTATGTAGCTCCCCATGTAGGTTTTTAATGGCCCTTGTCCTACATAGGCAAGTGGGTAAATAGGTAGGTAGTAGATAGGCTTTAACAAATTAACCTTTAACTAGGTAGTCTTTTAATCTATGGGGCCATATCCAAGGTATATCATAATGGAGTAAAAGAAAACTATGGTGCTCACTTTTGGCAATTCATTTTTAGTTTTGAGAAAGGATCCTCACTTTGGTGGACTTTATGAATATCTAAAAAAGGAGGATGAATGAAGACACTAAAGACCAAAGTTAGGCCCAAAATAAGGATTACTTTATTTCAAAGCCCATTTTGATTTTTAACACATAAATTTAATCACCCTGGTTGTAAATTATGTTTCACATGTATAAATAACAATGAGGAATTTGGCACTTGCCACATATATCATATACATGTCATAAAATATTTAGTTAACATTATTACATTTCTTGCCCTCATAATTATGGGCTAAAATAATCATTTTGTGATGTTTGAAAATATTGTAAACATAACAATTACAAAAACTTAAAAATGTTGATCATTGGAAGATGTGAAGCACTTTGGTTTAGTTTTTGGAGTGAAATTTCACACTATGGAAAAAAAATTTGGAAAGAATTATTTTTAGTGTAAATTCAAAAAAATTGGCCAAACTTTTAGAACCAACAAATTGGGGGAAAAAAAAACCTCAATGTGAAGGTGTGCATTCTTGAAAGGAAGATTGTTAATGAACATTGATGTTGTGAAATAAACTTCATTGAACAAAACATTGGATAACATCAAATTTTTACACTTGAATTGGGAAGGCATTACATTAACATTTAATGTTAGTTATGTTCTTGTGAGTGGGGCTTTAAATTCATATAAGTGAAAAAATTCAATCTATTTCAAAATGATTTGTTGTGGAAAGTAATTAAAGTAGAATGAATCCTTAAATTAAAAGAATTATTAATGTAGGTTCAACTTTTATCAATGCTACAAAAGTGGGGTACATCACAAATTGATATTAAAACCACAAATAGGTGACCCATGGCACTCTTTGAACATTATCACAAGGGATTTAAAAATTAAAAGCATTTGCCTTATGTCCTTGTAAAGGAAAAAAACCTATGATTTTTTGAGGAAAATTAGAGGGTGGACTAGGTGTGACTTCATTCCATGAAAAATGATCTCCATCAAGATAATCAACCAAAGAGTACATAATTGGACTTGCACCTACTTGTTTTGAATCACAATTTGCACTTGACCATGTGCAAACCTTAGTAGTGAAAGGAGAATAGGAGGTGATACATTCAACCTTGATGAAACTTGACAAGAACATGAATCCAAAACAAGTGAAACAAGAAACTAAATTACATCATTTGTGATGTGATGAATAATTTTATAGTTTACCAATGTGTTTAAAAACTTGTGTGGCCAAATTGATGAAATTACTACCCACACGAGATTAATGATGAAACTTATGGTTTCACTACAATCTAATGATGGTTGTTATTGATCATTAGAATGATGAATAGTAGTATGTGAATTTTTTCAACCATCTCAATTATATAATTTATGTGTCTTATATAGAACAAAAGGTTCCAAGGTATTGGATGGCAATAAACCTTAAATGTCAAGGTGGACCAATTTGGTCCACTTTTTAGTGTTTTTTTTTCCATTAACATTTAGGGGTTAAAAGCAAACCAAAGAAAATATTTAAATCATTAAATGAAAAGTTTGAAGTCCAATCAAATTGCCAAATAAGTCAAACATTGACAAACATGGTCTTAACATAAAACATGTTGAAATGAAACAAATGAGGAATTATTTTCTTTGTGGTGAAGTATGGCATCATGGTGCAGGACCTTGTCCTAAAAATACATAATTCAATAAATGTTTAAATTGGTAAATATTTAAACAAATGATTTAAGACAATGGTAAAATGAGACTTTGTTGAATAGCTAAGAATTAACATTTAATATTAAAAATAATGCATAGCTTGTTCTTGATTTTAATGCCAAATTTAATACCATGTTTGGTTTAAATTTCATTTGTCAATTATAAATCGATGTTGGGCATACACTTTATATTATTAATCCTTGTATAAAAATGACTATGAAAATTTAAACACACTAGTTGCAATGCCCACAATTTTCACATGTATTTGTTTGCTCTCAGCACAATGTACTTTTCAATGGATTGAATATGGGAGAATTGATTATTGGTTAACTATAACATTTCATTTATGATAGCATACGTTGTTGCTTTTTTGAGTCTTGATGCATTGTTCGGCATCCAACATGCACAAATATTTTGCTTTATTGATTATGTTATGAGACATCATTCAAATGTGGTCCATGAGAGACAAAGGTGAAATGTTTAAAAAGTTACAAGTACCTTAGAGAGACCTCAATAAAAAAATCCTAATAAGACATAAAGAAAATGGAGGTCAATATATATACATGTAGTTTTGTAAGGGCCAAAATGTAGGTTGATAAGGTTATTAAAGTAGGTTTACATTCATTTGAATGATTCATAAATACACCATTATTTTAATCATATGAAAGTGGGTGGTCACAACTTGTTAAAGTTTACTAAGGCACCAGGGAAACAAACCATTTTGTTATAGTCTTTCCTTTTTGCACATACTTGTAATATATTATTCATGGAAGTTAACATGTAGTGACATTATGAAATGTTCATCCTTCCCATATTTTTGTTTGTTAAATGTTAAGAATCATCGAGAATCCTTTACCATATATCTAAAACTTTGATGATTTGTTTGATATGTTTTCAAAGTCATCTCAATTTCATTGGACTTGATTGAAGGGTACCTTACAAGAATAATTTATGATTTTGATGTACTGAAATATCTTTTGAAAGTCCTTTTGGTCATCATCCAAGTAGGTCCATTTGGGTACTCCAAGTTTTGAAGTTTTGCATTAACTAGTTAAGAAAGTTTATACTTGTATAAACATATAGTTGGCACTTTTGTGTTTTTCAATTTTATAAAAAAAAATCAAATTGAACATTTGAATAATGTATTTTAAGTATTAAACATATTCTTTAAAATAACCATGTTTTTGGGCTCCCCTTTCACTCCAAAACCCTTTGCATTTTGAATGGGTTGCATTCTTGCTTTCTTCTTCTTTTTTTTGGGTTGCATTTGAAGGGATTAAATATGTTTCAACCCATGAATTGGGCTTGGTATTTCCAATGTGAAATTCAAGTGATGTATAATAGCTATTTGGTGAGTGAAGGAACAATTTTAAAGCAAACATTAAATTCATTGCATGAAAGTCACATAATGGCCACAACAAAGACCATTATATAGATTATAATTTATTTTTTAAAAGCACAATATTAACCCATTCCATGTGAATATGAAATTGTTAGGTGGATGAGGTGCAATGCACATTGGTGACAAAATTTTTGCCTTTGCACATTTCCAAATTCAAATAGAGTTGATCAAGGCCTTGGACTAGATGGGATCCACAACATAATAAGTAATTAAGAACTTGAATAGAATGTGAACTTTCAGGTTGTTCAATGTGTTAAATGTGGCTTGTGAAGATTACTAATAAGAAATGGAATTTTTTTAAACAGGAATTTCACCTACTAAAAAAGTTGAAACAATTTCATAGATGAATTTCCTTGTTTTAAAATTTCACAAATTTTGACTCCATATTGAAGATTTTCCAATCATATTTTCCCTTGAAATATGATATTGGTTTCATTAGATAGGAAAACCATAACTTCTTCATTGTATATGCAAAAGTTCCCTACTCACCAAAATAGTGATTTTGGAATCACCTTGAATGCACGAGTTTTGTGCACATTAGTGTAAGAACATGAAATTCAGGTGTACATCCATCCCAATATTGGACCTAGTAGTTATCTATGACTTGTGATATTGTGGAGTACATTTCAATATAAATAACTTAAATTTTTTTTTCCTTTGTAGAGCTATTGGAAACTATTGGAGTTAGATATGTGATACATTCCAACAATTCGGGTGTGAAAACAAGGGTTTTAAACATCGTGTGCACAAGAGTTTAAAAGTTATATGGAATACAATATGACAAAGTTGCAAATAGCTCTCTACAAGCACGAGACCAAATTTTGTGCAATGCTCTCAAAAATTTAATAACAATTGATTGATGCACAATCATGTGTGGTTGGCTATTTCTTAACTCAAGGTATATATGTTCAAGTGAGAGACAACTAAGGAATTGCAAGTGAGGGAGCGGGTAGGCTCAAGGATATATTTGATTGGCTGTTTTCAAAAATCAAATAACCGGTTTAGACCCATGACTTGCATTGCTCAAGAAACCCGAAAAAATAAAAATAAAAATAAAATAATAATAATTTTTAAAAAAAAACTCAAAGAATTGATTAAAGAACCTACTATGAAATTTTCTAGTTCTTTTTTGTTTCTTTCAGAAACCCCCATTGGGTCTTTGAAAGACCATACTTAGTAAGATAATTAGTGCTAATTAATTTTAGTGATTAGAAATTTCAAAGAATTAGTATATAGGTGAATTTTTTGGAATGTATCAGTATGGTTATCCTTGAACAATTCTATTGACAATTTCTTATTGTAAAGTTAGCTCCCCAAACATTTTTTCCTAGAGACGACAATTCATACTTTCTTCTTTTTCAAATTTCATTATTTTTTAATTCCTTACTAACTTTCCTAATAACTACTTTTTGTCCTAATAGCTCTCTCGCTCGTTTCTCTCTCACACCCACCAAAATGGATATGAAAAAAAGTAAATTAAATATGTCGTATCTTTTCATTGTCCATGATATTTATATTAAATTAAATTTGAATTTGACATAAATAAATAATGACGAACTATTAGAAACCAAACCATACATGAAAACATATAAGGAAAAAAAAAATAAAAAAATTGATCATCATTGGTAGTGTGAAGCACCAATGGAGCATTGTTTCATTGCTAAGTACAATGTCCAATTGTTTGGAGGCAACCATTGCATTCACAACAAAATTGTAATATGCCCACCAAGTCCGTAACATACATTGTTTTCTTTTTTGGGGAGGGGGGGGGGACAAACCTTCTTTTGCAATGACCTCAGAAAAGAATATTCTGTTACGGATGCCTTCTTTTTTTCTTTTTCTTTTTTTTTTCTAAACTATAAATTTGTCAAAAGAAAGAGGAAAATTTTGGCTTTTGAAGAAATATTGTCTCTTTTTAATTGCCCCCAAAAATCTATCACAGAAAAAAATTGGACAGATTTCTAAAATCTGTTTCCAATCATCACTTACTCACTTCAAAAAATTGAAAAAAAAAAGAAAAAAAAAGGAAATAAAAGTAACTAAGTGATAACATATCAGTTCTCCAACAATTTTTGCCCACAACCAAAACTTAATAATATTGTTTCCACATGTGTATTGTCCATTTGGGATCAATGGGTTTTTTTTTTTTTTAATTTTTAATTTTAAGTTTTAATTTTGTGTTGTTGCTCAAGTGGCGATCATCTATATGTACATTATCCAAATTTGGCAATATTCAAAATATGAAAGGAGGAAATCTTAAGAACTGTTTCATATTGTAGGCAACTATGGGAATTTTTTTTTAAAAAAAAATTTGACAAATTTCTTGTAAGGTTCACTCATAAAAATTGATCAACTAGTCTATAAAACCATCTATTGTTGGCTTCACTTGTCGAAAATTCTTATGCTAATTCCTAAACCCAATGGTTGGGTTAAATTGTTCCCGGGGCAGGTTGAGGCTCACAAGTAGCTTTGACCCAGCCTTCAACAAAGAGGCTTTCTTCTCAGGCTTTTTCAACCAGCATTACATTTGGTTTCTTTTCTTTATGGGTGCATTCACACTTGATGTTAAATCAGTGTTAAATGAAAGTCTAGGTGACATCCTAGGTGGCACCCAATGTTAGTTAACTGGGCAATTAGCTTAATGTGAAATGAAAGTTAGCATAAAATTGTCATGGTATATATCTAAGTTCAAGTCTTAAATGGCTAGCATGGTGTTAAGGGACTCAACCCTTGTGTGCCTAACACCAAGTGTGAATGCACCTTTAGTGCAACGGCCATCATAGTAGTTACTCAAAGTCATGAATATGTGTTACATACTCCCCCTTTCTTTATATGTGTTATATAAACCTTTTCTTTAGTGTGACAAAAGTCATCGTAGTTACTTTAAATAATGAACGCATATGTGTTACATACACCCCTTTCTTTAGTGCTACAAAAGTCATAGTAGTTACTCCAAGGCTTGAATATGTCTTACATACTCCTTCCTTCTAAGAGAGAAGTAAGAGAGAAGTGGACGATGGAAGTGCCACTTACAAATGTATGGACTCCCGTCCCCATGAAGAAAACAAGGTGAAAGAGTTGGGAGATGGAAAAAAAGGCACCAACTCCATGCATGGTGATAATCATTGGGTTTTTTTGCTTCAATTGGATTTCAAATGCTTTCAAAAAGTAGTTCTCAATTTAGTTTAGTTCAACACTTGTTGGGAGCTCCTTAGATTTTAGGCATTAAAATGGTTATTAACCAATTGCTTTGTTTTCTACTCACTTTCTTTCATCTCACCCAGCAAAAGTCTTGTTCCCAAATAAGTTAGTTCAAGTTCCTCATATTGGGTGGTACTTATGGGTTGCTTTTGAGTTTTGATAATTCCTCATATTTATTTATTTTTATTTATTTTTTTGGGGTGTTTATTGTTTGCTTTTGACCTTTGGTCTGAGTGAGCCAGCACCCATCAGACAAGTGTTTTTTTCCCACGAATTATTTTATGTAGCCAAAGTGAGGATCCATCCCTAGGAAATTTAGCCAAATTTGGCTATGTCACCCCTCTATATTTTTGGCTACATACTGAAAATCATATATAAGAATCTGTAGATTTATTTTATTTTATTTTATTTTATTTTTCCCTCACTTCTGATGATTGAAACTCTCAAAAGTCACTTCATTTTCTTTTTCTTTTTCTTTTTTCTTCTTGGTGAAGTTTTGCCAGTTGAAAAATGGCTGTCACCAGTGCACCATCCACCCACCAGTTCTGGATGAACCTCACCTGGGTTAATATCTGGTTTTACCTCGGTAACCCTTTCTGTAAGAAATAAGTCCTATATATAGGTAGATAGGTAGGAAAATAGGTGACTACTAAGTAAGTAGATAGTTTGTAACATAGGTAAGGACTATTTTTACTACCTACCTAAGTGGATAGGTAGTTTTTAAAAAAAAAGAAGCAACTGAGGTAACCACCATGGTTAAGCTAAGAAACTGGAACCCAACAGAGAAATGCTTTCTGACCAATTATCATCCAATCTTTTATGGTCTGTTGGATCACTTGAGTCAGTTCTCATCCAAAATCAGTTGGTGGTTTACATGCACCAAAAAGCCAAGCACTAGAAAGCCAGTTGTATTAACATGCAACCCAACAAAAAAAGGCCATGCACTACACAACAAATGGCTAAAGGGTAGGGTATAATATATATATATATATATTTATAATACCCATAGAGTGAACCAGCATGCCATGAAGGATCATCTTTAAGGGATTATTTTTTATAACCCTTTTCACCATTTATTGTGTGTAGTGCATGGCCTTTTGTTGCATGGCATTAATACAACTGACTTTTTAGTAGTAGTAGTAGTAGTAGTTCTTGCCTCTTTTGGTGCATGTAAACCCCAAGCCAAGTTTGCAAGAGAATTGACTCTTGTTGGCTATGTAAAGCAGAACTGGCCAGTTCCTTCCAACAAACCAGCAATAGGAGATGGTCCTCAAAAATGGTCCAGAGTGAAACCAGTCAGTACTACTCAACACCCACTAGTGCACCATGCAGGATGGATGGATGGATGGATGGATGGATGGATGAATGAATGAATGGATGGATGAATGAATGGATAGTGTGTGTGTATAGGAAATATTTTTTCATTGTATTCTCGTCTTACACTTAACCACAGTGGTTAGTTATGTACTAACCGTCCAAATGCCTCTACCTACTACTACTACACACAAGCCATGAATTGAGTGCTTTACCTACAGACTTACTTATCTACCTACTACGTACTAATCGCTTCCATTTCTCACATACTTGCCTACCATCATATTTACCTACCTACCTACTTGCATATAGGTAGTTGGTTAAGTGGGTAGTGTGAGGGGACTTGAAGAGGGTTTTGTAGGAGATTGTTACCATGGTAAGTCATTTGTGGTTCATCCACAATTGAGTCATCATAATGGGTTTCCAATTGGATCGTGCATTGGTGGGTGTTGGGTCACATAAGCCGTGGGTGGGTGCTAAGTTCACGAAAATACAACAAGAGGACCGTATGGAACTCTACTTTCATCATCTTATTGTTTGTGTGTCCTCTCTTCCGTGAGAGAGGGAGAGCCAACAATTCTCTATTCATGTAGCTACTACTACAAATTTGCCTTGGCAATAATTGCTTTTGGATGCTACTTGAGAGTACTACAATTGAACGTCCTGTGCACAACATAAGCTGTGTTTGATGCACAAGCTTTGGGGGCATGTGGGGAGGGTGGGTGGGTGGGAGGGGCATGTGGAGTTTAGTATCAAGTGTAAGAAACTGAAAATTCTAATTTCAAGGGTTTGGTACACTCCACAATTTGTACAAATGCCCTAATTGAAACCTACTTACTTACACAATCGAGTTCATCATACTCTTGCCGATTTACCCCAAAATAGGAGGAAAAAAAAAAGAAAAAAAAAGGCACTATTTGAACAATTTAGGTCTCATTTGGCTTTTTTTTCCACAAAAGAAAAAAAAAACACAAATAAATCAAATATATAAACAATAAAATAAGTTTTGTACTATTTCATTTACACTAGAAACAATTGGGAGGGTTTTGTGGTGGTGTTTGGTACACTAAATCCCTTCTTATATTTGGAGATTGGTGAAAGGGCATAGGGGTTATGTACTACATTGGGGAGTTTAGTTAACCTAATTCTGTACCCCATTCCAAGAGAACCCACAACTGTTTCAACCCTAACCCCCAAAATTTTCTCAGAATATCAATATGAATAGTAACCCTAATCCCTAACCAGATCTTGATTAGATTAGGGATTAGGGTTGGCTACTAGTTACAACAAGGAACTTCGCGACGCACCTCCCCCCCCCCCCACCCCTCCTCCCTTTTCTCCCCTCCCCCCTCCACCCCCCCCACCCCCTCCTCCCCCCCCCCCACCCTCCCCACCCCAATCCCCATACACCCCTTACTATCAA
>Ga0116227_10007887_pt1 | contig 20478 bp, 19 predicted proteins | sample S1TSphgellanicum_FD_89693 | JGI IMG/M metagenome (GOLD analysis project Ga0116227, IMG submission 89693) | Host-associated microbial communities from peat moss isolated from Minnesota, USA - S1T2_Fb - Sphagnum magellanicum MG | ecosystem: Host-associated > Plants > Peat moss > Unclassified...
CACATATGAATATAATTGCCCTTTGCTTTGTTGTTGAATTGATTTTAATAGGGCAAAATAAAAACTTGCATCACATTATTGTATTGTGTGAAAATTATTCCGAATCTCCAAACGTGTTTTGGTCAATATGAAAATAAAATGATTTCTCTTGTAGGTTGTCTTAAAACAGGTGCAAACTTGGAATTAACTTGAAATTCTTAAATGATTTGTCCCCATTCATCCCTCTAGGTGAATTCTTAAATTCAATCAAAAGATTCACACTATGATTAAATAACTTGAAAATGTGAGCTATGGTTGATCACTCCCAAAATCACTTCACTTAACCAAAAATTTAACTTAGGCAACAACATCCACCTTGACCTTCAAGGCTCCATAATCTCTAGTGTAAGTCAAATATTGTGCAATTGAATATGAAAGCATCAACATTTTCCTAAACTCAACTTCTCTCATTAACACCCACATTCACATCCAAAGTGCACCCATCTATACGTAAAGGTTTTTCTTGAAGGTTTGCATTGATTAATCACAAGTATGATGTAGTGGATGGTATCCACATTTACAAACCTTCAAAGAAATGTGGTCATCCAAATGGATGAAACTAATATATCATCAACAATCGTCCACTTTTGTCCACTTCTTATATTTTGCAAGAAGTCCTTATGGACATTCATTTGATATTTTCCAATGTGGAAACCATAACACAACTTCCATAAATCTTCCTTCTTTATCTATGAATGTGAAAAATACACCCCAATTTAGACGTGACTTGACCCACATTAATTTGGAGTACAATTTTATAACTTAGCCTTATTCACCTCCATGTCCATTTTTTGCATTTTCACATTGTGAAAAAAAATTGAGTACACAAATACACATTTTACATATTTTTAAGTTATCCACAAAACAATATAACTCAAGAGCAAAACCTTGGGTTTCCCTAAAACTAAAGACATCAATCAAAATGCAAGATGAGACTATGCCAAAGAATAAAAACCAAAAAAAAAAACTCAAATTTTCTTCTCAACTCAATGTGTTTTGATTTTAAAATTCTTTTCATGCATCTACATGTCCACTTAGGAGCTTACTTATATTATGGAATATCTTAAGGGATTACACAAAGCTTACTTAAGGAGTTAGCTATGGTTTTTTTTAACTCAGAGGATACCTAAGATTACTTATGGAGCTATCTCGGCTATATGAGGAGACACCTAAGGGTCTACCTAGATTTTTTTTTATTCTGTATTTTTCCCCCTACCTTGGCTATATGGGGAGACACCTAAGGGTCTACCTAGGATTAGGATTTAGGTTATCAAATTTTCTTTGTAATAGTTTTGTAGCTACATAATAAATTCATTAAACTCCACAACATGCTAATGTTCATCAATATTTCAAAACACCATCCACATTTTGTTGACAGATGGTATTATTAGCTCCACCTAAGAAGCCTTTTTTGCTTTTCAACATGTTCACTAGAAAAATGATTCTTTCAATCCATTGTACATTTATAATATAATCAAACCATAGATAAAATGTCTTACCAAGAACCCCACAAATTAACATTATAGACAAGTTCAGTAGCACATGCTTTAATGTTCAAGCACTTTGTGAATCAAATCCATCTACTCATTTGGCAACAATGGTCCTACCCTACCCACATTGGGCTAATGAGCATTCTTCATTCAAGCATCACCTTACTTTGAACTACACCACTAATAGATCTTTGTGGAACGGACCACAGACCAGATTGATAAACATGTCAATACGAGAAATTCCAATGAGTAACTTTTTTTCTCAAAAAGCACACTCCATTCTTCCCTTAAAAGAAAATAAGGATTGATGTAGCAAAACGGAACTTGTAAGACAATGATGGTAATTCGCTGCTCAACCCATCCATAAAATCCTCCAGTTTCCTTGCAATTTTTTTGCAAATACATGTGTATAACATGCAATGTGCAAACCCACTTGTTTCCTACTTCTATGAATCTAAATCAGGATGCTGCAGGAAAAACAGAGTGGCATTTTTGCTACTTTGCTGGTAATGAATTATCTGATGCAACTCTCATAGAAAGCATTTCATATTCCCCCAACACAATCTCTACATGTATGAAACACTTCCATGGAATGCAAGTCACCCCTGTCTTTGTCTTGCTCCTTGTCTCATTGCTTTGTCTCAAATGGTCTCAAACTTTAAAAGATCCTTTACAATCTCGAACTTTAAAAGATCGGGCACACGTCACAACAGTGGAAGCTGCTTTTGTCTGTGATTTCCTTACCCTCAAGATCTGGCACTCTCAAATTTGTAGCCCCATTTGCAAAAGTTTCTGCAATGACTATCATGCCATCATCTTCCAACCCTAAGTCACTCAGATAGACCTCACCAAGTTGTGTATACATCCTCTGCCTTCGCCAATTCAAAGCCTCCAGTGGGTCCAGACATGGTATCACTGATATCAATTCTCCTCAGTGCTTTGTAGAGATTCCAGCAGAGATTTACCTCCTCATGTTCCAACCCAGGTGACAAGAACTGAAAACCTTCAAGATTTGGCCAACCCTGCTACTGCCTGTGCCCCGGCATCTTTAGTCACGTTGTAGTGGATACAACATGGATACAATGGATCCAGATCTATCAGTGTGTCCTCTGATATTCCATTGTTCAAGAAGTGCAGAGCCTATAGTGAGGTCCAAGATTCCAGGAAGATTCGGACTCCATTCTCTACAAACACATTGTCTGAGAGGTTCAAGGACGTGAGATGACTTCCCTCCAGCGCTGAAGAGACAGTGGCCACAACTGTCAGAGCTTCTCCTTCAGGGCATCCCATTACAATGTCTGATAGGTCAACTTCCCACAAGGTTGCTTTCACTGTTATCAGCACATGAGTAGCCATTTGAGCAACATCAATCCTGAAGCTCTGGTTGCTGAAACGTACTTACTTTAGAATGTCTGGATGTAGCAATGGTTTCAATAGGTTGTCTGCCTTCACTCTGCTGAGAGAAGCCTTTGTCCCAGCATAAAGAAAAACACGTCATCTTTCCTGTCATGTGGCCCTGGAATTTGAACTGATACTTCCTTCAATACATCATGACCTGCAGAAGGATGCCTATATTATTAGTAGCTGACCAGCACAAATCTCCATATGACATCCAGGGTCATTGACTTGACAAAGCACAGACTGACAAATCCAGACTGCTTTGAAACCATTGAAGTCTACTTTTTCCAAAAAACAACTGTGTCAACAACTGTGCTTCAGACCTTGTAACTATACTGAGAAGTGATAGTTGAGACCCCATTGCATCTAAGCAATCCGACATTGCATATGCACCAAATCCATTTTGTGACTACCTAGCTGGTATTGGACCTTCACTATTGTGAAAACCTGTACATGAGGATCAAACTTATTGCATGTGTCACCCATCATTTGATCTCATATGACCCACATGCTGATGGCTGACAACCAAGGTTAACGAGTATGCTTCTTGAGTGGCCGATACAGTACATAAAGCAAGGTTGATGGTTAATGGCAAGCGCTACAAAGCATCATTTTCAGACAGTGACCAACCAAAAAAGAAGAGCCTACCAGACTTTGTTGTCCAAGAAACCTCTGAATCCATATCTGGCAAGTAGAACACATACCCAAAATCCACTTGAGTTGTTGCTCATGGTCTTTTGAGATGCAGCATCAAAAATCAAGGGGAGAAGAAGCATTGGCTGGTCTTCCACACAGAAGGCCTGCAGCTCCTCCAGTTTTAGAGTCACCAGAAGTGGCATCAACCGGGGCAAATAGCAATCGCTCCAGTACCAACTTCTTCCTTCGCACCACTTTCATAGCATGCATTGCAGCCTCAGGAATGGTGGGCACCTATGCAATCCATTTTCAATCCAACCTTTTCATGTTAGAATTCAATCCTACTCTGTCAAATTAGAATGCAGCAGAAGATGATGAGTAAAAATTGCTGTCAGAGCAGTTTGCAAGACTTGGATCCTGGTAGAAATACCACACATTTGAGTTTGGCTATAGGCAGTAAACATCAGCTACATTGACCCAAATCTGAGTCCAGCTTAAATTCCACAAAAATAAACCAGGTTTGAATTAACTCAACATTTCCTGAACACAAACATTAGCATAACTTAGTGAAGTCTCTGTCCACTTGATGCAAAACTGCTGACCACAGAGGTGTATCTATCCACCTGGGTATTGATGGAAGCCAACTTGTGGATACGCAGAAAACCCAGTATATCTGGGTAATCCGTCAACATGCCTGCCATCTCTTTGTTGTCATCTGCCACCAACAATACAACAAGAATTGTACACAAGTCATGGCCTGCTTTGAATTCTCCTAGTTGTTACTTAACATTCCAGCAAAGGAGCACAGATTTCCTCAACTTTATAGAAAGCATGAAGCTTTGTGTTGCCAACACAGCCCTCCATGGGTGCACTCTAAATCAGGTGGACTCCATGGGAAGAAACAAATTCACATGTATGGAGAGAGGGCATGATATGTCCAGAATCTGAAACCCAACCGTGATTTGACAAGCCCATTCCAGGTTTGGTGGGAATTTCCACATCACTTCCTCTGTGCTGAGTGATGCCTCAAATAGTTATCAAAGGTGCTTATACTCCAAACTTTCAGACAAAGCAAATCAATTGCCATCTCATCCTGAGAGATCTGATGATAAACTTACCAAGAACAGCTTCAACAGAGATTAAAATGTCAGCAAGATGTTGCCATCGAATAGCCATTGAAGGTGTTAGAAGTGTTGCTGGGAAAGTGATTAATGCCACTGCATTTGAGACCCGCAGCAAGCTCTTTAGTGATTGCAAGAACCTCAGCATTTCCCAATCCTGGTACATCCACCAAATTCAAATGCAAAGCTTTAAAATACCTATGGAAGGATCCACCAATTTTGAAGGGACTTAGGCATGATCTGGCTGGCACTCAAGCAACATAGCTAATAGAAGACGTCAATAGTATCCTCAGCTTACTGTGCATGACTGCATGCATTGTGGAGCACACAGAGACTGAAATGCTAAACGTCCCACCAACTGACCCTCCCCTGCTGGCCTGCCCCCATGCCAAGTTCCAATGCTGCCTTTAAGATAAAAACAGGGTTAAGAAGTCTTGGCATGAAAGCATTGTAGACTGCAGAACATGCATGAAAAACTCAATTGTATATTCCCACCAATATACAATCTGAGAAGTTGGCCAAAAGTCACAACCCAATGATTTGGTGTGAACATAGAACAATATACCTTGCCAAGTTTGAGATGAAGACCCTGCAGTGGTCAAGTAGAGAATCCAAGTGTGCACCTCTTGCAAGACTTTCACACTTGATTGTGGCCCCAGTAAACAAAGAGCGCTCTGCTGGTTTGCGCAGATCAAAATCATTGCAAAACTCATAACCTGCACAAGCATACAAACTCCACTTTATTATAAGCCACCACATTCTCAAGTTTAGACTTTGTAGTCTAATCCAGCAATGCAAATTGTTAGTCGTGGATGTTGACTGGCAGTGGCCACTCTACTGCAAATACTGAAAACAAGCAGAAGGACAAGAAGGCAAAGGCTGGAAACCCTCAACAAAAGAAACCTCTTCTTCTCAATTTCCAAAGGGCAAAATAGGAATCAAGCACAAAAGGCACACAATTTTGTCTTTAAACCAAAATGTGAGAACAATGAGATTGGATACAAATCTTGAGCAGTGAAGCAAAAGGTCCAGAATGCCGCCACCACAAGTACCTGAAATGGACAGAGGCAAGGAGGGAGAAGCTGGGGACCAGGATTTAGAGGCTAATTCTTGCTGACGATACCGCCGCTCCTCCAAAGCTTGCTGCTCATTGAGAAACCTTCGGTATTGCCATGCTATTCTCAAATCTCCCTGTCAAAACACAAAATTGTCCAGACCCACAAAATCCAAGCCATCACCCAACCTGACCTTAAACCCAAAACCCTAGCCATCATTGGAAAAACCGACCCAGTGGTTTTGTTGTGGGTGTTGTTGCATCATACATACCTCTTTGGTGTTGTCGGAAGCAGCTCCACTTGAACGGCTAGCTATGGCTGGCAATGTACCAAGAAAAGCTTGTGGTGATGGTAATGGGGTTGCAAAAAAAAGGGGCTGAGAATGTACAAGTCCTTGTGCCATGAAGAAGCGCAATAGAGGAATATGATGTGGAGCTTCAATGTCCTCCATCACCATCACCAAACCACCAACAGGAATCCCACCTCCCACAATCTGTGCGCCTTTTTAAGGAACAAAAACCTGCTCATAGTTTTCATCCTCACTAACATATCACATCTTCTCTCGAGAAAGAACACCATCTTCTCTTGAGAAAGAGCACATCTTCTCTCACATCGTCTCTTGAGAGAAAGAAACGGAGTAAGAAGCAAGCAGGGAATAGGATCCCCAAGGGTCAGGCATCGACATGCAAGAAAACAGAAACCGACCAAAGAAAGAGGGTTCCGAAGAGGAAGGATATGATCAAGATCGTCAAGTCCTGAGGACACGAGCGAGACGCCATGGCAGCCAGGCTTCGCTCCCAGAGCTTGTACATAGCCTCCTCCTGCTCCTCCTGTTTTTGTAACCTCCCCTTTCCTCACAAAGCTTCTGACTTGGCTCTCCATCCCTCCCTCCCGCAACCTCAACTTCACGCTAAGCAGATCGATGTTACAACAACCCCACCACTTCCCTTCCTCCGAGAGGAGATCTAGGTCTAGCCAATGCACCAGAGAAGAGTCTGATGCTTTCCGAGGCTTTAGGGTTTGGCGAGCAGCGACTGGTACAGGAGGAGGGAGACAACAACAAGAAGAAGGGGGTGAAGCGTATTGCTCTCTTCTGTAGACGTTGTTGATGTTGTCTGGTGCCGGAATCTCAAAGCGTAAGGAACTCGAGCTCTTTGGTAGAGAGAGGATGCAAGACGGTCAAGAAGAGAGAAGGAGATCGTCGTCGTCGTCGTCGTGGTGCTTCGTGAAGCCTTCTCGCATTGCAATGGAGGAACCGACAGCACATCTGTATGTAGCCAACTGCGGACCTGCTGTAGGGATCCCGATCTCCGTCATCAGGGATGCTTTCAGCATGTTCGGTAGGGTGACGAGCGTTCTTCAGCCTGCGGGTGACAGTAGTGGATCTCGTGTCTATGTCTCTTACGTGAATGTAAGCGATGCGGTTGCAGCTAGGCAAGCCTGGAATGGAAGGCCTTGTGATCTTCTCCAAGGACGCGTGATGCTCATCCAGCATGCTGTTCCTCAACAGCAACAACCTCCTGTAAGTCAAGCTTTTCTCTTTTGCCACCACTGTATCTTTGGGGTAAAATGCTGGAAGCATGAAGAATCCAAAGAGGTTGTCGTGCTCAAAAAGATGCGGCAGCATGGCGGTTGATGCCCGAAGCAGAATTTCTAATTTGACTCTAATGGCAATCCATATGGCAAGGGGAGAACATTTGCAAAATGTTGTTCCAGAAATGCATCACAGCATGTCAAACACAGTGATGCTCTTCAAACCCTACATCATTTTGTGTGTTGTGCATCAAGGTGGCTGCTTGTTCTGTGTTCTCAGGATGATTTGTGTGTCTCGTTGTTGTTGTATTTTGTTGTGACCACTGATGAGTTTTCCTCATTGAGATGTTTTCAGGTCGAAGCACAAGTTCCTGTTTTTACATCGACAAAGGACATTGGCATTCCAGGGCTCTCCTTGTATATGGATTTCATCTCTCCTGAAGATGAACAGGTTTGTATGTATTGCACTTACAATTTGTGGAGGGTTCTTGGTTCACCGTTGTTGGTCACCCATAGTGTTGACAAGTGACTTTGAAAGGTTTTTTGTGCAGGAACTGATTTGCTGTGTGCAGGAACTGTTGACTGCAGTGGATGCTGAGCAGTGGACAACTCTTGCAAAGAGGAGGGTACAACACTATGGGTACGAGTTTTTGTACAAGGTCCATCTTCACCTCTTTTAGCGGTTGAGCTGTGGTACTTTCCACTTCTCTCAATTGTGGAATTTGGACTTCTTAGGTTTATCAAATATGTGATCTCTAAAGAGGTCAGATGACCATCCTCATCTTTATTGTTTTGGTGATACTTTCTGCAGACAAGAAACGTCGACAAGAACCAGAAACTTGGAGTGCTGCCTTTGAGTGTGGAGCCTGTTCTTTCAAAGGTTGCTTTGCTGTCTGAGATGACACATGCCAAGGAGCCTTCCCTTCCCCTTGACCAACTTACAGTGTGAGATCTGTTATGATTTTAACTAATTTTGAAGATTACATTTTGCAATTTCCTCTCAGTGCCTCTATGTATGTGACACTATGACCACTTGAGTCTTGTCGGCGGAGGTTGCATGGTCTAATGTCCTGGTGATTGTACTCTGTCCTGTTCTAAGAATATTGGCTGTCCCAACTTCTGATTGTTGGGGTAGTATGTGTGTGCAGGTGAATGAATATCCCCGAGGTGTTGGCTTGTCTCCGCACATTGACACTCACTCAGCATTCGAAGGATCTATTATTTCTCTATCTTTAGCTGGACCATGTATTATGGAGTTCAGAAAATACAAGAAGAAAACTGTGACTCCAGTGGATGATATCTCACAATTACCTGATCTGCAAGAGATGTCACATCAGGAGGATGGAGTGGATGATCAAGAAGTTGCTAATCTCAGACAGCTGAATATGGAGATGGAACGAAAAGCATTATTTCTTCCCCAGAGGTCTCTACTCATAATGTCTGAAGAGGCTCGCTATGCATGGCATCACTACATTCCCCATCACAAGGTATGGTTCCTGAATGCAGAAGGGACCACTGAATGCTGAAGTATCAATATTGTGGAGGGCAAAACAGGGTCTCATACTGTCAATGCATTGATTCTGCATATTGGTTTTAAAGAAAACATCGGGTGTCAATTTGTTGCAGCTTGATGATATTAATGGACAGATAGTATCCAGAGGCCCAAGGCGTGTCTCCTTCACATTCCGAAAGGTACAAATGTGTGAAAGCTCGTATTTTTGATACAACAGAACCTTCATTTCTGTTTACATTCACTCAGTTGTGCAATGATTCCATTACTTTTCTTCACACCTGAGGTGGCATGGCAGGTGCGGTCTGGACCTTGTACTTGCATCTTTCCAGAACAATGTGATTCACAACAGCCACATCTGAGTACCTTATGTCCTTCAAATGATGACAATGTACGGGAACCATGTACAACAACTTCTGAAGATGCCTACAATGAGATATCTTACTGCCCTGCCCTTTCCTGCAACTCAGAGACTGAGAACTCCAGTGAAAGTTCAAGTAAAACAGTTCCATCCTTGGTCAAGCCATTCAATTCAGTGACTCCTGAGATTGAGAAAATGTATGTCCACAAGGTCTATGATGCCATTGCACCTCACTTCAGTGCCACACGGTTTGCGAAGTGGCCAAAAGTGGCGTTATTTCTTAACTCTTTAGAGGCAGGTTCAGTCATTGCAGATGCTGGTTGTGGCAATGGGAAATACTTGGGACTCAACCCCAAATGCTTGTTTGTTGGATGTGACATCAGCCCCCCACTGGTGGAAATCTGTACTCAGCAGGGGCATGAAGCTTTAGTGGCTGATGCATTACATCTACCTTATCGTACTGGTTTCTGTGATGCTGCAATCTCCATTGCTGTCCTACATCATTTGAGCAATGAGGGGAGAAGAGTTCGAGCCATTGAGGAGCTTCTGAGAGTGGTCCACAAGAAAGGAAAAGTGTTGATTACTGTCTGGGCTGTTGAACAAGAAGACAAAAAATTGCTGAGCAAGTGGACTCCTCTTACTTGCAAGTACATGGACGAGTGGGTTGATGATGTAGGGACAAAGTTTAAGCGAAACTTGTCAACAAGTTCTTTAGGAAGCATTAAGGAAGGAAGCAATGAGGACTTGAAGGAGTTGACCCTGGAGAAGGATTTGGTGGATACACTGTCAAGTCCAAATTCAAGAACTATCTCCCAGAAATTGGAGTTTCCCAGTCCTGAGAACCATGTCATAGATGAAGGTGATTCAAGTGAGATGATGTTTCAAGATCAAGGATCAACTAAGAATCTTGGCTCTAGTGCCAATGATATGATGTGTCAGGTGGAGCAGCAAGAGTATTTTGTGCCTTGGCATTTGCCGTATCATCGTGCAGAAGTTGGTGGTGCTTCTGCTGCAGCTGTTGCAAGTGGGCTGGCAAAAAAAGATGACACAAAGAGAGCTGTTGTGTACAATCGCTACTATCATTGCTTTGTACAGGGCGAGCTTGAGAGGTAATGATATTGTGTGCAATCACTAGTATTTCCATTAACAATGTCTCTCCTTGTCTTCTCTTTCTCTGCGGCCTACCACTCAGATGTTACTCCAGTTCTTAGTGATTGGTCAACCTGCATTTTATGTGACATTAGTCTCATGGAACCTTTCTCTATAGGTTGTCTTAGCTTCCACTGAACTACATTAATTTTCCCCTGTGGAGTTTGGTTGGTTCTGTCAAGAAGCATGCAATCCACTTTGGCAAATTGAGAAATTGTTTTACAGTTCTATTCTCCTAGTAGCTTCCTTATAATGATGAAGTGTCTCCTGGAAAAGGGATGATTTGCTCAGGTTTGCTATCTAAGGATGTGTTGGTTGCTGTGGGTATGGTAGGCTGGTGTCAGGTGTACCAGGTGCAAGGATCATTGACCAATTCTATGACAAGTCAAATTGGTGTGTTGTGATTGAGAGGTTATGATGACTATTGAATGTGATGATGTGTGTCAAATTACCTGGAATAGGGATCATGCCACAGCAGGTGAAATCATTTTGTCTCATCATGGCACAATCATACATGTTCATCAAGTTGGATAAGTGACACCTTTCTACCTGAGTTCAGGGTCACCATGCCAATGGCTCTGTCAAAGACAGTCTAACGAGACTTAACAAATGATAGGTCAATGTGGAATCCCCTTGAAGAAGAGACTGGTCAGTGATGAATGTAAGGAATGCATATGTTGTGTATCATGTGCATTACTAGAGCGAAAACTGACATGACTGGTGGAGAAGACACTGTTTATGGAGCTTCCAAACTGCAACTCCAACTGCAAGAATGTAATTTGTGGTTGATGTACCAGTCTTTTGGCAGTCTCAAGTTTTCTTAGGGATCTCCTTTCTGTCAGGAATGCATGCGAGAATATGGTGTCCACTTTGTTCAAGCTCTGGTGTTGGATTAGCAATTTGGATTGCAATTTGGAGTACACTGCAAGCCTGAATCACTTAAAATGGCTTTAGGGACACTGTGACCCTAACCCCCTGTGTACTCCTGCATAGTCACAGAGTGCTGCGCAACTTACCAACAATCTCAAGCTTGGGATTCAATTCTTTGTATGAAGCAGGAATGGAATGGAGGATGCTCCAGAGATGATGATATACTTCAATGCTCACACCCATTCATGCCTTCATGATTTCTTCAAAACAAGGTAACACTTGATACCACAGCAGTGGTCCCAACATCCTAACCTGCATTATATTAGTGTCGTTGTGTAAACCATGGCAAAGTGAAGTCAAAACTAAATCAAACTGTCACTTTCCACATGAGCAATCCGAGACAGGTTTAAAACCTCATAATTCTATGGGAGTTTTTAAGATTGAATTGCATCCCAAATGTGAATGAGTAAAGAAATATATTTGTTTCAAAAGCATTTGTTGCAAAGAACTGAGTTCCAAGATCTTGCTTCATGGTGTTGTCAACCTTTCTTTCATTATGATTTATTGTGACAATTTCCACATGTGACAACACTGGTCTATGTGGTTTGTGGCCCACATCAGTATGGCTGACAGATTACTCTTCATATTGTCTGCTGATTTCAGTTCCTGATCAACAGTGTATTTTTTTGCTATGATCCATAGTCAGTTGAGGAATTTCTGGATATTGACTGAAAGTTCACAGCTGAAAAGGTGTTGATGATACTCATTTGTTAACTCGGAAGATTCTTTTGATGCAGATGAAAACTTTTGATGGATTCTTGACAGTATTGAAATTGCCATCTTCTGGTTTTCTGCATTCTTTCAATTATATTTTCAAAAAACAAATTACTTGTTGCTTGAACTCTTCATCTGTAATGCAACTCATATCATTAGTCATTATAAGATTCATGATCTTTGACACTTGTTTTTGATGACTAATAACTAGTGGATGCAAAAAATACATGCTGATTTTTGCTATTGACCTTAAATAATTTCACCCTGCCCTTGCCATCCATACTTGCCTAATCACACCCCTAAAAGATTTCAAAGACAAACAAAATATACATGAATTGTGAGCAAAATACAACTTCTCATATGTAACTTAGTTCCCAACTTTGAGATTATTCAAGTTCAAATGTACACATCAAAAAATAGAAAGCATAAGACATTTTCTAAATAATGCAAATCTTATAGAAGCAAGTTCCTTCTACAAAATTACATTTGTTACCACATATCACCTACATGAGAAATGAAATCATTGGTCTTGGAAATGCGGTTCTTAGATAATTGCAAGTGCAATGTGAATTCTTTCATTAGAAAAACATAGCTACATCACTTAACACCACATGAAATTTCAACTATGATTTAACTTTAATATATATATTTTGAATTTAGCAACTTGGAACACAAAATTTGAAATCGGGGCTATATTAATAGGCATTATCCAACATAATTGAAATTAGGTCTATAAAATGAATCAAATTGTAGATAATAAAATGGAAGAATTTAGAATAGTCATTTGTTGCACTTGATTAATCAAGATGCCACTCTTCTAATTAACTTCCATAATTCATGATAACAACAATAGTCCAATCCATAACAACACAAAAAACACTTGTATGCAATCATTTGAACAAATCCATGAACTCCTAAAAGATGTGGTAGGGGCATAAAATGTGTAATTAAAATAAATTATCTCTCTTGGCAACTTCTTAGCAAAATTCATCTACATGTGTGATTTGGGCATGTTTCTAGAGGGAGACATACAACATTAAACAATTTGAAATCTAGAATGATTATCTATTCTCAAGAGGATTATTTCTTCATTTTGCAAAGTCAACCATAGAACTTTGACTAATCACACTTCCATAATCAAGTGGGACAATAAAATTCATGTTATGAAAAAAATAGAATCAATAATTGACCATTCACTTGAATGTATGAAAACTAGAATACAACTTTGATAACTAGAATAGGGAGTAATGAAAAATTATAAAAGCAAGTGGACACCACATGATTTTAAAGGAGGCTGAAAAGGTGTTGCAAAAATGAAAGTTGCTTAAAGGGCACCACACGTGGTTGTGTTGCTACATCCTAACATGATTACCTTACTTTTGGTGTGTAGTATGGAACCTAGCAAAGATCTCCTCTCACTTTTTATCATTTTCATACACTCCCACTTAATTCTTGTAAACATGTTTTGTAACAAAAGATTGAAAGCCTAGGGAGTGTCAACTAAACAAACATTTTCATACACTTCCCACTTTATTCTTGCAAACATGTTTTGCAACAAAAGATTGAAAGCCTAGTGAATGTCAACTAAACAAACATAAGGGACTAAAATAATGTCAAGCTAACTTAAATCATTTTTGTAAAAGCACAAAAAGCCACAAACATTGTACCCTTAACATACCTTGCAACCTTCCAAAGGTTGCATTTCCCCACTCATGATAGTTCAACAATTGGAACAAAACTTTGTAACCTCTTGTTGTCATGACGTGTAGTGTCGTGATGTTCGGTGTCATAAGGGTGTAAATCCATAGCAAACTCTATTGAACAAAAAGACTAAAACTAGTCAAAGGTAGAAACTAATCAACCAAAAAGAGTTGCACACACACATATATACAATGCACAAAAGGGGGCTGAAATGAAATTCTCATGTATATTAAATTGCAAAGAAGGAAAGAAAACGTAATGTATGTAAACAGTGGTTGTGTAATAGCCATCGTGAACATTTAGAAATCCAGTTTGACTATGGAAGAAACTCTCCATGACAAAGGAATTCTAAAAAAACTAACAAGAAAAAGGAAGAACTTGGCCTTTCATACAACCGTCAACAAGCTAAAACCCTAAACAAGCCACAACCCTAAAACACCTAATAGCATACATTAACCCTAAAAGGCATGATTGGCATGCTTGTAACCGGCCGTCATGTATGAGGTCATGCATACGGGCATGACAGCTGTCGTGACATGTAATATCATGATGTTCGGTGTCGTAAGGGTGTAAAGCCATAGCAAACTCTATTGAACAAAAAGATTAAAATCAGTTAAAGATAGAACTTAATCAACCAAAAAGAGTTGCACACACATATATATACAATGCATAAAAAGAAGCTGAGATGAAATTTTCATGTATCCCCCCCCTAGACTTGAGCTAGGAAAAATGTGGCATGGTCTAAGAGAAATCAAGGTGTTGCAGGAGATAATGATGAATAGTACCAAATGTCGACAGGAACTTGAATGGGTTCCGGCTTGAAGCGAAATAAATGGTATCCACCATTATAATTATCGCAAAATAGCATTTGATCAGCATCGTTTGTCCTTTGACATACCTGACATGGATAGTCAAGTGGAAGAATCCAAGTCAATGTGATGATGGTAGGATCTAAGTTCGATAGGTGGCAAGGCGCACAATTTTTAGAGTGATCCCGAATTTTGCGTCCGTCAGCTCCTTGCAACTCCAACACACTTGAAGGCCTCATCGCCTTAATCGTCAAGTTAGTGCGACCGAAAGAAATGTCTAGAGTATCATTAGGTTGTCGTTGGAGATACACAAAGTCACCAACATCAAATTCTTTCACCTTAGGTTTATAACTGCCACCTTGTGTGTGTGCATACTGTAAGGTGTCTCGATGTTGTGCAATGGACAAGTTTTCCATGGCCATGGGCATAACCCTCCTGAATAAAACAACCTTCTATACGATGATCCTAACCCAAGTGGCTAGGGAGTCCAAGTCCACAACTTAGTCCATTTGAATAACAATGGAAGAGGGTGGAATGGGATGTCTCCCAAAAAGTAGAAAGTAAGGAGAGAAATGAGACAAAGAGGCGTGTTTAGACATCCTATAACCCATGGCGATGTAAAGTAGGGCTAAGTCCCAATCCTCTTTGTTCCCAGTGAGGCAAATCTTTCGAAATCCCTTCTTGCATGTTTAAACCATCCTCTCAGCAAGGCCATCAACTTGGGGATGAACCCTTGAAGTCTAGCAATGGTCAATGAGAGCATGATTAAGTAGGTCTTAGAATTCTCCTCTAAATTCTGATCCATGATCAATAAGGCATTTAGCACAAGCCCCAAACCTACTTAAGACCTGTTCTAAAAAAGCATGGTTGGTGCTATATGATGACTTTTCCGGCAACGCAACAAGCTCAACCCACTTTTAAAAATTCCCAATCATAATCATGATGTAGACATTACCCTTAGAGGTCTATGGTAACTCTTTAGCTAAATCACATGACCAGCGATAGAACAAACCCTGAATAGGGAATGGAAAAAGTGTGAACTGTCGAGAGGAGAAAGAAGTTCTCACTCTATCACATTGTTCACACTTAACAATGATGTCTTAGACTTGAGCATACATACCTCTCCAATGGTAATGAGGAGCGAAAAGGCTATAAGTACGTTTAATTCCAAAGTGTCCAAGCTTCGAGTGTACCTTCTAAATAAGACTAAGTTGTTCATGCGGTGGAGGAACCACTCTGTCGCCTTGTGGTAAGCATTAGATGAGGTGATTGTCCTTCCATGAGTAGTGTTTGGACCGCAGTTGTATGCAATCCCGTTGATTTGCTATAACTTGGGGAGGGGATTCCCCATGCTGAAAGAACTTCAAAATGTCCAAGTTTTCCCATATATCCATAATGGGATGCTCAACCAGCTTACATTGCAGTAGTGCAAGATAATTAAATGCACAATATACATCTATTGCTGGAATTTGGTCGAAGTTTTGGTTAACTTTTGAGAAATTTTCAGAGTTAGTGAAGGGTTTCCTCGACATGGTATCCACGTTCTAATGTGTAATACCAGGTTGGTGAATAACCTTGAACTCATACTCTTAAAGTATAAACGCCCAACGAGCTAACTTACCAGTAAGCTTGTTGTTGGTCATCAACCATTTGATAGGCTATGGTCGGTATACAAAGTGAATTTGGTGCCATAAATATAGGGCCTAAAGTGTATGACAGCCCATACAATAGTAAGACATTCCCCCTTGTATGAAGAATAAATGATTTCAGCCTTGTTGTTGCTTTGAGATGCATAGGCGATAACATATTCCTTGCTTTCCTCATCGAGTTAGCCAAGAATAACACCAATACCAAGAGCATTCCAGTCAGTGTGTAGAATGAAGACCTTGCTAAAATCAAATCTTCTTAGAATGGGGAACTTTAAAAGCTTTTCCTTGAGTGTGTTAAAAGCTTCTTGAGCCTCTTCACTCCATGTCCAAGTAATATTTTTCTTTAACAATGCATAGAGAGGGTGAGCAATAATACTTAAGTCTTAGACATAAATCATGCAATAATTACATAGTCCAATGAAGCTCTTCAAAGTATGAACATCAGTAGGATTGGGCATCTCCAAAATGGCTACTATTTTGGCCCAATGAGCCATAATACCATTTGGCAAAATTTTGTGTCCAAGGTAAACTATTAAGGTGACAACAAATTCACACTTTTTAGGATGGATTTTCATATTGACTTCATGCAGCCTCTTGAATAACTCCTCAAGATGAGCCAAGTGTTGTAGGAGTCTTTTGTTATGCACTAGGACATCATCTATGTAGCACTTCAGGAAATCTACCCCTTCAAAAACTTGGTCCATGACTCGTTGAAAGAAGATAGGTGCATTTTTCAATCCAAAAGGCATCATAAGCCATTCCCACAACTTGTTGCTTTCATGGAATGTTATTTTCTTGCGATCCTTCGTAGCGAACATAATCTAGTTAAAGTCTTGCCTCAGATCCATAATTGTGAAGATGTTTGAGTCTCCAATGCTATCAAACAATTCTTCAAGGATGGGCATGGGGTACCTGTCCTAAGGTGTAACCAAGTTCAAAGGCCTATAATCCCCGCACATCCTTTTTTCAATCCATAATCCAACTAAATCCTTATTTGTTGGCATTACATAGCGGTTACGAAATCAGAACTTGATGGATGAATAAGACTAGCTTCATGGAGTTCTTTGCATCTTTCATCTACTAGTTCCCACTCATGCTTGCTCAACCTATGCTTCTTCCGATAGATGGGTGTCTCATATGTAAGGTCTATAGATAACTACGTGGTCTTACACCTACTTAAGTCTTTCATTGAAAATGCGAACACATTCTCATACTTAATTAGCAAGTATGTGACCTGGTTTTTCCCCTTTTTGGTGAGTTGGTTCCCCATAATGAAAGTGTAGTTGGAAACACATCAAATGGAATTGGAAAATGTGTTTGAAAAACTTAGTGTATTGGGTTCTCCATTATCCAACTACACAAATTTATAATAGGTTATAATTATTTCTCTAGAAATTAATGTACCTCCAAGTGTATCATAAACAACTTGAATCAAATTACATGGTACTTCCTCCCCCCCCCAACACTAAGAATGAAGTGTAGAATGTTGAAGATAGGCATGTGTATTTAGTCGGGGTGCCATGTAGTCGCATCACCAAAACTGCAAGCTGATTGAATCAGTGCTGGTGTTGTGTACATTTGAAAGAATACATAGGTTACCAACAACCATGTAAGGGAGTTCAGGTCCATGCCTCTCCCCAATAGAGTGTTATGCTCCAATCTAGTCACCTCGGTGTGACTAGTAGTGCTAGTTTGGAACCCCATAGCCCTTTCTCTTTCTTCTGAACTTGGTTCATCCCAAGTGGTTGAAGCATGACGATACATTAGGCCTAGTCCATTTCCCTGAATGGTGTGTGCTCTTGGGAACGAAACAAAGGTGAGTCAAGCACCTATTGGTTTTCCTATTATGTTCGCAGGAAACCAAGGAGGTTTTTCTTACCTTGTAACTGGTTGGTAGGAACTCTGATCATTTAATATATGAGAAACTTACAGGTTGGGGTCTTTGATTGTGTATCTTAGAGCCAATTGCAGAATTGAGAGTGGTGCAAGGTTGGTCCACTAGTTGCACAGCCGATGTGCATAAGAACTGCATTATGCTACATCGAATAGGAATGACTTTCCAAGGTAATGCTTGACCAACATGTAGTGCTCATGGACTTTCTCCCTCTAATCAAGCTAAGAAGGGGTGTTCTCAATTACATAACCAAGTGTAAGAAAAATGGATTAAACCCAAGTGATCCAGGTGATCAAGTGATCCCTTCTTTAGGCGATGTCAAGGTGATTAACTGACGAAATACTGGCTTAATCGGTTCACCATGGCTCTCCATGTTCTCAAAACTAGACAGAGCTTTGACCAAGGGTTCGTGGGTTGCTTTGAACCTTTGTAAAACCTTTGGTCCGTGTTGAATGTCCGTAGGAACCACCCTCAAGCTTTTAGTAGCTTGGGCATAAGTTGTCTCCTTTTCATCTCCCTCTATCCACTTGTGGTTAACTTGTTGGATGTAAGAAATGGTGTGTGCTTCCGTGAGCATACAATGGTGAGCCATAGGATTATGGTTCCCATGTAAATCAAGGGGTATGTATCCTAGGTGGTGGCCATCAATCTCCTAATCCACTCGGTAGTATGCATGTTCGAACCAATTGTCAATTGTGAAACCTGGTGGAAACATGGCCTCTTGCCCAATGAGCACATCATAACTAGTGGCATTGGTGACTAAACATCTAACCTATAGGCAAATTTTTTGATATGTACCTTCATTGAAATTAAATGCAATCAAATCCGAGCTTTCCCCACATACCTCTTTTATGCTCCCACTAGCGGTGTGAATTTGCCACATAAATTTCCGTAGTTTGGAATCAAGCATGCCCATCTTCTTGGCGAATTGAACTCCAAGAATCATTGGTTGGGCACCTATATCAAGAAGTACCACTTGGGGTGTATGTCCTCCCACCTGGATTGCTGATTCAGTATTGTTGACAATGGCAACTCCGGTGGCAATGGAAATTCTCTCATTAGGTACCACCTTTGGAATTGAGTGCGAGACTTTGTGGAAAAAATGGCTATCCACAATGCCTTTGTTGAGTAACAAACCATAAGTGATGTGTTCTTAGCTCCCTTTTGATATGTGAATGTAAGATCAGAGGTAGGAGAGCCCATTATTTTAGCCATGCTAAAACTAATGACCAGGTTACAAATGTCATCTACAACATGTGAACCAATCAAATGTCTCTCCAAGGTGTTGGATGGGACCCTTGTAGCATGTGGATCAAGGATTGGTAGAAGACCTGATGTAGTGTTCAGGGTATCCTTTAGTACTACAATTATGTCCTTTGTGCTTAGTTTCAAACCTTGAAAACTAAATAATAGTGTATTCACAAGCTTTTGCGCCACTTCACGCATTTGAAATTAACACTCCATAAGCTGATCAGTGGAAAATTGCGTGTTTTCTTGATGTACATGTACTCTTGGGACATGAGAATTTGATGCCCTACTAGCTTGCAGTGTAGTAATTTCCTCCCCCCTCACCAATAAGATGCATTTTTCTTTGTGTTGAGAGGATGAAAAGATTGTGGCATGATTGTTCAAACTCCTCTAACCCTGGCAATAGGACTTGAACCAAATGCGAGTCCATCAATTTGAATTACCTGCCTAGTGGTAGAAACTCTAGATGCCACACTAGCCTTTTGTGTTGCAAACTAGGAAGGGCAAAAATAAGTAGCAAATTTCGATGTGAGACTATAATTGTGTGCACTAAAAAAAACATATTCCCCAACCATGGCATCATGTGAGAGGCCATAGAATGACCTAGAGGTCCTTCCTGTGATCCTGAACCCTATACAGGTTGGGCATGACTAACTGGTTAGGAAGACTTGCCTTTTAAATTAGCAAGTTGGGCCCTCAATGATTTAAGTTCATTTTGCAGAGTTTGAACTTGAGTAGCATGGGCTTGAAGCACCTCCCTCTTATCAGCATTATGCTCTTTCTTCTTAACATTCTTACCAGAATTACCCTTAGTGGGGAAAGTTTGAGTGGAAAGGCTGAGGTGCCTTGGCTTTTGGTTAAAGGGCAATAGAAGATGCTAACAGATTTTCCCATGGTAATTAGAGTTACTTCCGTTATGAGAACTTAGCAAAACAAATAGCTTCATGATGTCCCTCTTTCCCATAATAATCACAAAAGATATCTTCGAAAGAAATGTTGCACTCACTAACTTTGTGGGCAGGATTGCCACAGTAGTTGCAAGAAGGTAGGATGGGTGCAATTAAGTGCACCGCTTTAACCTTTGAAGAAGATTGTGATGATCTAGTTGGCGTAACTAATGGAGGTTGAGGCCTTGAACGGATGGAGGTCTCATATTACTAGCCTCATAATGTGCATCAACAGTTACAGCTTTTCAAAAATGTTGTACACATCCAACAAAGTGTACAAGTTTCCAAATTCTA
>Ga0116227_10007888_pt1 | contig 20477 bp, 25 predicted proteins | sample S1TSphgellanicum_FD_89693 | JGI IMG/M metagenome (GOLD analysis project Ga0116227, IMG submission 89693) | Host-associated microbial communities from peat moss isolated from Minnesota, USA - S1T2_Fb - Sphagnum magellanicum MG | ecosystem: Host-associated > Plants > Peat moss > Unclassified...
ATATTTAAAAAAAAATTATATTTAGTATTTATTTTATGGTGGGAAAAGTAAATTTTTTTTTTTTTTTTTTTAAATAATAAATATTATTATTATTATATATTATTAAATAGGGTGTGTGGAAAGAAAGAAGGAGGGCAGGTCATGGGGTCCCCAAGATTTGTTTGAAGAAGTCAAAAAAAAAATTCTAACCAAAGGCATTTTTTTTTCTCTTTTTTTTAGCCCCCAAAAAGGAAGGAAGGAAGGAAGGAAAGTTGGGTCCCCTCCCCTTGTGTGATTGAAGAAAGAAGAAGAAGTTTTTTTTTTCCTTTCCCCCAAAAAAAAAAATCTTAAAAAAAATTTTCTTTCTTTGCAGCAGCAGTTGAGAAGAAGAAGAAGAAGAAGAGGAAGATGGTTTTGGGCTTTGCAGAAAGGTTTTGGATTCTGGGAAGCTTTTTTGTTTTTTCAAAAATTCAAAGATCCCACCATCACACTTGGGGGCCTGCCTGCACTTGGTTTTGAGTAGTGGCAAAAGATTGCAATTGTAGTGTGGTGATGGGATTGTTGTTGGTGTTGTGATTGTTTGTTTGTTTGTTTGTTTGTTTGTTGGTGTTGTTGTTGTTGCTGGTGTTGTTGTGTTTGTGATTACTTTTGTTGTTGTTGTTGTTGTTGGGTGAGTGGAGTAGAGGCCAAAGATTGCAGTTTTAGTGGAAGCTTTGTGTTGGGGAGGGGGGGAGGGAGGGAGGAACAAAGAATGGGTTTGGTTTTGTTTTGGTTTTGTGTTTGTGTTTGGGGGAATGTTGTTTGAGCTTTGAGGAGGAGCAACAGTTTTAAAGAGGAAGGGAGGGAGGGAGGGAGGGAGGATTGTTTGCAATGCAAGAATAAGATTGGAAGAGCTTCTTCCCACGTTTGCATTTTGTGGGTAGTCAGTTAAGTCAGTCAGTTGTGTTTTCAGGAGAGGGGAGGATTTTGTCCATGTTTTTGGATTTGAAGTTGCAGAAGAAGAAGTGGTGCAGAAGAAGAGCTCTTGTTTTCGTCTTTGATGAGATGAACTCCAGAGTGTGTGTTTCATGTAATTTGTTTCTTACAAGAAGAAGAAGAACAAGAGAGAAGAAGGTTAGCTCCTTAATCATTCAACAACAATTCCCTTTTCTTTGTGTGTTTGAGAGAGAGACAGATTTTCAAAGATTTTGGACATAATTGGTGTTGGAGGAGAAGCAAGCTTGGAGAAGGAGGAGAAGCTTTTTTTTTCCTCAAGCAGCTTGATGGGAATTTCCTCTTCTTCTTCCAGTACCTTCTCAACTCTAGCTTGTACAAGGTTTGAATCTCTGACTTCTTGTTGCGTGATCAAGAAGCAGTGGAGAAATTCATTGCTCTCTTTTTTGTTCAGCTTTTGGATTTCTTCTTCTCTTCTCCCTTTTGTTTTTCAGAAGATGGGGGAAGTTGAGTTGGAAAGACAGAGCTATGATGAATGAAAAATAGTAGCGAAACCCAATTCATGCTTTTCTTTCCTTTTTGTTGCAAATCCAGGTCTGCAATCCTGACTGGAGCGTCGAAAAACACCTTGAAGTCATAATTTCCAACACCCAAACACATGTCTCTCCCATCTCCCTCTCTCTCTGTGTATCTCTCTCTCAACAGGTCTGTCTTGTTCCAATAGGAATGGAATTGAGACATTGGGTTTGATGGAAGCTTTTTAAGCTTCAACAACACTCTTCAAGAATGCACGACATAATGAGGACTAGAAGACCTTGTTACAAATCCTTTGCAGCTGAAGCCTTAGATATTGTTGATCAGGAGAGAAACTCCTCCTCCTCCTCCTCCTCCTCCTTATAGTTCTTGCACTAAGGTTCTGGCGCTTGCTTTTCTCCTCCATGAAGACGACAATTTCATCATCATCATCATCATCATCATCAAGGGGACCATGCTTGTCAAGGGTTTTTGAGTACCAGGCTGCATAACAAACAACGGGATTTGAAGAACATTTTTGTCACTGGCATTATGGAGATTCTTCTCCATTGGCAAGGCAGTTTCTTCTTCAGAGGATTCTTGTTCTTCTATATGATGTTGACAATTGCATTCATACATTGCAACAGTAAAGAGTTGTCAATCATTAAGTTGCCGGATGCAAACACAACAACACCAACGATGACAAGCTCCAGTGTTTTTCTTGTTGCTCCTCCTCAAGAAGGCCAGAGTGCACAGCTTCTGAATGAAGAAGCAAGTCTGGATTGTGGGCCTTCTTTGCCTTGGTATGATCTCAGGTGTTGGGATCAACTGAGAAATCGGTCTCTTAGTTGTGAAACCGACTTGGGTGGTGTAGGATCTGTGGAAACACTGTGTGAGCTCAGCAATTCAATCATCACGCTTCCCAACAATTCAATAATTGTAGGAAATGGAACACTGGAGATTTTGTCAAATGTTTCTCTCTCATGTGCAAGCTCTGGATGTGCACTCATTATACTCTTGTCAGGAGAGCTCCATTTGGGTTCAAACTCATCGATCGTAGGTGGAACTTTGACAATCCAAGCTTCAAAGGTGCATCTCAGCATCAACTCTACACTGAACACCACTGCTTTTTCAGGAAGCCCTCCTGCACAAACCAGTGGAACACCATCAGGATTGGAAGGAGCAGGTGGGGGTCATGGTGGCCGAGGAGCTTCCTGTGAAAAAGATGAAGGCAAAGATCAAGGTGATACTTGGGGTGGTGATACATATGCATGGACTTCACTAAACCATCCTTGGAGCTATGGTAGCAAAGGAGGCATGACAACAATCAGCAACACTACCACTACACATGATGTTGGTGGTGGATTGGGAGGTGGGCGTGTGTCACTAACGGTGCTTGGCACATTGAATCTCAATGGCACAATTGAGGCCAATGGTGGCTCAGTGTGGAAGGAAAAACATGGTGGCAGCGGTGGTGGTGGTGGCTCTGGTGGCAGCATCATTATCAAAGCTGCACAAATGTGAGTGAGTTAGTGATTGAGTGAGGTCTTCAAAGCTAAACTCTAAACCCTAACCCCAAACACTAAAGTCATGCCTGGGCATCGTGAGCTAGAGATTACCTACCTTAGAAAATTCTGTAGTTCTTTACTTCATTGAATGACTTGGAGAATCTATCCATGGAATGTATATCAAGTCACATTTCTCTGGAAGCATTTGAAGATGCACCTTTCTCATCCTGTAACCCCTCAATTTTCCAAACCTTGTCAGGAACTTTTGAGGTGGGTACCAATGGCAACCTACCCATATCTCCTGAAGTGGGTCCTAAGGTAGGTACCAATGGCAACCTACCCATATTTCCTGAAGTGGGTCCTGAGGTGGGTACCAATGGCAACCTACCCATGTTTCCTGAAGTGCGTCCTGAGGTAGGTACCAATGGCAACCTACCCATATTTCCTGAAGTGGGTCATCCTCTTTCTGAAATGTTTGATGATATGGTTTTGTTGCACTTGAATTGTTATGTCATATGTGTGACTGCAGCAAGGGAGTTGGGAAGATCAGTGCTTCTGGAGGAACAGGATGGGGAGGAGGTGGTGGGGGTCGTGCATCCATTGAATGTCTGGAGTACGAGAGCACAATGGTTTTGATTCACGGTTGGTGGATTCTATCTCTGTCCTCCCATCTTCTTCTCAAACTTGTTGTCTAAGTGAGTGAGAGAAACATATTTTAGAAACAGCAGCAGCAGCAGTAGCTTGGGTAGACTTATAGTTTGTGCATAAGAATTCTTCTTACAGGAGGCGACAGCTTGGGTTGTCCTACAAACGCTGGAGGAGCAGGCACCCACTTTGATGTCTTGTTACGCTCTCTGCATGTATCAAACAACAACAAATCAACTCAAACAGATACCGTATTGTTGGAATTTCCCATCCAGCGACCTCTTTGGGAAAGTTTGATTATTGACAGTTCTGCAAGAGTTGGGGTTCCTCTTCTTTGGAGCAGAATACAGGTCAGTAGCATAAGCAATTTTTTTAGTGAACTGCATTTTCAAATGTTTGATGGCTCATGCATTTGAAGTGTGCATCTTATGGCATATGGTAATTTGTCTCTCACCTCAAAAAAATCTTTTGCACAATATCTTCTACTTCAGAGTTCAACATGCATGATAGAGATCTTGCTCATTGTTCTGTAAGATTGGTGATCTCATCTATTCTTCTTTGTCAAATTCAGCAGCACAAGCACAGGAACAAGGACCATGAAATTTCACTTAATGTTTTGAGAAAAATAAGCAGATTTTGATCCCTCCCACCCATTATCATCATTTTGTTGGGGGTACTAGGTGCGAGACAGGATCAAGTTGTCGAGAAGCAGCTCTCTCAGCTTTGGGCTTGCACGCTTCTCTAATTCAGAGTTTGAGCTGGTGGCAAATGAGATCTCCATGGACCATTCTGCTGTGAAGGTAGTAACAACCATCTTAACAATCTGGTAGGTTACTAATTTCTTCAGCTTTTGTTGAGCAAGCTCAAGCATCATCATGGGTTTGAATTTCCTCTTGGGTTCCTGCTGGTTTCTTGTGACAGACACAAACTCCATAGCTTCTTTCTTCACCCTTAACCCTAGACCCTACACTGACAGGTATTTGGAGCTCTGAGGATGACAGTGAGAGTTCTGGTGATGACAAGATCAGCAATTGAAGTTTTAGCCAGCAAAGATGATTTGATTGTGGCTACATCTACTGTGGAGGCGAGCAGCATGGTGTTGCTCCAGGTGTTCACCCCAGAAGTCTACATTTCTCTTTTTATCTTTATTAGAAGTCTAGAGGGCCCCATTACTCTTGCTGCAATTTATATGCAACTGTGCAGTGAAAAAAAAGCCCATTGCAGCAGTAATGAGCATAAGTGGTGTAATTTGGTTATGGCAGGGTGGGTCTTCAGTTCAGTCAAATTCAAACTTGGGAATGTATGGGCAAGGATTGCTGAGTCTGATCGGACTTGGCGACTGCATCAAAGCACAACGCCTTTTCCTCTCATTATTCTATCAAATATACGTGAGTATAATATTTGTAAATTTGTTTTCACTCTTTTCATGGTGCATTCATTGTATGCAAAGAGGAGGAGAAGTGACAAAAGAGGGGAACAAGTGTTCTGCAGGTAGGGCATAATGCAAGTATACAGGCGCCACTGGAGGCTGATTCTCCCATCAAAGAAGAGTATGTGCTTATTTTTCAGTTCATCTATCCAACATCTTATTCATCCTGAAACCCATCAATCTAGAGGGGTGCATTTGTAACTGTCATGATGTTATGTATCACAAGATTCCCAAGTTATTATATAAATGGGTGTGGGGTCAAAGGCGAGGATTTTGTGCTCTGAATTTGGCATTTTTAACAAAGGTGAGGATCTTGTGCTCTGAATTTGGTAAATTTTTAGGCAAGGATCTTGTGTTCTGAATTCTGGTATTTTTGTGTTGTTCATTGCAATTTCCAGGATCACAAAACTGTATTGTGAAAGCACAAAGTGTCCAGTTGAGGTGATGACCCCATCAGAGGACTGCACATTGCGTATTTCCTCACCATTTTCTCTTCAGGTGCATGACCAAGCTCCCCCTTTATTCAGAGCTTTTTGCTCTGTGGTTTTGGTAATACATCCATCTCTGAGATTGTGCCATGAGTTCAAATCATGAATGGCATTGCAAAGAAGAAGAGGAAGCTCTCACATTGTGAAGCAATTGTCAAAGGTGGGATTTCAAAAGATCCTTTGGTTATTTATTGCTCTGGACTGAAGTATTATTTGTCGGACCTGGAACAAACAGATCTGTCGAGTGGATCACATTGTGGTTTCAGGTATTGTTCGTGGTAGTGTAGTGCACATACAGCGTGCACGCAATGTAACAATTAGCTATGGAGGTGTTATTTCTGCCTCCGCCTTGGGTATGTTCCTGTCAATGGTCTTAACTCTCTTAACCTTTCAGCTTCAGCAAGTTCCTTCAAAAAACATAATGCCTGCACTTCATGATTTCAATTTTTTCAATTTTTGTGGCACTCAATTCTGAAATTCACAAACAAGCAATCTGTTCTGTTGTTGCTCCTCCTAACAACTCTTTTTGGGAAATACACAGACAGAGAGAGAGAGAGAGAGAATGTAACAGAATCAAGGTGGGTGGGTGCATGATGAAACAGGGTGCCAAGGGGGGCTAGGGAAGGGCAACTATACGATGGGAAGTGCAGGGGGTGGTGGTGGTCATGGGGGCAAAGGAGGACCAGGAATATATGACAGCAAGAGGTCAGAAGGGGGCGTTGTATATGGCAACAGACAGCTACCATGTGAACTTGGCAGTGGAGGTGGCACTTCTGGTGTCAGCATGTCCAGTGCTGGTGGTGGTGTGATTGGTGAGAGCCATCAAGACTTGATCATCACCATGTTGTTGATTTCTAGTATGCTCCTGTACTACTGCATCAAGAGCCATCTCTCTCTTTACTGCAATAGTTAACCCTTCCCCCTGAAGTTGCAAAAGATCATCAGAAAAGAGGCAGTTTGGTTCATTGGTTCTGCTGTTTTTGGTGGAGTTTTTTCTCTCTGCAATGACATTGAGATTCATCTGCTGGGAGTCAGTGTAAAGCTTGATGTAAATGGTGGTGGTGGTGATGGTTTTGGTGGTTGCTTTTTTTTGGAAATGGGTTTTAGTGCTGGGATCATTAGATCATCCTATATCAACTGTTGAAGTGTATGGCGATTTAGTGGCGGATGGAGAGAGTTTGTATGAAGAAGGACTAGCAAAAGCAAAGACAACAGTTGCAGAACAGCAGGGAAATAATGGTGGACCTGGAGGAGGTTCTGGTGGGAGCCTCCTATTGTTTCTGAAGACTATGACAATGGGAAACATGTCATTGTTGTCGAGTGTGGGTGGACATGGGGGTCTGCTTGGAGGCGGTGGTGGTGGAGGTGGTCGGGTTCATTTTCATTGGTCCAACATTGCAACTGGTGAGGACTTTGTGCCACTTGCAACTGGCCGAGGCCTCATTACTACATGGTGGGTGGGCTGCCTTTTGGTCTTTTCATTACTTTTGAATAGTTCAAATTGTGAGTGTTGCTGTGATCATGTATATGGGCTACATACAGAATGGGGATCTGATAGGCCAGGTTCTAACAGGGGAGGAACAGGCAGTCAGAGCGGACTTGAAGGTGAAAGCGGTACTGTCACTGGCAAGCCATGTCCACGAGGTCTCTATGGTCTTTTTTGTGAGGTATGTATGGCGCAATGACTCTCTCTTGTAGGAAAATGACTGTTTAAGGTTCTTCAATGTCAAGCATTTTCATGTGTCATATTGTTACTGAAATTTCCATCATTTTGCCAACAGGAATGTCAGATTGGAACATATAAAGACAAGACGGGCTCAGCAAAGCACCTGTGCAAGCCTTGTCCTCCTGAGCAACTTCCACATCGGGCTCTGTACACATATGTTCGAGGTTGTTCCTACTTCCTATCTTATTGTTCCTTTTGTCTATTTGTCTATGAGATCTGGTCTAGCAGCTGATGCCAAGTCATTGGCGTATAAGGGGTGATGCATTTGGATGCTCAAAAGTGCAATTCCAGTTTTAGCAGCAAAGTTGTATCAGACCTTTCTTGTGTGCAGGTTCTGGCAGGAGCACATTGCTCTAAAATACTTTGTGTAGTCAGCTACAGGGTGCGTAAGGTTGGTTACAGATGTGTTCATGGGTATCTCATTGGGTATGTAGCTGCTGAAGTGGGATGGTGGTAGTTTGGCATATATGCAGGTGGTGTAGTGGAACCCAAGTGTCCATACCAGTGCACATCTGAGAAGTACCGCATGCCAAATTGCTATACAATGCTGGAGGATTTGGTATACACACTTGGAGGTCCTTGGTTATTTACGCTCCTGCTATCATGCATAATGGTCATTTTGGCTCTTGTTCTGAGTGTCGCCCGCATGAAGCTTGTTGGTGATGACGACTTTACAGGACCACCACCACTCCCTTCTGCTCGTCAAGGAGGAGCTCACATTGACCATTCTTTTCCATTCCTTGAATCTTTGGAAGAGGTAAAAAAAGATCAGATCAATTCTTACAACAAGCTTTTTACCTTGTTGTTCCAAACAGCTTGACTTCCAGGAGGAGGACTATTGTTTCTCTTGTGAAAAAGCTTGACATGAATGTGCTTGCTTTTAGAAGGACCCGGTTAGTCAAACCCTAAACCCTAGAATTGGGTTCACAGGTGCTTGAAACCACAAGAGTTGAGGAATCGCAGACACATATACATCGCATGTTTTTCATGGGGAGCAATTCATTTGGGGAGCCTTGGCATCTTCCTCACTCTCCTCCAGAACAAATAATTGATCATGTGTAAGTCTTTCACACTATCTTCATTCCAGTACCAGTGAGTGTATGGCATTATGACACGCATTTGAACTGCTTGGAGATGTTAGATGATATGTTGTGCCATTTTTCTTCTTCTACTTCTTCTTCTTGGTGATTGCTGTTGTTCTCTTGATGATGCTGGTGCTATGCCATTGCTTTCTCTTTTTTTTGGCAGGTATGAGGATGCATTCAACCTCTTTGTGGAGGAGGTAAACACTCTAGCAGCTTACCAGTGGTGGGAAGGCTCAGTCCACAGCATACTGACGGTGTTGGCGTACCCAATTGCCTGGTTATGGCAGGATTGGCGTCGACGCCTTAAAATACAACGGTTGCGTGAATATGTATGCTCCGAGTATGATCATGCTTGTCTTCGCTCATGCCGCTCTCGAGCTCTGTATGAGGGCCTGAAAGTGGCAGCTACCCCAGATCTTATGCTGGCGTATGTTGATTTGTTTCTGGGTGGTGATGAAAAACAACCTGATCTACCACCCAGGTTAATGCAGAGATTACCAATGTCTGTTCTTTTTGGTGGCGATGGCAGCTACATGGCTCCCTACAGCCTTCATAGTGATACCCTTCTTACTAGCCTTCTAGGCCAGGTTTGTGTCACTTACCCTCCACCTTTGATGATGATGATAGCATGGATCAAGTTTATCCCAGATGCTTAACCACTACTCTGGTTTATTTTCGTACTGATTTCTGGTGCTAATTAAAACAAAATCCTGAAGTGATGGTTATTGGCACCATTTGGGGATGTGCAGGCAATGCCAGCAACGATGTGGTATAGAATGGTGGCAGGATTGAATGCACAGTTACGCACAGTGAGGCGTGGTTGGTTGAGACGCAGCTTGTTACCTGTGATTAACTGGCTAAATACGCATGTGAATCCTTGGATTTCTATACAAGGTTTACGTGCGGATTTGGCATGGTTTCAAGCCACCTCTTCTGGCTACTTCCAACTTGGCTTAGTTCTCAGCGCTGAGAGTGAGGAGGTGGTGCCTTACTCTCTGCACCACTATGATTTGAGGAGCCTCACCCGATCTTCTGGAAGGTGGGGATCAATCAGCATTCTTCTTCTTCTTCTTGCACCTCACTTTTCTTTGCAATTGTTGCTGCTTCATAGTCAATGGTAAATGCAGTGGCAGCAGGTTCATTTGTATTGACAAGAAATTAGTCGATTCTGTTGATGATGAAACTGCAGTGCACGCTATGGACTGATAGATCCAGATGGTGTCTTTCCACGACCAAAGCAATCATGGCATCTAAGCCCAAGCTATTCAATGCTAGGCGCTTCCAGGCGGCGGATTGGAGGAGCTATATTAGACTCTGGCACATTGAGATCATTGGAGGAAGATCACCGCCCTTCCAGTCTCTTTGTGCCACTAATCCTTCTCTTGAGAAACACTCGACCAGTCGGTCATCAGGTGAGTCAATTTCCTGCACAGAAGATTTTACCATTTTGATTACCCATCAGGATCAATCAAAGAATATTCAAGACAAGACTGTTCTGAAGAATGAATCTTCTTTGATGTCAATGGCAGCATACAAGAACATATTCTTCTTGTTGCAAACCCAATTCATTTTGATTCTTATGTGCCATTGTGTGTGTGTGTTGTGCGTGTTTTTTTGCAGGCATCTGTAGGGCTTGTAATTTCATTATTGCTATTGGTGGATTTGAGTTTAACTCTATTGACACTGCTGCAATATTACTCGATATCAGTTGGGGCGATTCTTATTGTGGTTCTAGTGCTGCCATTGGTATCCTTGCTACCCAACATTGCAGGCCTCAATGCTCTCTTCAGCCATGGTCCCCGTCGTGCTGCCAGCCTTGCTCGTGTATACGCCCTCTGGAATACCACTGCGATTGTAAATATGGTACCCAATTGAAACTCCTTAACAAACAGATGGGCAGCATTTCTCCTTGACACCTTAAATGTGTCAATATTTAGGTCAAATATTTAGGGTCTTTTCGAAGCTTTTCTTCACTCATCATCTCTTTGACCAACTTTTTTTTTAATATCTAATTGGGTTGATGGTTTTGGGTTGCCGGCAGTTGGTGGCAGTGGTGTTAGGATTCTTCTATTATGAGCTGGTGCTGGAGCCTCCAAACAATACTCTACATCATTCGAGCTTTAGTGTATACAAGTACTTACTTTCCGCCACTCTCTTTTTCTTTCCATTTTCTTTCTCCCAATTTGCATTTATGAGCTATGTCTCTTCGATGCTTGCTAGCCAACATCACGACTGAGTCTTCCACCACCCGTTATTGCTTCTGGAAATGCAACAGCACCTCAGTACTAGGACATGTGCTTTGTAATCCATTAAGAACCCATTCTTTTGAGCAGGTTATTACTTGCATTTGCCGAAACCTTCCATAATTAATTGCTGCTGCAAAGTCCTTTCCCAACAGCACAGAATCTTGGACTGTGAAATCTGTGAAGTGTGCCATATCTGGAGTCTTGGGAGGTTTCAAGGATTTGGAGCAGCAAGCTGAAAAAGAGTTGCATCTATCTTTTGTCTAATAGTTATGTGTCCCGCTCTGAACCCAAGCAAAACCTTTCTTTTGTGTCTTGGGCTGGCAGGGAGGATGATAGCTGGTGGGTCTTCCCAGGATTACTGTTGCTGGTCAAGTGCATGCAAGCACAGATGATTGATAGTCATATTGCCAACCTCGAAATTCAAGATGCCACACTTTACTCAGCAGATCCCACCGTTTTCTGGGAATCGTAGAAAATGCAGGCAACAAAATCCTGCACCCTCATGCTGAGCAATTGGTTAGTTTCTAATCTGTTTTTTAGGGAAATAGAGTGCTCATCAGAAGAGGATAAGAAGGTTTGATTCTTTACATAACGCATGGGATTTCGACTTGCAAACAAAACTAAAGTTTTTGGTTTCACAAGCTGCTCGTTTGGAAACGACACACTTCAAAAAACCAACCCAGAAAAGAGAACCCAGGTTGTTTACACACCTTTGTTATAAATTGAAGAAAAGGGGTTGCAACAGAGCATGGCAAAGAGTCGATGATGGCCATCTGATTGTACTCGGACGGTCTTTCAAAAACCACCACATGAAGCACAGCTCATGAGATTGCACCTGGCAACCAACAAAGGGCAATGATCTGTATTGACAGAAAACAGTAAAACATTGTTGCTCCAAAACATAGTAGGCACCCTTCATGCCAGCAGGCTTCTGGGCTATTTCCAGGTTTCCTTCCAACCATTTGACTGAATCATTCTTCTCTAGTGATTATGCATCTTCTCTATGTTGATGTTCTCGAGCTAAAAGTCAATGTAAGATGTTGCTACAAAACTGTATTCTATGTAAAGAGAGATTCTTACCTTGGGTCACGTAGAAACAGACTGCATGCTGTTTGCATCTGCATCATGCATGACTCTCCAGCTGCATGTTGCTCCATCTTCAAAGCCCCCCATTAGACGCCCATGTTTCGTTTTTAATGTCCTTGCAGTTTCTAGGATTCACTATCTGTCCTCAAGTCTACATCCTGGTGACCATGTATGATTTCTAAGTTGATTGTGCATACACATGCACATGCTCTGTTCTAGGACAAGAGTCTGAACATTTGAACCCAATCCTCAAGAGAAACAGGCTGGAAAACTCTCAAAATGGATTTGACATAAAGAACCATTCATATGCACAAAACACAGGCATCTTCAAAATTCCATAGCATATATCATTGACATTGCATATTTGTTCCTCAACTAGATCTGCACTCTTTGCAGATTTAGTTAGATGTGTGTACCTATTCAGATCCCAAATGGGTGACTTCAGGCTAAGGTTTCATATACATTGTTCACCTTCTAGCTTTTAAAAGCTTTGCTTGACCTTGAAAAGAAGATTTCAAGATACAATGTTCACATGGACCTCTTGCTTTCGGTTCCTGAATTCAAATGGGCTGCTGTAGCCAACATAGACTACAGATGATTCATCAAATTTCAAACCATCCTTGACCAAAGCTTTCTTCAGTTCTGCAAATTTAGCCTCATAGTCACTGGCAGTAGGGAATCCTCCAAAAGGACCAATAACTGCAGTGACAGCACCCTTTGGCTCATAGAACTTGACCTTTGGATCACTTGGTTGGGGCAGATCATTTACAGACTTGAACCTGCATGATAAAGAAAATGGAGCAGAGGAGAAACAATTCAATGAGGAATGTACAGTTGAACCTAAATGGCATTCCCAAATCTTTAGTTGCAGAATGGCAGATTCAACAAATGAAACAATGATGCTTTTTATAAATGATTCAGGATGGGTGAAAGTTACCAGAGTTTCTTTTCATACCTATTCAGCAGGAGTTATAGAAAACATGGCTGGAGGAGTGAATGAGTATAGCTACCTGCTTGGAACAAAGAAACCAATCTTGTAACCATTCTCAGTCGGCACTGGGGTGATGTGAACTGGGGCAGTCATCTCAATCTTCATGCTCTTTGAGTTTCTGCCTGATATGAAGAAGAAACAACGGTAGAATCCAGTGAAAGTCGCTGAATCAAAAGTCGAATTCTCCACGAGTGTCTCCACCCATATCTGCAACAACATCAATCCATCCCCTCACAAGAATTTTCAGTGTTCTCAGACACATGAGTGCACTGATCAGTGTTTTCTTTTTTGGTGAATTTCTGCACTGTGGTGACAAAATAAATTCCAGTGCAAAGTGTATGAATGCATTTTTTGGAAAAAATGTGCAAAAGTTGCCATATTTTGAGAGGAAACAAGTCAGAAGCTGCCATACTTAGGCAATGAGTTCCTGGAGGTTGCCAGAACAAAGCAGGGTCCTAAGAAAATCCTACTTTCCGGCTGACCTCTACCCAAATTTGGCTCATTCCTCTTGTGGATGATGATCATAAGTCCACTTCTTGACAAAATTGAAAAAAACAACCCTGGCACTGATAGCTAGTCAATGATCTGCATCCAGGAGACTAAAAGCTATCAAAACTAGTGTTGTGCGGTTATCAGAATCTTCTATAGATAACAACAGGTTATCAACCCTGGTATATAACCATATACCCGGCACAGGTGGAGAAAAATTATCAAAAAACCGGTTTTGATATAGAACCTTTCTCAAAATTCAAAAAAACCACCTTTCTAGCTACTGGTACTTCTTTGATGAAAACCATCAGTTCTTTGATTTACTGAAATAGGTGGAACTGGCAGTTCTCTGATTCTTATTTTTCTCAAAAAAACTTGAAATGGAGGTTCTTTGATATTGAAAATTTTGAAGAACCAGAACCACTGGTTATTTAGAATCAAATAACCGCACAACACTGATAGAAACCTTATTTAAACCCTAAGCAAAGCTGGGATCCAAAGCTCTACCCTGTTATATTGGCCTGCTGGTAATTCTTATGTAGTACTAGTACATGTAGATAGTGCATTGATGATAATGATAATCCAATTATCCTCCCCGTTGTTTCTTTCTTTGCTGAAAATTTACAAAAGCAAAAGGGGAAAAAGCGAGTCCATTTATGTTTTCCTTCATAATATGTTTCTTGTGTTTCAGAAAAGTCTTCCAACCACCAGGAGATGCAGGCCAAGCGAAGAAGAGACCTCTAGTAATACTAAATACTGTAGGAGGAGAGAACGTACAATTTGCAAAACGGCAAGACTACCTACTCTCCAGAGGACAAGACACACAAGAGAACCTCACTCTCGACATGTTACAGCAAATATTATTGCTAAACACAAAAGAGGACACAGTCTCCACAGCAAAACAAAACACAAGCAGGAGAGACGACAATCAACAAGAACAAACGGGAAGAGGCGCAAGCGCAAAATCACGTTCTGGTGGAGAAAGTGAATCAAGCTCTCACCTCTCCTTCGGGATACTTCCGAATTTCGTATCCGTTTCCCTCCCCGAGGAAATCGCAGGCGGGCGTTTCGATCGAGATTTGCGGTCCACAGGAATCGCTCTCCGCGTCGAAAGACCAATCACTGCTACTAGTGCTACTGCTGAGCTCTGCTGCTCCAGAACTGATGTCTGCTACTGTTGCTGCTGCTGACGAAGCTACAGAGGTAGCCAGGGTTTTCGGCACCGATTCGTCAACTCTCCCGTGCACTTGCAACGAAAATAACATCAACAGAAACAGGAGCGAAAACGCTCTGCACGCAGCAACGATCATCTTCGCCATCACTCGCCGACAAGAAGCAAATCAGAACAGCAAACAAACGACGAGCGAGCGAGCGAGCGAGCTGGGGACAAACGATGCGCTCGCGTGCTCGGCCGAAGAGCAGAGCCCAGGGACCGGAGAGGGCCGACGACTGGTGACACCCGGTATCAAGACGGGGTATAGGCGGTGGCACGAGCAGGCGGATAGGACGAGGACGGCTGGCATTCGATACAAAGCGGTGCGGCTATCTTTCGACTGACACGTGGCAGTCAGAAGCCTTTGGGCGCTGATTTCAATCGTCGCGATGCCAATATACGTATTCAAGTGAAGTATAATTTACAATTAAATACGTATTAAAAATCAATTCTAAATTATATTTTAGAAAATTATTCAAGTAATTATAAATTACAAATTATTATGCAATTCAAGTAATTAATAAACCACATCAAAATATGTTTTCAAGTTCTTATGAATTACATTTAATGTGTATTGAAGTGATTATAAATTTCATTTAATTTGTAATTCAAGTGGTTATAAATTACATGTAATACATATTCTAGTAATTATAAATTATATTTAATCCATTTTCCAGTGATTTATAATTTACACATAATATTTATTTTAATGATTTATAAATTACTTTTATCATTAAGCGTTTCTGTGGTGTTCATGCTTCCAAGACGAGCCTAATCCACCCCCAAAAAAATTCAACCAAAGTGTTGTCTTATAACCGCCGGTTCTTACCAGTCTCTTTTTAAAAGTTTCAAACAACCGTGGGATTTGGGCACACAAACCACACTTTTTCCATTGGGATCCAGTTACCTGGTTAACCATGGTGGTTAGTTCAGTTGCTGTTTTTGCTAGCTACATACTAAAAGAACTCTATTAGCCCTTCTTTACCTGCACGCACTTAGTTAACTGCCTGTTTCCAATCCGGGTTAGTAAGAACTGGAACATGGAACTGGGACAGTTATGGTTTATATTTTAGAACTGGAACTGGAGGTTCTTCATAAAAAGTAAAGAGCTCCCCCAACAATGGTACTAACCCGTGTTGGCCGGTTATTTCTTTTTTTTAATAACTGCCCGGTAGGTTATCAAAAATGGGTAATAACCGTCAGCTATGCATAAGGGTAGGTTGTCAAATAACTGGTTTCCAACTACCTGTTGGCTTGTTATTTGTTAACAAGTTGTAAGGTTTTGTTTAATTAAAATTATTATTTTTGGTGTTTTTAAAAAAAATTGTATTAGTGTTTAAAGATTGGTAACCTACTTGAATGATAATTGAGTCATCTGGGTAGGTTATTAGATTTTTTAACAACTTAATACCAAGTGATTTTCAAAAAAATTAATAACCAACTAATAGGTTATTAATTTTAGGGGCAAAAATCATGTTACCAAATTCCAATACATTTTAATTGTTAATTTTAAACTAAATTGAATTTTACCCTTAAGATAGATATAAAAATAAACAAAAGGCCAAGTAGTTCAAGTAATTTGATACATTTTGGATTTTTGATGTCATTGTTGCTGCTACATGGCATGTAAAACACTTAGAGAAAATTTGTAGTGTATGTGGAAAGCACTTTATATCCATCAATCTCCCTCTTAGAAATTGGGAGGGATATTATGCCTACTCCTCAAGGATGGGAGGAAAATTATGTCTACTTGTAGGTGTAAGAAACCTCCCACTATTGAGGAGTAGGAATAAGAACCTTTCCATTCATATGTTTTGTGATCTACATAGGTTTGGTTCATGATAAATTTTGTTTTGTGTTTTATGACAAGTAAAGCCCATGGGTGGGGGACATTCCCAAAATGCAGGGCCTAGGATGAAGCCTAGGATTCTTATTCTGAGAATGCCCCCACCCTAGGGTTTTACCCTACACTAAATGGTTGATGGAACATGATGCGCTCATTTGGGCACATCATTCTTTGTTAAAAATTACATGCAACTAAGTTCTTATGAAGCATGGCTCAAACTTTCCAAGTCAAACAAAGATAATAAAACATCTTAAAACTTCATGGTCTTTTAACAAAAAAAGATGAAGAGCATGTTATGGATATGGCAATACAACTAGGGTTACAAGTGGACACTTTTGTTGTTGCTCTAGCAAATGAACTAATTGAGGAATGTAATCTTATTGCACATTTCAATCATGGAGAGTGTGGGCGCTAAATGTTGGACTATCAATTCTTGTAAACATTTTTTGTAATTTTGTTGTGAAATTATAAAATAAAGACATTTCTAGTTTTGTTGGGAAATTGTGTATCTAGTCTGAAGTGAAAAAACACAAGTCATGTAGTCAAGAATTATGTCAGTGATTACAATAATCTCACACATTGACATTTGTTGTTTACCCATTCTTTTTTCAAGGGCTCAAATTATGAGCTCACATTTTTTTCCAATAGCCATGCCCTCATTCTTGTATTGGTTTTTTTGGATGAGTTCTTCAAGGCAACCAAAATCTTGAAAGTGAAAAAAAAACAATGAAAGAGAACATAAGAAATTGCATGTTCAAAGAACAATGTGGAAATCTTATGGTAGAAATTCTTTATGTTGGGCTTTTTTTGTGTGAATGATAACACAGATGTTGATGTGAAATGCCAACAAACCATATTCTTTGTTACAATAGTCCAATTTGATTTTGTAACCCTAAAATTCAAGTAAGAAAAGGTTTAATCATATACAATACAACAAATGGAATAACAACATTGAAAAAACATGTGAATGCAAATCATTATATTATTGCAAAAATGTTTGACGAGGAAGTAAATAATCCATTGAGAAAAGAAGTGGATAGACAACCTACAAAAAAAAAATCAAATGGACATTTATAGTGAAATTGTTAATTTTTTTGTTGATAAATAACCTTTCTAGAATGATCGTATGCAATAAAAATTATTTCTTAAGGATATAGTATTGTTGATTATTAAAAGTCATTTGCACATGCAATTTTTTGAAGGTTTATGAATGAAACATTTATGTTTGCATTTGTGTCCAAAATTGGCTTTCCTTTCCAAAAAATAGTTCACAAGAAATTCCTTGAGTTAGTGGAAAAATTCAAACAATTATATGTTTTTCCAACATAATGTAATTATGCAATAATGAAAGCTTTGATCTTTGGATGTCAAAGGGAATGCATGACCTATTTGCCTTTGCAATTAGCTTTTTAGGAGCTTTAGCAGCCAAAACATGTTACACTTGGTCTTTTTTAAGTTGTAGGTATTTATGGGAAGATTTTGAGCAAAATTTTGATTGAGTTATTAGAAAAGTATAACTTGAGGAAAAAGATTATTGAAGATGAGGGGTTTAATATGAACAAAATGATCTTTACATTAAAAACAATTAAAAGTTATGACATTTTAGGTTTGAAACAAAATTATCAAGGCATTTTTTTGAGCATACATTTTCCAAAGCTTGTTAATATGCTACAACACATTAAAAATTTGTAAAAATTTGAAGCATATTTTTATTAAAACCACACAAGGAGATCTGTAGAAGTGTATAATTTAACCAAAAAAATATGGGAAAGGTCGACAAGAGTGGAACAAGGCATGTGTTGAATTTGGTTTGGACTTTAAAAAGTTGAATGCACCAATGAAGACAAAATACCTTTTTAATTTGATATATTATTGCAATGAAAAATATATGTGTTACAATTTTTATAATTAGTTTCAATTAATAGTAAGTTCTAAAATTTTGCCTTCTCTTTTATAGATTTACAAGCAAAATTATTCTTTTAAGGCATTTCAATTTCAAAAAGAAATTATTCTCCATCATAATAGGTAGATTATTGTTAGGATGACTTCATGAATGCCTCTTCTTTTGACATGACACATTTTTCAAATCATTGTTGATGTCCTCTCCCTTGTTGTGTCTACTTGTGTTTTTAATCAATCCAAAAGTCATTAACTATTAAATGATGTTTAAATTCTACCATCTCCATTTGTTTGAAATTGAATGAAAAATCTATAATTTCATGTTTTTTTGATAATTTTATGGAAAAAAGCCCATTCATAAAAAGAAATCTCGTCTTTTTCCACTTGCACACATTACAATGATTGTCCAATTTTATTACATTTTAATTACATTTGACCATCTTAAGTTTGCAAGTGACATGTTACATTAATTAATGGTCAATATTGTTCATAGTTGTTATGTTCATTATGTTGTTCACTTGTGAGTATAATTTGGACCCTATTTAATTTTTGAATAATTTTGAATTATTGACATGAAAATTGAAGTAACTTTTAACTTTATTTACATAATACATTATAATGGGTTAGTGATTTTTTAAACATTTTTTCAATTATTAACATGGTCCATGAGTCAAACCATTAACTTTTAACATGTTGAAACCATTTCTTAGTAGTTGCATTTTACATTTATAATTATTTAAAGCACATGTAACAATTTAAAACCCCACATTTATATTAGAATGAATTAATGATTTTTTTCACATCTCTTCAATTATGAACATGTGTACATAAATTGAATCATTCACTTTTAATATGTTAAAATGATTATTCACAAACTGCATTTTACACTTATTATAACATAATAAAACACATGCAATTCAATATTTTGCAATTATATTTGAATGATTTAGTGAGTTTTTTCACATGTTTTGAACTATTAACATCTTTACATGGGTTGAATCATCCATTTTGAACTTATTGAAACCTCTATATTCAAATGTTGCATATTTCACTTATTAGTATATATATTGAAACACACATAACAATTTAATGCCTCATCTTTATTCTCGAATGAGTTAGTGAATTTTTCTATATCTTTTGAACTATTAACATTTTCACATGAGTTGAATCATTCACTTTGAATATGTTAAATCTATTATTCATGAATTGCATTTGCACTCACCATAATTTTTTGAAATGCATGTATAAAAATTTAACAGGTTTCACATTTATGTTTGAATGGGTTATTGATTAAGTTACAGTTCATGTAAATCTCTAAATTATAATTTTTTCATACGTTAAATTTTTGTACATTTATGTAAATTAAAATATATGTTTTCCCTAGTTTGTTTTAGGCATCATGGACAAGTTTGCTATTACAAATGTTCATGATGGCACACCAAAAAAACCCCAAAAACATCCCCAATTTTTTTCCATTTTTTTTGGTGTATGAAAAACAAATCTATGTTAAAAACAATGATTATTATTTTTAATTTTAAAAAAATTATTATTATAAAAAATAAATATTATACACTTATTATTATTTATTTTAAATATGATTTATTAACTTCTTTAAGTTTTTTCTTACATGTTTATGTTTAAATATTCAGAGATTAACTTTAAATTTTTATTTTAAAAATAAAATAAATAAATGAATTTATAAACGGTGATAATAATAATGACCTCAATTATTTTTATTTTTTTTCAATTTTTTAATCTTCTGGATCATCCATAATAAAATTTAGCCATGTGTTGGTCATAATCCATAAAAGGGACACAAATTTGTTCAAATATTCATATATCTTGGCTACAAATCTTAATACCCATTGTAGAATTATATCATTTGAAAAATAAAAACGTAAAAAATTTAAAATTAAATAAAATTTTTTGTTGTTATTGATGGCCCTTTTATGTTTGCAAAATGGTGGAAATTCACCACAAAAAAAAAAACTCATTTACATCATTGATTAATATTTATTTTTTATTTTCAAAAAATTGGATAAAGTTTATAATGATCTCAAAGATTGAACTTAAAAGTTTTCAAATAAATTTGATGTTGGAATTGTTTATGTGTCTAATGTTTGGATTATTATTATTACTTATAAAGTTTTACTCATTAAAAGTATCCTTTTTTCTTTCAAATTTTTGATCTTAAGTTTTTGACATTTTTTGTTATTAATTACATTTTGCCTTGAATTTGCACTATTGTTTCCATGTTTTTCCCAACAAAAATTACCAACCTAAGAAAATTGAAAACCAAAAAAGAAACATTGATTGGGGGGGGGGGGGGGGGGCACCCAATTTTTTAACCCAAAATTCTCCCAAAATAAAATTTTTTTTCTTTTAAAAAAGAAAAAAAACA
>Ga0116227_10007889_pt1 | contig 20476 bp, 20 predicted proteins | sample S1TSphgellanicum_FD_89693 | JGI IMG/M metagenome (GOLD analysis project Ga0116227, IMG submission 89693) | Host-associated microbial communities from peat moss isolated from Minnesota, USA - S1T2_Fb - Sphagnum magellanicum MG | ecosystem: Host-associated > Plants > Peat moss > Unclassified...
AGGGAATTCACACACACCCCCTAAACCTGACACATATATAACTGCCAAACCACAATTGAAGACTTTATGCAAACCATCTATCCCTTTACATGGTTGAGAATTGCCCAAAAGGACTCACCCAATGGTTTTTTTTTTTTTTTGTTTGCAATTTTGTGATGGAGCTGAAGTGGTGGTCATCCATAAGATGATTTAGCCAGATTTGGCTATATCCTAGATATCAAAGTAGAAAAAAAACCAGATTCCTTGTATATTCTTGGCTACCTACTGGAATTTTATCATTAAAATCTAGTGATTTGGAATTTTTTTTTTCCTTCAAAATCTGGCAAATTTGAGCCATATTTTCCATGAAAACTCCTCTCTGTAGGTCAAAATCATAATTTTTCAGGTTAAAATTTGTCTAAATTTTCGCCCAAAAATAAAACACTGCATCCATCCACCCATGCTGTTATTCATTCATCCGGTTCTTCCATCTATATTATAATCCTTTTACAACTTTGCAATCATTTCCTTAGGAAACAGAAAGTAAGCCAAGCCATCTTGGATGTGAGAAATATTATTATTGGAAGCTCAAATATTGGGCATGCATGGGTGGAGCTGATTTAAGTTTTGAAGGACTAGAGCCCCCGCACTTCAATCAAAATGAAAATCTTCACAAGCTTTTGAGATATTTGATGACTTTTCTTTTCTTTTCTTTGAATCGTTTGTTCAAAGTTTTTGATCACACATTTGTATGGTTATGTTTCCTTTCTAGTCCCTTGTGGAAAAAGTCTTTGATTAAAACCAACCAAAAAAATTTGGAATTATTGTTGATATTATTGACTCATCAAATAATGCTCATTTGATGATTTGTTTGCATCAAATTCAATCCCATAAGGTTTGTTTTGGGTTGATAAGTTTTAGGGGATTTTTTTTTCGGTTGTCTTAATGTCATTTGCATTTGTGGTGGTTGAGTGACATAAATGCATGAATACCCCCCACAATCTAATGGTCATCACTTCTTAAAATAAAATAAAATGAAGCCCCCTTGATTTTGTGAACTATGGGAACAAGTTACTCATCATTTGGGTTTGCACTTTTCATATGATTTTAGAATGTTAAATGGTAATAAATAGGACCCCCTTCCCCAATGAAGGAAATGAAAGGTCCTCAAGATATCTGATGAGCTAGCTCAAGTTCAAGATGCCCGAGATATTCACAATATGTATCTAAGTGAAATTGCAACAATTGCATCGAAAGACATCACAATTGATGGATAGTCACTTGTATTTGCATCAAACTTTAGAGTAGGTGGGCTTATTCTCGTGACAAATAGTCTTAGAGAACAAAAGAAGAATAAAGTCATTGTATGTTCAATTTTGGTAAATAAAAAGGAGAATTATAGTCTAGGCTCAAGTGATTGAATGATTTTTGGGTATGTTTTTTATTTTTTGAAATTTTTTGAAGGTTTATAATAGGGAGGCATGTTGATGTGGCTAGGCTTACTAGTTTCCACCACAAAGACAACCTATAATCATAGTGTGTGGAATTTATTTATTAATATTTATTTATTTATTATTAAATTATTTTTATTATATCTCCATTCTTCATTTATTTATTATTAAACTATGTTTTATTATATTTTCAACATCATGAAATATATACTACTTGCTAAAACAATATTCGTAAACAACTGACTATTTATAGTTGTTAGAAATTGAAATGACACTTTTCATGTTTTGTATCCAATATTGTTTTTAGTTGTATTATCATTGTTCACATGTGTGCATATTCTCAATAATTAATGTGATAATATATTAATTTTATGTTGTGCATCTTCAACAATGGTGAATTTACTCCGAAATATTTAATATAGATCCCTCTACTAAGACACGAATATAATTTGGTGAATGGGAATAAGCTCACCCACCCTATTGTTTTGTTTGAAATTTGAAGTTTCATCTTTGGTGTTATAAGATTCCAAATCATAACATAAGTACAAGGCATGGTTGGTGCCAAGTTGATGTTTCCATTATGTATTTCTTTTGGTCTTGGATTCATGCATTGCAACAATTGATTTTGTATTTGTGTGCATGTTTTTATGTGTGAGACTAACAACATGGAGAAACTCGACAATAGACCAGGCTTACACAAGAGACAATGACAAAATCAGGTTTAATTGAAGATTGTCAAAACTGTAGAGAACCACAGGTACCAAGTTTGGTACTATCAAATCCCCATGAATTTGAAAGGGGCTAACCTCACAAAACTCCTCACAATGTAGCTGAAGTACACCTTTAGGCTTGCAACCCACACACTATAACACCAAAAATGCGCACAATTATTATTTTTAAATAGATGAAGTTTGGTTATTACCAGGAATGATTTATAACAAAAATCTTTTGGGGTCATCACACTATTGCCAGAGTTTCTCTCCACAATCCTACTTGATCTGGATCCTCTCTTCTCTCACATATGATCACTCACCAACAATGAAAATCAGAATTAGTCACTCACCAATGAGCAAAGTCAGTTTTGTGTTGGATGTGAATGGTATTTAAGGCTAACTTTTGCACTACAATGCAATTGAGGATATTTTTTGCATCCTTGGAGTTTATCATGCATTCCCCCTACAACCAACCATCCAAGCAAAGCTTGTCATTCACTAATTTTTACAAACTCTTGCTTGTTGGACAACTAGAGCGAAATATGTTCAATTTAGCTCTTGACATTGCTAGCCATGATCAAAGAATGACTAAATAGGCTTCAAAATTAACAAAATGTCCTTTGGCTCACAAACCCAATTCTCAAATGCTTTTGTGCTTATTACTCATTAGTTGGGACTTGAGCCTGAACTATAGTGCAATTAATGCATCTTATAATAACAAAGCCCTTGTCGAAAAACAAGTAAAAACATCACAAAGTGCTCTTGCAAAAGGATCAGTGTGCCTTTTTGCAGAGCTCTTTAACTTAGGTCATGCAATGCACCTACAGCAACATCTGTAAGCATATAATCTCCTTTCGCTTGGGGGTTTCATCCCAAACCCATTTCTTTACAATTCTCCATAATTAGTTGCTGGAAAAAATTACACAGTTGTGAGAAGAACTTTCACCAAAACAGGCATTGACTAATAAATCACTCTTTCTTAGTGCCAAGGTTCGTATATCCTCCACAAGGAAGAGATCCAAATAAGCCTTTGATATGTTGCAAATTATTTCAAAGAGGGAAGAGGCAGAGGACCTGAGTGGTGCATTTAATGGAAGAGGCAGGAAAGCGGCACTACAGGGAGGCTCACTTTTGCATTACAGCATATTGAATGGTATTATAAAGATGATCCAAGTAAGGCAGTGTAATAATACCATTTGATATGCTATAAACAAAATGAACTTGATGTCACAATTGAGAAAGACACTACTACTGGCATCACCAATAGTCCATGCTGGAACAAATTGGCACTGTCCTCAAAGTGATCAATAGGCAATTGGCATCCCTCACCATGATTGTCTTCCAACTATTTTCAGAATGAACTTTGTGGACGTGTGGCAATCTTTACAAACCCACAAATTTAAGAGCTGCCTTACCATGCCCATGCATCATGGCACATCCTCCAAGTGTGGTGGTCTAAGTGACCACTTCTCGGGATGACATCTTGTTGAACACTCTCCATGCATCCTCCATGCTGCCACATTTTGCATACATGTCAACCAAGCTATTCCTCACAAAGACATCGCACTCACACCCACTTTGAATGATCTGCTCATGAACACACCTGCCCTCTTCAAGTGCAACTATGCTGGCACAAGTATTCAGCACCCCCAAAAAAGTAGCAGAGTTTGGTTGCACAGACTCCTGTTGCATTTGTTGAAATAGTTGCAGTGCCTTCTGACCTTGCCAACATTTTATATGTCCCAATGTCATGGTGATCCAAGTGACCATGCATCTTGAGATGGCATCTTGTTGAAACTCCTCTACCATCCTCCAATCCTGCCACATTTTGCATAAATGTCAACCAAGGAATTGCCCACAAAGATGTCCAACTCATGACCACTTTGAATGATATACTCATGAATACACCCGCCCTCTTCAAGTGCAACTACACTGGCCAATGCAATTAGCACCCCCACAAAAGTAGCAGAGTTTGGTTGCACAGACTCCTGCTACATTTGTTGAAGTAGTTGCAGTGCCTTCTGACCTTGCCAACATTTTATATGTGCCAATGTCATGGTGATCCAAGTGACCATGCATCTCAAGATGGCATCTTGTTGAACACTTTCCAAGCATCCTCAATGCTCCCTCATTTTGCATACATGTGAACCAAGCTATTCCCCAGTGCAAAGACATCAAACTTGCAAGCACTTTGAATGATCTACTCAAGAACTCACCTGCCCCTCTTCAATCGCAACCATGCTGGCACATGCATTCAACACCCCCACAAAACTAACAGAGTCTGGCTGCACACCTTCCTGTTGCATTTGTTGAAATAGTGCAACTGCGTTCTGCCCTTGCCCACATTTCACATGTCCCAATATCATGTTGTTCCAAGTGACCGCATCTTGAGACAGCATCTTGTTGAACACTCTCCAAGCATCCCTTCCACATTTTGCATATATGTCAATCAAGCTACTCCCCCACAAAGACATCTGAGTCACAACCACTTGGAATGATCTGCTCATGAACACACCTGCTCCTGTTGCATTTGTGGATCTTGAGCCACTTTTCTCCTTGTTGTGTAAAGAAATTGTAGCCCAAATACTCCAATTCTTCTTGTCAATGCAACTTTGTTTTGTTTTTTGCTAAACTGCAAGTGATGTTGAAATTCAGAGTGAGGTTTGGGAATATGAAGCTTGTATCTGGACCTTGCAAAATGCAGAATTACATGCAAAATGTGAATCATCTGAGAGGGAGTATGTGTAAAACAGTGCACTACACTGCCTTTGGGAAAGCAATGATCTTTATTACAAGAACCTTATATGGTGCAAAATTGAGCAGAGGAAGGATTTGATTAAGGAGATGCACAAAGAACTTATACATTTTAGTGAGAGGAGAACTTTGGAGGCGGTAAAAAGTCATTACTTTTGGCATAATCAAACAAAATTAGTGAGGGAATTGGTACAAGTAAGGATTGTCAATTGGTGCAAGATAATTGACCTATGAACTAGGGATTTGAGGAACTACAAAACACAGTACCTATCTCTGAATCCTTTTATCAATTTGCTTTGGATACAATGAGGCCCTTACTTGAGACCTGCAATGAAAACTTCTACATTTTAGTAGCCATAGACCACTACTCTAAATGGGTAGAGGCTCAGGCTATTGCTGACCACACAACCAATTGCAAAAGAATGACTTGATTCTTGGAGGTGAATCTTGCGTGTTGTTTTGGCCTACCTAAACATGTGTTCACTGACAATGGATATGAATGGGGTGGGGGGGGTGGTGAGTTTGTTGAAAATTCAAATGTGTGCATCATATCGCATCATTCACTAGCATACAACACCAAATCACTCACAATGCAATGGAATGGCAAAGATTGTGATTAAAATTCTCAAACATGGGCTAACCATTTTTGCCTCCATAGCTAAGCATGTACACATGGTTAGGACATGCATTTGCCTTGAGTGTTGTTTGGATATCACTATGGGGTGCATGAGAGCACAAAATATTCTCCTTTCATTCAATCCTCACAAGGAGAAAGCCATGCTAGAAAGCTAACAACAAACTAAAAGTATTACATTTGCTCCTTTGGAGGAGAACTCGTCTGAAGAAGGAATTGCTACTCAAATGAAGAGGAAACTGAAGTTGATGGCAACATTACATGAGATCTTGTTGGAGAATGTGGAAAAAGCTCAAGAAAGGTAAAAGAGATCTTATGCTGCTCAGAAAGGGGAAGCAGATGTTTGCTGATCTGAAAAGCAGCAGTTGGGCCAAGATGTGCAAGCCTGGTAGAAAGATGGGCTTAGAGGCTGGTTGGGAAGGTCCATATTATATTTTCTAATTGAGGTCTAAATATGATCAATGAACAAGAATTTGATGAAGGAGCTCTCATTTGCATACTCCAGGTAATGAGAGATAGGACCTGGGAGAGACATCATAGGCAGTTAACTGATCTTCCAAGCTTTGGAGCAAGCTGCAATTTTGTGGGATAAATTTTTTTTGTTAAGGGAACGGTGACATATGTAACAAAAAATTAGCTAAATTATTGTCTGTTTCTTTGAATTGGATGACCAAAATTTTTAAGTGCTCTAGTACTGAGCTTGGCACTGTAAAATGTATGTGTGATGGAAGTAAAACAAATTTTGGGGGTGTACTAGATAACATATGAGATAGTGACATTTAGACATGAGAAACTTCTGTTGTGTTATTGAACTAACATATGAAAGTTTGCTGCTTGTGATAGTCAGTGTACTTCCAGTGAGGAATCCAAGCTCTGGTAAGGACTGTCAGAGAAGGAAATCAGCTAGCACAAGAAAGAGGGCTTAAGAAATGTGAGAGTGTTCTATAAGGTGCAACGTGGAAATGGTAAACAAATTGGAACAGGAACTTAAGAGTTGTTAAGATTCTCATAGAATACATGCCCCTCTTTTTGGGTGAGGATATGCTCATAGATAGAGTCACATGTAGTTTAGACATGCAAGTTGCAACCCACTTGTGGACTTTGCAAGTGCCAATTTGGTACACTGCACCCTATTTATGCCCAAGATTTCCTCTGGCCCTCCCCTTCAAAAGTTACCATGTAAATGGCAGCTAATTAAAGAAGAAGCCATACATGTGCAAGAAGACAATAAAACTCAAATATCTTCCTCTCAAGTGCATGGACGAGGATGAAACATTCACAAGCAACTTGAATTGCTAACAAGAAATGCTAAATTTACTTATGTACACAATGTACCCACAACCTCCGTTCCTAAGTGATCTGTTATTTTCAGTTTAAAAGCTTGTTTGATGAATCCCTCTCCAAAAGCTCACAGGCACACTTGGCATATTTCATAGCCTTTTGGACTTATTCCTCAGCCAAACATACTAACTTTTGGTGTTATCACTCTTGTGTGTTATGTGGACTGTTTAGCGAGTATCCTCAGGACCTCTTCGAAGCATCTCAACCCCCTCATCTGAATCTGCATCTGAATTTGTGATTTCGCCATTACTTGGTTCACCCAATGAATGGTTGGCACCTGTATGCATTCTTGTCCAATCCATCATTTCTACACGCCCTTCTAAACATTGCAAAACAAAGTCCATGGGAGGTCGTGGTGTTGGTTCTCTTTGTACACACCATAAAGCTATTTCAACCACTCTTGTTACTTGATGAACTTCATTATCATTTAATTCAAGTTTATGATCCACAAGATCTTTCACTGATTTGCTTTGGTCATTCCATTCTCTAACCTGCATGACAACAACCAATATAAAAATTTGTCAGCAATAGTTCATGACATTCACGAATTTAACATTTCTCACTACTCAAAATGCTTAAACTTAAAACTTATCTCTTAATTGTTAATGGCATGACATGCCATTTATGAACCCTAAAACGAGGCCTTTTCTACATTTAGTAAGGAACTTGAAGTTCTAAAACAAAGTAGAATATGTATATATACCAATGTTGACATTGATGTTAATTTTGGCTAACATATCCATATCTTTCCTGGGATACAATTATCTAGGACCTTTTAAAAAAAATTGAAGTTCATTAAATATAATATATCCAAAGTTTAGATTCGTGAAAATGTACATATACACTAAAAACCACATTTGTGTGAGAGTTAAGGTGCTTACCCAATCTACAATATACAAGCCATTGTCAATGCAATTTGTTCCAGTTACAAGCTCGAGTATGACAATACCAAAACTATAAACATCGACTTTATCTGAAAGATGATGTTGAATGGCATATTCAGGTGCTCGATATCCCCTGTAAAATTCATGAAATAGATAGGATTTGAAATTATGTCAATAGCTATTAGTTTGTAATTGGGATTTTGTTTAAATATACAAAATTTGATATTAATTAAAATGGACTCCATTAATGTCAATCTCATGCAGTATATTCAAAATCATGATTGAACAAATAAAAGGATTTTAATGCAAACTCAACACATGATCTAACTGCATTTGGGTCCACCAACTCACAACACACAATTATTCTTAAATCATGTTCTATATTGTACACTCAACATGATATTTATTTGCATTTTGGGTCACCCAAATCACAATACTCAATTTTTTTCTTATATCATGTTATATGTTATTTACATGATCAAATTTTAGTATGTCAACAATACTTGTTGAACATGGCATTGTAAGTTTAGTTTAATTAGCAACAATAAGAATCATCTCATTCAATTTCACTTCACAACTAAAGATTTCATTTGTGCATTTGTGTTAATGTTGATGATGGTGTGATTTTAATTATGCAGCCATCTAGATTGTAAGAAATGAATTGTTTGCATGAAAGTTCAAAATATAGGTATTAGAACAGTTTGGAAACTATGTACTCACATTGTGCCAATAGCAGATGTTGCTGTGAAGTGGGTTTTTTCGTCTGGAAATGAAAAAATTGTGCCAAAATCTGCAATTTTGGCTTGAAAAGTGCGATCCAACAAAATATTTTTTAGCTTGATGTCTCCATGTATTATTCGGGATTGTAGACCATGAAGGTGACACAAACCACGAGCCACGCCACAAATAATGTCAAATCGTTTGGACCAACTCAAAATATGTTCTCCTTCGCCATCTGGAAATGTACCATTTTGAGGTTTTATTATTAATGATATACAATGTGTAACAATTGGCAGGTCATTGATTCCTAAATTTAACATTTTTCTAAAGTCATGTTGTAAAGGAAAATAGATTTATTCACTAAGTAGATATTCTTCAAATAAAAGACTTAACAAGTAAAAAAATGTTCTAAAAATAAAATATACATATTGCTCATAAGATATCAACAAAATGTATCATGCATTCATATCATTGAAAAATTTTCATTATTCAAATTACATGAGTTGTTAGGTAGAATGAAAACTCACTAAATAATGCTTCATACAGATCATTGTTTTCAACATATTCATACACCAAAAATCTTTCGCTTGATATTGTATAACAACAACCTAGAAACTTCACCAAGTTTTGGTGGTCCGGCACATTAGTGATAAGGGCAACTTCGTTAATGAACTCCTCGATGTGAGTAGTTGTTTCCAACATTTTTTTCACTGCCACATCTTGTTCATGTAGTCTTCCCTAAAAGGTAGAACAAAACAATATTATTGAAATTTATTGAAAAGTATGATCAATTTTGATATCATATCCCAACATGTTGATGGGCTAAATTGAATTATTAAAGGCTAAACAGTTGTGTATTTGTTGTTGAACAAACAAAAGTTTGAGAGCCATACACAAATTAGTTGAATCCAAATGTTGTCACACTATTAAATTAAATAAGTAAAAGTTTAACACAATAAGTAAAAGGAATTTCTCCTATAATCTTGTTAAATGAAGATGAGAGGTTAGAAATACCTTGTAAACACTGCCAAAGTGACCTTCACCTAATTTTTCTCGAAAGTTGTTTGTAGCAGCTTTGAGTATGTCATATGGAAAAATGGTAGGTTGAACTTCCAACTCTTGAAAAACTGTGAAAGTTTACACAATGATATGGTTTAGACTGAATTCCAAAATTAATATAATATGAATATAAGCATTGAAATTTTATTTAGGTTGTATGTGTGCCCAATTCAACACATTATCGCTTGAAATTCATTCAAGGCACACATTGTGAAGGTCGTTTAGACATATCAACACATGGTTGTAGCTGTACATACATATTCTATATACATATATGTGTGTGTGTAATCCTCTTTTTGTGTAAATAAGAAATTTTTCATTTGTCAACTAAATGAGCTTAAATGGATATTCACCCTAAATCGTTCAAGTTTCAATTACGAAGCTAGTCACTTTCTGTAATCTTACAAATGGGGCACTATAGATGCTCAATCCTCCATTTGAAGTAAAATGATTAATAGGAATATTGCAAAAAAAATCTTATAACATAATTCGGTCATAGCTTCAACTGATAATCATTTCCAAAATGCCTCATCTTGTTATCTTTGTGAAACATCCCATAGTTTATATAACATATATAGTTGGATATTCATCATTATTATTAATTCACATGAATCAACTTTATATTTAAAATTTGACTTACTTAACAAAGCTTGAAGAACTTCCTCCGTTTGTTGTTTACTTTTGGAAAGTTTTTTCCACCATAATAACCAACAGCTGATGGCAACCAACCCAATTACAACAACACCTACAGGTATTGTGATTGCAACCACTCTCCAAACATTGAATCTCTTTCCAATATCTGTCCATTCAATGTCATGAACTTAAAGTCAATCAAATCACAAATGTAGATATTTTAGATATGACTTGATGGATGCAACACATGTTAACAATTTCTTCAAATTCTAGACTAGGTTCATGTTAGAGTTTTACTCTTGTGACATTAAAATTAATAGTCATGATCATGAACAAAATCTTTAATTCATAGATGAAAATTGACAATAACCATGAAATATACAACTAAACTCCATCGTATCATGAAACAAACAGACATGTATTAACTAGAAGGAATGTGAATATCACTTGGAAATATTATGCAAATTTGATTGCAATAACATCTTTGTGCATTTGTTTGTTGATTTGAACAATAAGGGTTATTTTGTAGCCTGCAATTAACAACAAAAAATCAAATGATGAAATTTACTTTGTGAGGATCATTCAAATATATTATGAAATTATAGTATGAATGTATTGATATTGGATGCAATATGAAATAACCAAATTGTGATGGCATGTTATAATGAATTCAAAAAAATAATGTAAAGTTGGTATTATACATGACATGAACTTGGATGATGAAAAACTTACATGAAAAAAGTAGTAATGTTGGTGATGTCAGAAGAGGAATAATCATCAACATTCATTATATCGTTGGACATGATGCTCAAAATTTGTAGATTCCCAGTGTAAAGAATTTTATCTCCATTTGATACCCTCCTCCTCAAGTTTGCCACATTGTCAATTTGTAAAGTCCCATTGAAATTGTTGTTGTCAAGCTCTCTACACACACATACATTAAAGCATGGCCAAAATTCTCTTGAATCAGATGAATTAATAATATACAATGAACATGCTGAGTAATTACACTTAAGGAGAATGTAGACCATTCATATGAAAGTTTAAAGCTTCAAGTATGGTTTATGGATCATGAACAAATGAACTTATGTATACAAATAAATATATGGGAATTATGTTACAAACAATAAATATGAAAATAGATGTTTGTATTGCCAGATGCATAGTATACAATGATGTGTACATAAATAGAATACTACATAAATAAATGCACGTTTTTATGGATGTTTGAAAATTTCTTACAAAATTTCCAATTTTGTAAGTTGACTTGCCAAGTTATATGGAAAAGAACCAAATAATCCAATTTCTTTCAAAGATCTGCAACAGCAAAGTATTCATATAGTCATAAATAGTATAAAATGGTTGATCCTTTCATATACAGGATGATGTTGATATTATTTAAAGAAACCTGATGTATGCTATGTACATTCATTTTGAATTCATCATCTTTGAAAATAAACTTGGAAACCATTATGGTCTTGGTTTGATAATTCAAATCGATTTCATTATCAAATTGTTAAGTCTCAAAATATTTTGATTTGTTCAATTCTGATTTTTAACTTTGTGGTTCAGATGGAAAAAAAAAGTTTATTGAATTCATCACCTACACTCACCTAATGTAATCTTGTAATCAAATCTTCAAGGTTTACAAAAAAGATTGTGCATAGAAGGATAAATAAACATGATTTTCTTTTTGAATTCTCATTGTATGGGCAAATATATTGATCAACTTTAGTTTGAAAATTTTGAGTCAAGCATGAAAGCATGTCTTTTGTACTCACAACTTTTGTAGTTGAGTGAGGTTTGAAAGCCAAGCAGGAACTTCCATGGGCTCAAAAGAGTTAAAACTCAAATCCCTGTGATAATGAACACACTTGTCAAACCCATACTATGATCTAGCATAAAAGCTAAATAATTTTTTTGGTTTATATTAAGAGAATGAACTCATTTTAATAATTTGCACATGTATGCTTTTGATAGCCTTATCATTACACCTGAATGCATTTTTGAATGCTTGATGTTTTTTGTGCATATAAAAGTATTATTATATGATTACTTACATATATATACCTCTTGGAAAAAATTGCAAATAATGGACCTATTCTTCAAAAACCAATCATGCAAATGTCTACTTCCAAACAATGCCAAATCAATAATTAAAATGTTCAATATCATACACTTACAATTGTTGCAGAGTTGATGAAAATGAACTGAAGTCGGGAAGAGAACCATTGAGCTTGTTTTGTGACAAGTCCAACACTTGTAGGTCTGATGAAACATTGGAAATTGACGGATGGAATATAAGATTTCCAAAACCATTTCCACTAAAATTCCTGGAACACACAATTTTGAAGTTTTTAATAAAACAATTGTTTTGTCAGTAACACCGAAAACAATGCACATGTATTGCATAGGACCACTTGAGTGCCTGCATGTGAAATTAATATCTGTATCAACTTCAAATTTTGATTATTTTAAGAACCCAATATTAAGGTATCTTCTCGTCCTTAAAATGCACTTGAGTGAAATCACTTACACATATTGGAGTGTTGGAATTGCAGTGAAATCAGGTGGTGATCCTGTCAATGAATTTTTTGACAAATCACTGCAAGATATAAATTGTTACTTAGTATTTACAATATACATACAAAAAAATTGCATGTAAACTCAAACATTGCGCTGAAATTATGAAAGGCTTTTGACTTCTTAATAATAATGATGTTTATGATGCTTAATAAACTTACCCAAACTGCAACTTAGGGGAATTGGCAACAAGTGATCATCAAAGGAACTTTGGATAGAGCCAAATGTTATAACAATTGATGACAATCAAGTTCCCGTATGTTCCCAATTAAAACATGACATAAATCGGTGCATACATGAACAGTACGACATTGATGTATACAAATTCAAGGTTTTGAAAATGTGTATTACATTGTGAGCAATCTTGTCAAGTTCACAAAACCAAAACCTGCAAATTCATCGTAAAATGGTGGACTTGGCCCTGACAATTGATTTTGAGACAATTTCACTGTATGCAACCGGTATGTTGTTCCGAAATTTGGAATTTGTCCAGTGAGTTGGTTGCCACTTAAATCTCTGAAGAGAATAAACATGACAATTTAATTATAAATTATACCAGCCATTCTTGTGATAAAATAATAACATTGAATTAGCTATAAATGAACTATGAACTTTATATAGAAAATATGAATGACTTTAGAGCACTCATGTGCCAAATTTTTATGCAAATTTAGTGCGAGGTTGCATCAAGTTCATATGAAGTTTGAACATGAATAATAAAGTAATCAAATGAAATGGACTAACAGAATTATGGCAACATTTTATGAAATTTCTCATATATGTGGCATGAGTAAGGTAGATTGACAACTCACAATTGTTGAAGATAGGGGTCCTCTTTCATAAAGAGCTCTTCTGGAATACTTCCACTGAAATTGTTGTTGCTAAGGTTCCTGGAGGCAAATCATTCCCACATCTCACATATTGAATGGCCAACATATAATTTACATGCACTTAATTGCCATGCACTTTAAAGACAACTTATAGTTGACAAATATAAGTAGAAACACAACTTACCTAAATTCAATATCACATCAAATGGGAGACAAACAATGAATGGTTTTGTCAAGGTCAACAATACATTCTAGTGATTTTTTTAATTTCCTTTCCTTGAAGGTGGTTGGTTCAAACTTTTAATTTGATATGGGCCAACTGGAATCAATAACTCTCTAGTTGATAGGTTTTATATCCTACAGTGTTAGTAGAATGTTATATGCCTCTTATGAAAAAAACCATAATAGTGTAGAGACTTTCACATAACATAGATATATTAAGTTGAAACCATGTTTCCCAAAAATGATTACTAAGTTTAGTTTTGCTTACAAAATAGTCAAGCTTGTAATGTTACTAAGCTCTTTAGGTATGGTCCCAGATAGGCCTGGATTATTTGTCAATGTTCTGCACAAATTGCACACAAAATTATCAAAAATTGTGGCTTAAAACTACTAAAGTCCAGCTTTTCCATGGTAATTGGTTTGCCATAATTATTAGAATACATTATAACAAAACAAAATGAAGATGCCATGGTTTTGCTGCTTATAATTGGAGAAAGGAAAGTGGGCCTGGCATCTAGTGAACCAACAGCCACCAGCACACCGTCCATGGGAAGCCTGTTATGACTCAATTGTGGATGAACCTCAACTGAGTTGCCATTGGGTTTCAGCATGGTAATGGGTGCTGGAACCAAATGGAAAAGTTGTTTGGAGCTGTCAACCAACCATCCATCCCTCATGGTGCAGTGATGGCTGTTGATTCACTCCAGGCCCAAGAAAGCCTAGTTCACTACCCGGTCCTCTAGTGAAAGAATGGAGTATTCTAGTGCAACAAAATTGAACTAGATTCAGTGCTTAATATCAAGGAAGTAAACTACTTTTTCTTTAGAGAAAGTACAAGTCCTGCAACTAACAATCATGTTTATTTAGGATGATTGAAGGATTAAAAAAGAATTTAGAAAAAATTGCCACTTCAACTAGACAAGTGGTGAGCTGCTAAAAACCCCATCCAGCTCTCTGACTCTGTCCAATGCTCTGCACAGGCACCTATGTGAAGTTGTCAGGTTCTGCTGCAAGATCTGATTGCCACAGTGTTAATTACAGGATAAATATAAAACAACAGGGTTTTTTTATCTGTGCCTAGAAGTAGGCTCCTGGTAGAAATCTTGTTTTTTGATTGAGAGATTGTGAGTTTGAAACTGCTTTGAGACAGCAGAACATGCAGGTTTCACACAAAATATAATTTCTTTTCTTTTCTACCTGTCAAAACCTGCAAAATTGTGCAGTTCTATGTAGGTAGCAAAAAGGGCGCAAAGAAACACCCCAAAATGAGCACCAGACAGAGCTTAATGGGGGAGTTTAGTGTTCATCATACAAATGTGACATAAAATGACCCACTTATAAATAAGTGAGGTACAGTTATGGAGAGCTCACAGTTCCAGGAGATTGGTAAGATTTCCAATGGCTGGTGGCAAAGTGCCCACAATAGATGCATTTGATAAACTTCTGCAACACATCCACCGAGCATATATGATTAACCGATTCAAGTACCGGTTGGAGGAATTGGATTCTGTAAGTGAAGTTAAAGAGATCATAATCCTCCATATACCAAAGCACATGATAGTGTTAGGAACTGTAAAGCCCTGCTCAAACTTTTTTTCTGTAATTGAAGGGCACATTTCCACTTGCAATTTTTCCCCCATTTTTTGTGTTTCATTTTGAAGGGGCATTTTTTGTAGTAAAGCCCATGGCTGAGGGCTTTACGAAGTGTAAAGACTTGCTTTGATTTTTATCTCTCTTTTTTCCTATGATAGTCAGTGCGAGTATTACAGGAAAAGACAGAAAAAAGCAGGGTGTTCCAAAAAAATGGAATGCCTCACAAACAGCAGAGGAAAAAAAAAACTCTTGGTAAGGTGCCCTCTGATTACACTAAAAAAGTTGGAGCAGGTCTTTATGAAAAACAGAATGCTTACATTGCACATTTTCAGAAACGCCCATCAATTTTTTCATATTTTTCTCATAATATTCAACAGGTACCCATGGGGTATATCATCAGAAAATAAAAGAAAATAAACTTCAGCACTCAACCTCCTGCAATCACTTCGAGTTTCTAAGCAAGTTGGTCTTCGGAAAGGATGGTGGGAAAGAAATCTTACAAGGAAATGACAACAACAGTAATGTTGCTCAAAGGATCGTTGGGATTTAGCAAACATTCAGAGCACAACACCCCTTTCCAGTATTGACCAATGAAGCAAGGATAGGGTTGGGAAGATGACCACCCCGCCAGATTCACGTTTATGTCAGGCGTGCTCGTGTTCCAAGCTCCGAAAATGTCTTGCAGCGCCTTCACTGTACAAATCCAGGATTTCACAATCACAACTTAACAGGCATGCTCAGATTGCAATTTCCTTGTGGAGTTTTCCAATGACTGTCAACCGTGTCCGGCACTCATGAACTCATGTCGTCAGTGCTTTCTTTTCTTCAAGAACCAAGTAATGTTATTCTGCAGGTACTAAGTTGTAAAATCTTAAATGAAGGACTGTACGTAGTTGAATACAATATAAGGACATCTTTTCGTCAGGCTGCTGTGATCACAGCAGCTTTCCATTATGTTTTTTCAGCTCGCAGTGCTCACAACTCTACCAGTCGAGCATTGACCAAATTGAATTCCCAACGATCATACAGTCAGATGAGCTCTGAAACAATTGAATATACACTTTAACTGGGTAAATCAGAAAAAAATGGTAAAGAATTTTACACTCCGAGTAGTAGTAGAATTTAGTCCTGCACTCGCTGAAGAGTTCAGTGCTTGAGAGCAAGAGTAGCAGAGGAAGAAGCAGATTGAAGATCCTCATCAGGACAGTCTAATAAGATCTGTGCAATTACTGAAGAGTACAGATGGGGGAGGCGATGACTGGCAATAATATTTTGTCGCAGATAGTATGTTGTAGTTAGAGGCAGAGGGAAGTAAGCAATGGTTATATGCAAAGATGCATAGATCAGCGCACCACCTTCTTGGGGATCCTTAGTCCAAAAAGAAACGTTAGAGTACGTGTCGGTGGCCGCAAATATGCACAAACCGACGGCCTCCCATTGGAATCAGCTATGCAGTAGGATGCCGTAGCCCACTTCCTCAAGAGTTGACGAGGAGAAGAAGCACAGTGGGTGGCCACCGGGCCCACGCGAAACATGAAGCAACAACGCGCTCGAATCTCTCGCGTACGCTTTGCCGGAAGCCCAGGTTTATGGATGCATGACATGACATGACATCACATGACATGTTAAGGGTACAAAAGGTATTAGGGCATCGCCCGACTTTTTTAGGGAAAATATTAAATGGGCAAAGGGCAGATAGGGTGAAAAAAAAAAGTGACAATACTTTTGTAGTATCAGATAGGGTGGAGGCGGTTTTCACACTTGTCCTGGGAAAAAAACAGTTTTCACACTTCTCATCTTGTGAAAAGGCGCCCTGTCCCATATCATTAAAGCAGGACATGTCCATAGAGAGGCCAAGAACACAATAGCAACATAGATCCAATCACACAAGATAATTGTGGCGTTTTATTTGGTTTTAACCTACTTACTGCACCCATATGTTCAACCCCTGCAGTAGAACTATTCCGGGTGCTACGTCCTGCATTAGAACCAGACAGCTTCTTTGTCCTGCAGTAGAAGTGTGCAGGTGCTACGTCCTGCATTGAACCACACCGCCTCTTTGTCCTGCAGCAAAACTATGCAGCTGATACGTCCTGCATTGAATATGAGGCTGCTATGTCCTGCAGTTGAACTATGTGGGTGCCCACTCAGGACACAGCACTGACACCAGCAAAGTTCATAGGGGGGGGGGGGGTATTTGTGTCCTGCATTTTGTACTGCTGGCATTAAAGACAATTGGGCTGTTGTATATTAACATTTTCCAGCTCTGGATCATTGACAATATGTAATATCTAACGTTAAAAATTCAAAGTACAGGGCCACTTGGTGTTGGAATATTTTGGAAGCCACTAGGGGTGGACTTTGATCTAAAGTTTCTATATTCATTGGTGGAAACCACAGCATAAGTCAAGAAGGGAATGGACACTAGAGTGTTACTTTACTCCATTACATCCACTGGAGAGTAAAAGTCAAGGTTTTTTCTTCCAACTTTTGTTAGAGACACAAGTTGCATGCAACAGAGCCAAATTTGTAGAAGAAATAGCTCAAATGACAAATTTTGTGTTTGTTGAGGGGAGTTGTGTATAGTTTTTAAAGGTGATTTTTTTTGAGAAAACTATCAATATAACAGAAAACTAGCCAAAAAAAATTTCCTTTGTGCCTAGATGCAACCCTAAAAAACATCTAAGAGTAGTGTATGATGAATTGGAGCCCAAAAACTCCTATCATAGTGGTTGCTTCTCCTTAGTGGAAAGAGAATTTTGCCCCCAATTCACCAAAAGAAAAACACTAGTCATGACTCTCTCAAAATTAGATAAAAATTGCCTTACACTTTCCATATATCTGGCTAAAAAATTCCTTCAAAATAGTTTTGACTGAAAAAATAACATTAGAATTTTATTAAGTTTGGTGATTATGGAATTGGCTACGAGTGAACATGGTGGATAGAGTCTTCCAAGGGGTAGTTTTAATCATCCTAGAAATTTAGAACCACACTCAAATCCCAAGAGTGAAGATTATAAGCATGGTAAAAATTAGAATACTCAAATGCATAGATGCCAAGTTGCAAACTTCAAAGTTCACACATTGAACCACTTCTAAGGAATTCAAACCCTAATCAAATATGGACTTTGTAAGAAATTGCAATAGAAGTGCCTCCACCCACAATCCATCCAAGAAAAGCTCACATCAATCAACCCACCTAGCCCATATAAATTGAATCTTCCAAACCCCTTGTAGATGGCTAGCTCCAAACTCCTATGCCTTGTTCCATCACTTTTGCACTTAGTTTTCCCTACAAAGGCCATAAAAGCCAAGTTTCATACACATTACACAACCCACATTTGATAATAGTCCAATTTGTTGCAAAATATAATTGAAATGCACTGCATAAAATCAAAGCTAATAAAGGTGTTCACAAAGGTTTAAACTAGAAAAATCCAAAAGAGAAAAATTTGAATCCAATTAATAGATCTATTGCAACAAAAAGAGAAAATGGCATAAAATCATGCATTCTATTCACATTCCATACCATTACTTAGCTCCCTTCCAAGACTTTATAGTTTCATAATAAGGGAAATTCTCCAAATTTAAAATCTTTAGTGCAAAAACTAACACCACTTAATTTAGATGTTTGGTCAATATACTACTAATTTGCTTAGATTTCATAAATGACAACTTGTTGAAACACCTATCATCTTCAACACTTCCAATCACTTGCATCTTTGCGTACACAATAATTTAGGGGTTCTCCTTGAAATTTGAAATAAGGTCAAGTTTTTTCTCAATTGTATGTTGGGGTAGTTTTTTCCAGCTACAAGGTTGCCAAAGCATTGCTCTTCATCTTAAGTTTGAAGAAAATGGTTTACAAAATCAAGGTGATAGGGGTTAACAAATGTCAACATTTGCCGGTGGTTGACTTATTTAAACTAGCAACATGCTACACGAATAATCTCAAAATGAACTCTCTACATCAACTTGCATCTAATATTGTAAATAAATTTGAATTCCATTGCATCCATAAGCAACTTTGTAAGGAAAAGAAGTTGCTTCCAACCTTATCCAAGGAAGTTATTTGTCTAAAGCATATTGTTGATTCACACCTTTAATCACCTTAGAGCATCTCCACCGATGCCCAGTATGTGACTCCAGACAGAAAAATTTATTGCGAAAAAGGCAAAATGTGCCGGTTTAGCTCAGGAAATTGGTTTTCTCCATGAAACTCGTGCAGCTTGCTGTGCCTGGTAAAAGGCGCAACACAGTTGTGCACTTCCAAAAAAGAATGTAATAAATTGGACCTGACTGCGACTCAGTATTTCTGATTGGTCGATCATAATGGTTGGTCCATGTGGTTTGTTATTAGTAGTCCTCACGTATATGCAGTTCTCCAGTTACAATTTTATTGGTGGGGTTGCCAAAAAAAATAGAAGCTAACTTAGACATTTAATTTTATTATCCAGAGTGACATACTGAGCACCGGTGGAGATGCTCTTAGTATATACATTTTAATTGTAATGCAACAAACCTCTCCAATGTTCAAATCATTATGCTTTGCCCAAACATGTTGTACATTAACCTTGAATGCCAAATGAATTAATCGGCCAAATCACGAAGATATGTTTGACCTCTCACATATTGTCAAAGTTTATGAAGGCAAGACACTTGAAGCATGACATGGGAAGCTTAAAAAACCATGAATGCAATACATCCCTCAACAAATATTGACAACTAGAATATTATAACAAAAAAATCCTTGATTTAATTGAACTTTTTCAAGCTATGGACAACCTCAACTTATGGCAAAATGCATGTTAAAGTATTAATCATAACCTCCACATTTGCCAATTAGGCAAGGCTCACAACAACATATACATAGGTACAAGGGTCCAAAATCCTTTAGAAAATAGGACCCTATAAGTTAATGTGTAAAATCCATGTTTCTTTTTAGAATTGGAATGAAAACTAGTTGGTCCCTTCTGGGACCTGGAGTGGAGGTAGGCCTATCGCTGTCTTTTATTGACTACGTCCGTCTCTCTCTCAAGCAGAGTAATACTGCTCCTGCAGCACTAACCTAAACGTTGTC
>Ga0116227_10007891_pt1 | contig 20471 bp, 18 predicted proteins | sample S1TSphgellanicum_FD_89693 | JGI IMG/M metagenome (GOLD analysis project Ga0116227, IMG submission 89693) | Host-associated microbial communities from peat moss isolated from Minnesota, USA - S1T2_Fb - Sphagnum magellanicum MG | ecosystem: Host-associated > Plants > Peat moss > Unclassified...
AAAAAAAAAAAAAAAAGAAAAATTAAAAAAAAAAAAAAAAAAAAAAAAAGGAACAAAAAAAAAAAAAAAAAAAAAAAAAATTTAAAAAAACACAAAAAAACAAAAAAAAAAAAAAAAAAAAAAAAAAAAAAAAAAAAAAAACTTGAAAGAGTAATAAGCCTAGAAAAGCCTTCACATATAATGACCACACACCTCAAAATAAAAGTAAAATATGGTCTTTGAAAAGCTACCAACACCTTTTGCCTATATAAGGCATGTAAAATTGATAGAGCAAGGCCATGGGTGCCTTTTGCTGACCATGCCATGTTAACACATTGATGATAAAAATTAGAAATGCACGTGTTGGGTGTCAATCATAGTTTAGTCCTTTCTATGTATAATCACAATCATTGTAATCACCCCACAACATAAGATGAAATTGCATTTGAAACCAAATTTGCTTGAATGGGATTAGTAATGACCATGTCCACCAAGATGCAAGTGCCATCAATCAATAACATGATGTCAACCCATTGACAAGAAAATTGAAGAGAAGGTGGCAAAAGGACATTAATTTGCTCACACAAAACATGAAACCTTGCATCTCTCATGATGGAAGCAAAAACATTTCAATGGCATTGTGGGATGTAATCCATTCCTCACCATGGGAGCAATGAAAAAGGTGAATCCTTGTTGGATCTAAAGGTTGGCCACAAATATAATGAATCAACCCAAAAATTAAACTTAGGAAGCCCAACCTAATATGCAACACAAAGGAGAACAAATCGAAGGCTGAATAGAAATATGGAATGACCAGGTGAGCAAATAATCATGCACCCACCCCTAGATTCACATAAGACCTCAAACATGTGCACTATGAATCAAAAACCATGTCAAAGAGAATGCTAGAAAAAGAATGATTATTCATTTTGTATAAAATGTTGTCTTGAAGTCTATTTTATTTTATTTTATTGCAAAATGCATGGAAATGGGAACACAAGCCGCCACATTTGAAGGAAGGAGCTCCCACACCAACCTCAAGTGGACATGGAATGGTAAGAAACCAAAATTGTTGGCACCTATTGCCTTTAATAAAAAAGGGCAACAATCTAATTAGTTGTTTATATGTTTTTCATATTATTAGAAAATCTAGTAAAAAATGATTGTTGTAACTCACATTGGATGATAAATTCAATAAAAATGATGGCATAGATGATATTTTCAACATTTGGATGAATTGAAAATTACTAACGTTATGAAGCAAAATTGAACCACATGAATGAACCTCTCACATGGATGTGACCATGTAGATGAAATTGGATCATATTGATATTGAAATTTGGATGAATGAAAACAAAAAAGATGAATATGACAAGTTGGATAATATTACTGACATATATAAAACTTTAGAATTTATCAAATTGAGAACAAAGAGAATTTTTTCGTAAGGATGAAATTGAAATTAAAAACATGGGGTGAAAATTTCAACAAAACAAAAGTGGACCATAATAGATAAAATTGGATGAATTGATGACATGGAAAAAACATGACCATTGTTGAACCTTGTCATATGGATGGTATTAATTATTGACAACACACAAGTGATATTAACAAATGGATAAACATAAACAACATAACATAAATGACAATAATGAAATGCACCAAATGGATTCAAATGAATTAAATTATAATGATAAAATTAGAATAATTGATAAAATTGATCACACATGCATTATTTGCCATGTGGACTAAATTTTAACCAAAATGATTATTTTCATAAAATGTAATTTCTTCCATATTGCCAACTACAACTGTGTGATCAAATTCATCCATGTCATTGAGTTCTATCCATGTGATATTCTATCACACATGTTGTCAATTCATCCATATTTTCATTTTCATGTGGGGTTCATTCTCATACATGTGTATTTTCATCAACATTGTTGAAATTCACCCATGGGGCACATTTGATCCATATGATAAATTTTCATTCATATTAAGAATGTGAATCAATTTGTAAAATTTTACATTGTTTTAAATTCATCAATATGTGTTGATTCCATCCTTGTGGTCAATTTCATCTTCAAGGATAGTTTTTCATCCATGAACATTATTTCATATGTATCAAGTTTAAGTCCATATGGGCAATTGAACCCCCCTCCCCCATTGTGTGGCTTTCCTTCTATGGGCAATTGAATGTGATAAAATTAATCCATGGCTAGAAATTCATTCATATATGGTACAAGTCATTTGTTCAACAAATTTGATCCTTGCAAACTATGAAAATATTAAATTCATTAATCATGAAATGGTATTTTTTAGTGAGTTTTTTTTATTTTGAAAAATCACAATGGGAAATCATGTCCACCAAACCTTCATTGCCCTGCAACTAAAGCTCCAAAACAATTAATATACAACTACATTGCAATTAAAGCATGAAAATATGGATAATTAATAAATTAAAAGCAACGTAAAAAAAATCGGAGAATTGTATTATAGTTGTAACTTAATTTCAAATGGGACACCTATGTGGTGTAATGTACACATCATACATACAAACATAGTCAATCATGCTTGACTCTTTGGCAAGTTGCATTTTAATTGTGTGACAACTACATTACAACTAATGTAAATGTAACAACCATGTAATGTAAATTAGCAACTATGTTGCAATTAATGTACAATTGTCAACACAAGCAGTCATGTCGCGTGTTCACATTTCCATTGCATATTAGATATGACATTTGCAACTACTTGTCAACTATGATTCTCATTGATACAACTAGTTGTGAAAATATGTTACCACAATAAAAAATTTAAAATTCATTATTTTTGTGACTATTGTTCAGCTATTAATAAATTAATAAATTTTTTAAAATCATATTTAAATATTTAATAAGTTTTTTTTAATAACTTATTAACTATTGCATATTAATTAATATTTAATACGAATTATTTAGTTTAATTCAAAAAAATTAATTTCAAATTCAATAAAATAATTTAAAAATTAAATAAAATTTCCAAATTAAACTTATTAATAAAAATATTTAGCTCAAATAATTAATTATCAATTCCAAAATTTAGATAATTCATTTAATTGACTTAATAATTATGAATGAATTAATTATTAATCTAAATTAATCAGTCTACTTCAAATAATTAATTCATTAGTTAATTTAGATAATTAATTATCTGATGATAAATTACCTAAAATCAGATAATTAATTATTTGAAATAGTTAACTAGCAAATTATATGAATTAGATTGATTAATTCATATAATGTGTTAGTTCTTCATTCAAATAGTTAATTATTTAAATTAAATACCTGAAAATTAATTATTAAAACTCACTAACTACTTAATTATCTCAATTAAAATAATTGATTCAGATGCTTAGTTCAAGTAATTAACTATTACATAATCCAAGTAATTATTTTGGGAATTTAGATGATTAATTATTTGAATTTTATCTAAATTCAGATCATCAATTATATGGTAATTAACTAACTAATTATTTGAAAATTAAACTTATTAACTCAAATGATTATTTTAGATCATTTATTATTGGTAATTAATTCATATATATAATTATCAGATAATTACTTAATTAGTTGCACAATTTACAAATTTTTAAAAAACACAAAAAATGTGGGAATTTTTTGTTTTAGTTGCAACCCAATTTGCAATTAATGTGCAATTAAAATATAAAATTCATATGTTTTGCCCTTGAATCCCATCTCACAACCTATATAAACAAGGTTTTTTTTTCTTATGTGCCCACATTAAAATAAATGTGCTAATTTGGGATGAATTCAAAAAAGTTTAACCCTAAAAACTAAACATAATTTTTTTTTTAAAAAACATTGTTACTATGTAACTCACCTACCTTTTTACCTTCTAACCTACTTGCTTACTTAAATAGGTAAATAGGTATGTAACTTAGGTATGTAGGTATGTCCTACCTACTTAGTTTTACCTACCTACATAATCTTACTTACATACCTAGGTAGGTTAAGTAGGACCCACCAACCTACCTACCCATGCCTATGTATCAACCTACCTATTATTATTATTATTATTTTAATTCAAATTTCAGTTAATATGCCACATGGCAAAAAAATATTATGCCACATGTCACAATCTAAGACCATATAAAATGAATAATCATAATGGATGGTGGAAATTAATATTTTAAAAAAAATCATTTTCACCAAAAATTTCCAATAATGTCATGTGTTAAATTTTGATGGATTGATGAAAATTAGCATCAACATGAGGTTACCATTGTAGTTGCAAACTAATTGCATTAAAATTACACAATAGTTGTTCTTACATAGTTGTAACTAAGTTACACGAATTGCATATGTATACAGTTTCACATACGATGAGTTACATCTGTTACAATTCATGTGACTTATCTAATAGCACTCACACCCATAAAAATATGTTGAGTTGCAAATGGTCATTGCAACTCAAAAACCCAATTCCAAAGCCAATTACAAATCATAATGAATCTTGATAAACGTTTTTTTTTTCCAATGTAATACTTCCAACATAATTATATTTTCCAACAAAAATTTGCCACTTTTGTGAATTCTAAAAGTTGAAGGGGTAAAAAAATTGCATTAATGCGGTCACCGTTTTAGAGTTATATACATAAGGGATGAATGGGTTGTACAAAGGTCCAACATTTTGAGCTTATGATGAATCTATGATAAATTAAATTTCAAGTGGACATCATTGAATCTTATTGGTGTTTACTTCACGTGAGTGAGGAATGGTATGTCACTATTACATCATTCAATGCTTACTACCCAAACTTACAACCAAAAAACTACTTACTAAAGATCCATCAAATATTTGCTTTATAATCCTATGGAGAAATTATCAAAGGTAGCTAGGCGTTTATTTATTTATTTAAATATTTAAGTAAGCTCATTGGCAAGGATCCCCAAAAGGAACTAGCAATAAATGACAACAACTTATGGGGGAAAATTTTATTTTTTTCAAAAACCCTATTGCAAATGGTGACCTAACTATTGCCTAGGTCTAGATATGGTGATTTTATTTTATTTTTTCAAAAAATGGCAAAATAAAACTTCAAATTTATAAAATTTTCGTGATTCATTTACTTTTCTACCAAAAAAAACACTAATTCATATCATTTGTCAAATCTAGTAGCTATGTTAACATGTAGATGTTCAATTGAAATACAAAAACATCTTGGAAAATCATCAAATGGTCTTATAATGGTGTATGAACATCTTATTAAACCTAAGAGACTTAAATCATCTTCAATAACTCTTTACACAACAAACCAAATAATCTTATGACAACATAAGATTATTTTAGCATATTTGATAAACCTATATCATCTCAGACATTGTTTATCTTACACGTCAATTTACTAATGAAGGAAAAATTGTTTTGCAATAACACAACATGTTTGATCACTTTTTATAATTTGATCATGTTGCATTATGGTCACAAATTGATATTCAAGGTGAATAATTTTGTGTGGTATCACAAGAAAATCTTGTGGACAGTTAAAACTCCACTATTGTTGTACATAAACATTTTGATGCATACATGAAGATCATACCACAATCATGCAAAATTTTCAAATCACAATATTGTAGTGAAACAAAATCATATTATCACAAGACAATCCATAAAAGAAAATACTTACATAATCATAATCAAATGCATTTTACCTTGCAAGCTCAAAATGATTGTGCAACATGTCAAAATATTTGTTCACAACCACACAATGATATTATCTTTAACTAGGGCTTTGTGTTCCTACACATAACCATTTACGTAATGAGCATGCAAAATATTTAATTGCATAAATTTCATGACATTAGGATGAAATATAAACACTATAAGGACTTCATCCACAATAGAATCAGTAATTATTTCCATCCATTTTTTCTTTTGGCTTCTATCAAAAAAACGATGGCATTTCCTACAACCAAAATTTTGTAGTCCACATGTCCTTTGAAGTGATTTTCACTTGCAATTAATCACATGAATCACTTGTTGGTTGGAAAGCAACAAATGTAAACAAAATATGTGGAAAATCCAAGGTGGGAAAATTTCTCACTTTGATTACACTTTAATTGTTGAGCTTGACATCAATGTCTTCTTGCCTAATTTTTCCTAAGGTTTTTGGTTACTTGAATGGGATACAAAAAATACATAATGTCAATGTTTCTAATATTTAGATATGAATACACATAAGGGTTTAAGGGTTTAATGCTACTAAATTCCAATGGTTCATATTTATGTGTAGATATTAGAGGCATTTGTTTTCAAACCTTCTACTTTTGTAATATATTGAATATTGATGAAATTCATATCCTTGATGTTGTAACTTTGTCTCAAATAAAACCTTCACTGTAGCATCGATATGTTGTGATCTTAACCATGCTATATTATCCATTAGTGTTTTTCATCAAATTTAAATAAGAATAAATCTTCATGCCAATATTGATTTTCGTTATTTGGTTGAACAAATGTTGAACAATCAATGTTCTTTGTTTTTTTCTTTACATGAGGATTTTTGTTTTCTATTTGTGGATGATGTATTTTGAATATGTTTGATTGCATTGGATTTTGTTATAGAATCATGGAATATTTTTCTTTTGGGCTTTCAAAAAAAAAGTGTGGATTCATGTATTTCATTGCACTTTATTGGAAATTGAATTTTTAATATCCTCAATTTGAATATCTCATAGGATTACAATCCCTTCAATTGATCATAAACATGAAAGAATCGCATATATGTTGTGCATTATAAGCACCATGTGGTTTGGTGGTTTATACAAATCAACAATAAGTTTGTCAAAAGTTTGACTTTGTACTTTATAATTTGTTAAACAAAAAGCTATATTTAAATGGAATTTTTTCTTGCTTAATAAATTTATTAAAAACATGTTCAAGTCCATCCATGTCATATTGATAATTAAAATTTCAAGAAATAGGAATTATAGGAATGACAATTGAGATTTATGTCTTTTAAATCCAAATGATTAGTATTGAATGTATTGAAATCTACAACTACATACAAAGGAGGTTCTATGAAAGTTGAGTTTTTTTTTTAATAGAATCATCCATCACAATTTCACAAACCATGCCTATGGTCCCATTTATGAGCCCAAATTTAAAATATAAATTTTGTATGAACATGACCTTCATGCCTTTTGTACAGTTTTAAGAATGGATATAGATTATTGTTATTAGAGTTTGAAACACATTGCCTTATGTTGAATTGCATGTCTTCATGTAAAGGTTTGTTTTTATATGTATTCTTGGCAACAATTGTATAACATATGGAATTCTCTTTTTTGAATGATATTTAATTATGTGGTGATTAATCATGTCTTTTCATTCATTCCAAGGAACAATGTATGTAGCTTCATTCCAAGGGTGTTCAAGTAAATTAATTTGTAATTTTGATAGAAAACAAGATTTGAGTAATGAGTAATCATCTTTAGTAATTTTATTTTCTTGTACATTATTGAGCAATTGAGCATATTGAATGTTTTCATTTTGTTGCATTTGTTGTGTCAAAATGATTTTATTTGGCATTACATAGTTTTCCCATAGACTTTTTCCAATGATTTTTTCTTTTTGTGTTTGTTTTGTGAAAGTTAATGGAGGTTTTGCATTATATGTATATAAGGGTGTGTCACTTATAGGTGGGAATTGCATGAAGACTCTTAAAAACATAATACTTAATCCACCAAAAGGTTGAAGGGGTGAAGATTTTAACTTTTGTAATTTAAGATGTATTTTGGTCAACATAGTATATCCCACCATTGATACTTCATCAATAATCAAATAATGAAAATTTGACCAATCTTCATTTTTTTGGGGTAAATTTCGAGAATCAATATTTCGATCAATTGATAAACCTATCAAAGAGTGGATTGTTGATCCACCTATTAACAAAGCTACACTTGCGGTGAAAGTTGAAATTTTTAACATGTCATGTGAATGTTTTTAAAATATATATGCATTTAGAGTTCTAATAATTTGACTTTTCCTAGTTCCAACAACATTACCTATATATAGATATATATTTGTTCTTTAAAATTACTAGATAACAAAACAATTATGAATTCATCAAATGCTTTAATTTGTAAATTATTCAAATTGAATTTAAGAAGCACTTCATTTCTAATTGAATTATGAGTATTGGTTAACTTAGATGAAAGAGGGTTATGAATATCAATGACCATGTACAGAAAAACATTTTCCCCCTTGCGTTGATCTAGAAGGTTAATATTTCATTCTCCCATTCATAAATAAGGTTTTTTTTTTGTATTCTTAATTTTTCATATGTGTTATTGATGAAATTAGGGTTCAATTTATCATTGGTATTGAAGTTCTACATTTGAATGATTCTTATGAAGTGATTTCAATATTTTGATACTATTTTTAAAATTAGAGGTTTTTACAAATTCAATTATCTTATCATATGGTTCATTTATATGATCATATACATCATTTTTATGCATGCTCATAAGTAGTTTTAATATGTCAAACACATTTTTGTTTACTTACATGCCACATAAAATATTCAATGTCAAATGTTTGATTTGATTTGAAATTTGATTTTTTATTTACATTTTTGTCATAAGTTTTTTCAATACATATCTCAATATCATCATTGTAATCATTGACCTTTTTATTGTAAAGGGGATTTATGAAGTTATTTCTATGTTCTTTTTCATCTTGCATTCATTTTCACTTTTTTTCATCATTCTATCAACATCTTTTGATTCTTTACATTCATGTAATATTCCAATGTTTTTAATAAGAGATTTATTAAAAGATGGAACTTTTGGTAAACAAAATTAAAAAAATTCATCCATGAAACATTTATTGATTTCTTTATATCTATGTAAATTCTCCAAGTGTGAGCAAAATGCAAATAATATGAGTATAATTTTTAGGTTCATTTTTGTGATGGTATTTTATAACCTTATATAATTGGAATTGAGGCATATTATATTTTGAAGTGTATGGTGTGTTTTTGTGGATGATTTTCCCAAAATTGATAGTATTACGTACTATTTCCATTAAAATAATTACTAGCAAATTCATAAGGGGTCATGAATGTTCATTGGTCCAATGGTCCAGCATGTGGTTTATTTTGGTAATTTATCCATAAATTATGAATTATGTATGTTGAAGTATTTACATATTTATCTATATTGAAAAATTCATATGTTTTGTCATTTTCATAGATCTCATTTAATGGGTTTTCACGTTCAAGAATCCACATCAATAAACTATACCAAGGTATAGTAGAAAAATAAACATTTGTTATATGGTCAGGGAGTTTCATTTAACAATTAATAGTTCTTGTTGAAAAACTTTCTTAGTGGGAATCAATTATATTTAATGATCATATGATCAAACGACAATTTTTTTCTAAACGGTCATTTTAATTGGTTTTGGAATATGTTTGTTCAATTTTTTGAACCCCAATTTTCATTAATGAATACATATGTGATGTGAAATTTGTTGTTTTCGTAATATAATCCGTTATGTGATAAGTTAATGCCTAACTACCTTTTTTAGAAGCACCTACAAATTTTAGATCATGATTACAACAACAAGCATTCATAATCCATGGATTGATGTTATTTAACCACTTATCATTTATTTTTATATGTAGAAGTCTAGATGGGCATAAACATAATAAAGTATGCCAATTAGAAACACTTGCTATTTTTTTGGAAAATATCCATAAAGTATACTTTAATGTATTGAATGCATGAATATTATTTAAATCAATGATCAACAATTATATATATTTTGATTTCATTGCATAATATTGAATAAACACATGTTTTAATATTCATTTAAGTACATTTTTTTGAAATGCAAGTATAAAAAGTACATGTCACAGTTCTACAAATTTGGATTACAACTACATAATTTAGTAAAACATCAATTAAAATTATTATACTTTCAAGTGGCCTAGTGTTTATGGATATAATTTCAACTTTTCATATTCTAGTCATGATCTATCAAAGTTTTAATGTAAAAGTATTTTGGAAAATTTGAACAACCAACCAATTTAGAATATATTTTTCATCCATTTTTCTTATATATATATATATTTCAAAATTTATGTACAACTTACAATAAACTCAATGAAATGCTCTATGATTTCAAAATGTAATTTAAATAGGTTTTTTATATCTTTTTTAATGTTAATGTTGAAAAGAGACTGTTTTTGAAATTAATTTTTTTAAAACTACTTTTTTGGCATACTTTATCATGCTTGAACCTATTAGCCTATCTTTAAAAAGAAAAGGATTTTCATTAAGTTGGCTTACCAATGTGGACTCGAAGATTTTATTCCTTTCATATTCCATAATAAGGTAGATTACATTTTTAATACAGTTTAAAACTAGTTTTCAATTTCATTTAACATATTTGAAATGCATCTTGTGTTTTTAATTATATGATGGCCACATCACCCAACTCATCAGTAATTAAATCAACCTCCACATGTGTAGCACCAGGTGGTGGAACATGTTTTAGTTTTTCATCAAAATGATTTCAAAACACTTCACAACCACCATCTTCACTGACTCTTTTGAAAGGAACATAAACAAGATGCTTAAGTTCATCTTTTTCCACCTTCCATGGTTCATTGAACCACGAATCATGACCTCATGTAATAGGAGTGCCCTTCATGTTTAACATGGTTAACATATTTTGAACATTTTGAAATTCATCTATCAATGCATGAATTATCATTGGACATTATTAATTTGTAATTAACCAAATTGGCAATATATTCACCTTCTTTCAAAGGATGCAAATCAGCCCTAACATCCTAAATTGACCTTAAAACCCTAAAATGATGGCTACCTACTAAAAAGTTTAATGTTTAAATATTTGTTTTTGCCCACCTAAATGTCATAAAATCAACATTAATTTAATTTATTGACCTACTTAGTTAACATTACTTAACAACTAATTTGAACTTATTAACATTTAATACCCTAAATTTTTAATGCACATGTTTTATTTTCTAAAAATCTAATATAAAAAATTTACACATACCTTTTATATATATATATATGACCCTATATTTGAAATAATAAACTTATAATATTTATCCCACAACTCATATACTGCACCTTATATTTTTACTCACGAGTTTTCTAATTTTTATGAATAGTGTACCCCCTTGGGGTAAGGTTCACCAGCATAAAGGACCTTCTTTAACTTTGTAAAATGGTAACTAACTCAATCAAACATTTGTGCAAATATTTGAATCCAAATTGAAAAATGTCTTATTTCCACAATGTGATTTTATCCTAAGTGATTCTAGCGTAGCTTGTTTGTAGTTCAAAGTGATGGCTCCATGTGCAGTGCTTGCAACATTGATAGGCATTGACTCCTTCAATTTCAAATAGTCTATTGGTTACCCTTCTATTAGTTGATATGCTAGTTGTGGAGAATGATACATTCCTTGAGGTTAAATAATTTTCACCTACAATTTTACCTTGCATGGAAACCAAATCTTGTAGATAATATTGGAAACTCATGTGTTCATGTGCATACCTATACAATTTTGTGAAGATTTTTCATTTTTAGAAACAAGTTTGGTGCCAGACTTTTATTATTATTGGTAAGTGATAACAATGATGATGCTTGCAATTGTGGGCTCATGTATGCTACAAATAATCATCATTATTAATATGTATTTTTATTTATTTATTTTTTGTGTTGATCCTACTCTTGGATGCAAATGTTTTCTCCACTCAAACCTTTTGTGAAGTTTTATCGAATGGTTTTTTTAAAGTCCAAGTTGGTCTAGCGAAAAAACATGTCATTCATTAAAAAAAAACGTTTGTGAAAAAATGGAAGTTGATAGTCATGTATGAAAATCATTTTTCCCTCCCCCAAACATTGATAATTGATGATCATAACTTCATCATAACAAGGAGGAGACATGTCATCATTTAATTGGGATCAAGCAAATGTTATGAAGTTTGTTGTTTCAATAACTGACATTTCCATTACATTTCTTATGTAGTGGGGCATGTATAGATGTTAACTTGTGAATGATAGCACCATTTGGGATCCTCTTTAGTTCCATCCTACTGGACTTTTGCTACTTACCTTTTTGCATTTTTCATAGGTGTAGTACAAACATTTTTATTTATAACTACATTTCATATCAACCAACTTGTAAGCAAGATGTGAGATAAAGGATTTCTATGTTCATATATATGTTTGAAATAGTACTCTGTCACAAAAGGAATTATTTATTTCCACCAATTTATAATGAACCTCATGAATCACTAATGTTCTTATATCAAAGGAATATTTAAGGATTCATAACCACCTTGTGAAGTGATTATGGGTTCAAAATACTACTCATAAGTTGTGTTAGATGTAACACAACTACAATGAGGATCACTCGTTAAACTAATGTGAGCTTTAATTGAGAAATAATGGACCAAATTGTGTTATCCTCTTGCATGAGTTAATATGTGTCCACTCTCATAATATAATATATTAGGCGTAATGGCTGAAAAACACTCAATCTTGCAAGTTGGCAAAATTCACAAATTGTTCTTCTTTTTTAGGATAGATCCAGTCTTGGCAATTATCATGTCATTGTCTTTAATTAGCTATGGTCTTGACATTTGTGGATAGCAACCTTGATATTGGCCAATACTACAAGGGCACTTCACTAGATTATGTTGTTTATTTAGTTTTCAAAAAATCTTCTATTGGTTCAAGGATATATTTTTTCATGTTTTTCCATGTATATCATTATTCATATTTTAGGTTTTTTTATTTTTTATTTTCCCTTTTTGTCTTCTTTTTCCTATTTGATGATATATTATGTGAATGGTTTTGTGAATCAACTTTGTGAGCCCTAGTTGAATTTGTGAGATGATATATGAAAAAACATGGTTGAAAATCATCATGAAAAGACTTGAGATTGATTGATATTGCAGTTTGTAATTGAAATTTGCAACAAATAATGTGTATTGCTAAGACTAATAGAATTAGAAAATTCTTTGTGGTTTGCTCTCAAGTTTTTTTGGTAATAGTTTCTACTCAACTCATTTTGGACTAGAAATTAACTAGAAATCTACTTGTGGATCTCTTAGTCAATCACCACTTTTGTTGCTTGCTATAGATGAAGATCATGAAGGTCTAGGATCACCACTTTTGTTGCTTGCTAGTTTGCTAGCTATAGATGAAGATCATGAAGGTCTAGGATCACCACTTTTGTTGCTTGCTATATATGAAGATCATGAAGGTCTAGGATCACCACTTTTGTTTTCTTTGCTTGCTATAGATGGAGATAATGAAGGTCTTGGATCACCATGCTTGTTTTTACTTGGTTGCTATAGATTGGTATCATGAAGGTCAATGCAAAGATTGTTATTTGTTTAGGCCTTGTTTGTCATGTGTGTGTTTTGTTCAAGAACTTGAGTGATGGATTCTAGTATTCTTCACCTTCATCTTCTCCATCTCCTTCAGCAGATTCAGCACCCACCTCTTCATAATCCTTTTCTAGAGCTGCTAAATCTTCTCGTGCTTCAGAGAATTCACCTTCTTCCATACCTTCACCAACATACCAATGTACGAATGCTCGCTTGGCGTACATGAGGTCAAACTTGTGATCAAGGCGTGAGAAAACCTCAGCAACGCTGGTGGTGTTGGAAATCATGCACACTGCTCTTTGGACTTTGGCCAAGTCTCCACCAGGGACCACTGTGGGTGGTTGGTAATTGATTCCGCACTTGAAACCTGTAGGGCACCAATCCACAAATTGGATGGTTCGCTTGGTCTTGATGGTTCCTACTGAAGCATTCACATCTTTGGGCACCACATCTCCACGATACATGAGGCAACATGCCATGTATTTGCCATGGCGAGGATCACATTTGGCCATCATGCTAGATGGTTCGAACACACTGTTGCTAAGCTCTGACACTGAGAGCTGTTCATGGTATGCTTTCTCGGCAGAGATGACTGGCGCATATGAGGAGAGCATGAAATGGATGCGAGGATATGGCACTAGATTTGTTTGAAACTCTGTCAGATCAACATTCAAAGCTCCATCAAATCGAAGTGAAGCTGTGAGTGAAGATACAACCTGTAAGTACACACACAACTCATGAGAATCCCTAAACATAGTTCAATCATGAAGTTGGAACACCTGGTGAGAGACTGCAAATTTTTCATAAATCATGGAGAAGATGATGGCATGTGATCATGAAACCAACAATTTTGATCACACCTGTGTGATCAGACGGTTTAAGTTTGTGTAGGTGGGACGCTCAATATCCAAGTTTCGTCGACATATGTCATAGATTGCCTCATTGTCGAGCATGACTGCGACATCAGTGTGCTCAAGGAGTGAATGGGTGGATAAAACACTGTTGTATGGCTCTACAACTGCCCCAGACACTTGTGGGCTTGGGAAAATGCACATAGTTAGCTTTGATTTCTTTCCATAATCAACAGACAACCTCTCTAACAACAAGGAGCCTAGTCCAGAGCCCGTCCCACCACCAACTGCATGGAACACAAGAAAACCTTGTAGCCCAGTACAATTATCTGCTAGCTTTCGAATGCGATCTAGACACAAATCAACAATCTCCTTCCCAACTGCCACAGTGATGACATACAGAAAACAAAGAATTAGAAAAACCAAAGCTCATTTTCCAAAACAAAGTATGTGCACACATGATTGTCTTCCCACAAGTTTTTTTTACAAAACAGATTCAGGGGACATGAATTGGATTAGTTTTTGCAATGATACAAACAACAACAATTGCAGCAACAACTGTACTTGTGTAATGTCCACGTGCGAAATTGTTGGCAGCATCTTCTTTGCCACTAATGAGCTGCTCAGGATGAAACAATTGACGGTATGTGCCAGTGCGGCACTCGTCCACTACCGTTGGTTCCAAGTCCATGAACACACATCGTGGCACATGTTTTCCTGCACCTGTTTCGCTGAAAAATGTGTTGAATGCATCATCTCCACCTCCCACTGTCTTATCACTTGGCATTTGCCCATCCGGCTAGTATGGATTGTACATCAAATCACACATCCAGCAAAACCAGTGGTTAGAAAAATTGTTGCTCATACCGAATGACACAATTTTGTGTCTTCACATTTTTGATCCAAAATCTCAAGCATCCAAAAACACCCATAAGCACCTGAGAGCATCAAGGAACATCTGGAATCATGTCTCATTATTAGATCAGTGTTAACTGTTTGTAAAAAAATACTCAATCTTTCTTGTACAGAACTATTTCACAATCAAAAGACTTTGAAAAATCATGATTCTCCTATACCTGGACATGTCACAAATTTCAACATAACATGATTCTCCATGTACTTCTGGAACACACTATCACAATTTTCCTTCATGTGATTTCTTGATTGTGAATTATAAGCTCTTCTTGAGGCCCTGTTTATAATCCAGCTTTGATTCTTTCTGAAATTGGTCACTGCATTTTGGAAAAATGATGGGTATACCTGAATGCCATGTTCCAGGCAGAAAAGCTCCCAGCAAGCATTGCCAACTTGGATTCCTGCTTGGCCTATATGGATGGATAAGCACTCACGCATCTTGTGGCAAGTGAGGTCTTAACACAAAATCTTCTTCAAGAAATAGTTAGAGTACAAATCCTCACAGACTAAATCAATCAAGCCTGCGACAAGTTTACGTGGCTGAAAAACTTCAACTGTCAAATTCCACAGAAGAACGATGATGAAATCACATTCATGACAACTCTACTTGACACTGAAAGTCAGCAAACTCTTCTCAAAGAACACTAACAAAAAAACCCTTGACTACACATGATTTAGAAAACAAAATTCCCTACCTTGACAACAAGCAACATCAGCTTTCCAACAATTCCCAAAACCTACAAGAACTCAATCAATCAAAGACACAATTAAAGATTGAAAGATCCTGATTTGAAAACTCATGGATTGTTGAGCTTCAGTTTATATCTTTGGAAGATCTAAGAAAAACTTTAACTACGACAGTTGAAAACAAGAAAAATGTCGGGGGATCACTTGAAATTCACAAGCACCCCTGGTAAAAAGTTTCTCACACTAATCAAGATCTTGAATTGATGGAAGGAGATGATGATGATGGTTTGGGAAGTGCTTGTGGAATCTTGAAGCTCCTCTTAGAAAAGCTCACTTGCAGCAGAGCTTCAAAGTGTGTGATGCAATGATGCAGGAGAGGAGAGTAGAAAATGCAAAATGGACCACTGAGTCTGGTGGCCCTCTGGTGATGCTACAAATCTTTTGTCTAGAGCCGTTGGATTGTTCTTGGAAGTTAATTAAGCTGGTGAGGGGTAGTTAGGAGAGACTAAACTGTCATCATTTTCTTAACCTCCCACTAATCCCCCTTTTACTAGTAATTAGCTCTAATTAGGTCCAAATTGAAGTCCCACTTTGTATGATAGCCAAGGACACTTAGTAGATACTGAGTTGTGTGAATAGCAACTCTAACTCAGTATAGGGGAAGGGCAACATCCCAGGCTGTGTTCCTTTGTTCCTCTGTTTGAGGGCCTGCAAAGTTGGTGCAAGCTCTATATGCTGAAAAACAGAGGAAGACCCTCTAGTGCTGCCCTTCCCCTGCTTAATACATTGGCCTAATTTGGAAGGAAACATGCTGGAAGGACCTTACAGATTTGTAAGCTATCTCTCAGCTTGCTTGAAAGTTCTGCCTAGGAAAGTACCTGGAGATGGAAAACTTATGTCAATGTTTTATGTGTAGGGTAAAGCCCCATGGTGCTCAGGTTAGGTCCATAATTTTGGGAATATACCCCACCCTGGGGCTTTACCCATTGTAAAGCATGAGGCCAGTGTTGTCATGAACCTTAAGCATGCATTAAAGAAGCAGGGCTGATTTCCCTTTGCTAATATCAAGTGCAACTTTGAGGAATAACCAATTACATGTGTTTGGAATTGCTGTACATAGAGCTTCCAAAGTCAGTTCCTTGTCAATTTTGTGCAATTCATGTTAGTGAGTTCTTCCTTTTTCCAATCAGATAAACTTATTTTCACTGATATGAGCTTGTGACATCTTCAGCCCAAACTTTTCAACAGCTAGCTCAACTTTGAAACTGCTAGAGGTCAGTTAATTTCTGGCTGGAAACAGGACACAACTCTGAGTTTTGATACTGGCAGTCAGATCCAATTTCTGACAGAATCTGTGCCTGCAGAGAATCCATTCATCTAAATGTAACAGCACAATTGTCCAGGTGTTCATGGCCATTCTTCAATAAGTGAAAGGAAGCGAAGCAAGTGAGCGAGTCCAAAAGGACTTGTTGTCACTTTACACAATGCACATAACCAATCAAATCCAGAACAATATCTTTCAACCTGGAAGTACTGCCTTCCACATTTGCTCAGCTGAGTTCCATTCAATCTGGGTATCTCAAATCTCTTGAGCCCCAGGTGAATTTCAAGGTTTCTGGCTGGAACAATCATCTTGCTGTCAGTTTACCATCTTTCTATCCTATGATACTATTTCACATTTTGATCATCTTTTTGGTATTACACCCTATGGTCATTCATGGGGTTTCAAATAATCTGAATTCAAGACTGAATTGATCACCTTCCTTAGACCTTTAACTTCTCACTGCACTCACAACGATTGTCACCTGTTCTAAACAGAGGAGCAGAGCTGGGTCCAAGAGATGATGTCCTCACAGAGACATGGCAACATATACAAAATATAGAGTGTCTGCATGAGTCGGTTTCATACATCAGTGCCACTTACTCAGCAATTTGTGCAAACCTCTTTCTGATGGATTTCATAAAGATCTTGGAATCAACCAAGTCACTACATGCAACAATCCCACTAAGCAGATCTGCTATGCAAATGAATGCATTTTCTTGGAGATGCCTGACCTTCAGACTCAACTCACACAGTACTTGTAAAGAAACTGGTCATAGACAGTTGAAGGTGCTGCAGGGTCACAGTAAAATATTCAAAGAGGAGCAAGGGATTTGTGTCCTAATGCACCGGATCAAACATAAAAGGCAACTTGATCTCGTTACCGAGCACAAGCAATCATACATTGGCTTTCCATTGTTTTCAAAAGCTCTCTGGGTGTTCACCTACATATCACTCTCAACACTGCAAGGTGCAAAAAAATGTTGCCCTCTCTCCTACAAGTTTTGTCTCAACAATTCTGGGTGCAAAAATTTGCTACCTCTCCCAGAGTTGCTGGCACAACCCATTGGGAGAAATAGAAGAGAAAGATTACCTCAAACTGATAGGATGCAGGAAAACTCTATTCTCGGCATCAGGATTCCTTGCCCATCTACCCATTCGAGGCTCTTGTCCTGTAGCTGCAAGAAGGAAGCGACCTGAGTTTGCAAAAGCCAAGGAATTCACAAATCCTTTCACTGCCAAACCATGAAGTGCTCGAAGACTGCGGTTTGCATCCTCAAGTGCCCACAGCTGCACAGTTCCATCCCCAGCTCCAGATGCTGCCAGATCACTGCTACTGCAAACTGCTACTGCTCCTACCCAAGACTCTGCAGCTCCCCCTGCTGCTGCTAACCCATTTGCATTCTCTGTGGTATGATGTTGTACACCTGAACTACTTCCATGTGCATTCCGCATGATAGAAACTGGCTTCTTCCGTATTGTATTCCACAGAGCCACACAACCATCATCAGAACCTGAAAGAAACTCCCCATTGGATATGAAGCAGCAACTCTCCATGTGAGCTGCATGACCTCTGAACACAAGTTGGGATTCCTCTGGAATCTTCCAAAGCCGCAGTGTGCGGTCACGGCCTGCAGTAAGGACCCGTTCCTGTCGCAGACAATCAAGAGAGACAATTTCACTTTGGTGACCATACAATGTGTCAATGTAAGAACGTGTGTCCACACTCCATAGCTTGATAGTGCGGTCCAGAGAACCAGAGAAAAGCTGTTGGGTGCCTTTCCTAAACCCTAGACTTGTCACAGCTCCCCTGTGACCAGCAAAAGCCTGGAGATGTTGCCGAGTGCGAGTGTCCCAGATATGTACAGACCTATCCAATCCTCCTGATGCCAGATAGCGGCCATCTGAGCTAGTTGCTACTGCAAGAATGTGCCGACTTCCCTGCTGCTTCTTCTTGCTACCATTTGTTTTGGAAGGCTCTTGTTGGGAAGAAGGCCATTCGTACTTCTCACTCAAGCCTGTCTCGATGTTCCATTGTACCAATAGACCATCCTTGGATGCGGCAAACCCTGTGGAGTCGTCTTCAGAGATACATACCGCAGTCACGGCTTGGCGATGCTTTCGGCCTACTGGCCGTCCTTCCTGAAGAGTTGCTGGTGCAAGCACTCTGGCAGCCAGCTTGCGCTGTATTCGACCGCTCTCTTCAAGCTGTTCTTGCTGCAGTAAATCCGCAACCATGCTATCTCTGGCCCCTCTTCGCTGCTCCGCATCTTGATCCTCCTCCTTCTCCTCCTCATCATCCTCCTCAGCATCAGCAACCGATTGCCGAGTTCGATCCAAATACGCTTTAGCAAGACGTAAGCGCTTCTCATCAGCAGTTTCCAACTCTGCCGCGTCCTCACCTTCATCTGGGGAAGAAGGGATATCTGGAGCACCGTTATCGAACTCATCTTCCTCGCTCAGAAGTTCCTCGTCTCTCACAGGCTTCTTGAACGAAGACGACGCATCCTTGTTGTTTTTTCCACGCCCTCCTCCACCTACATATTCCTTCTCCCCTGTCTTTCTTTTCTTCTGGCTGCTGCCGTTGCTGGCTTGACGGGAGCTTCGCGGCTGCCCCCTCTTCCTCACCTTGGCCATGATTTCTCCCTTTCTCTCTTGTTTGACTATCTCATGAACCAAATCCTCGAGCACACTATCGGCAGCTTCTTCGCCATTGCCATGCCCACAATGCCCAACACAATTCGGGATCCATACCCGAAAACAAAGACGAAAGGGGCTAGTTCCCAACAGATTGCCGTTAGGGTTAGGGTTAGGGTTTAGGGCTCAAAGGGAGAGCGCGTGAGAAAAAAAACTACGATCCCAGCGTCCTGTTCTTGTTCCCTTTGTAAAACCCTACCACAAGATTTGTAGTGTATGTGGAAGCCAATGCAGTGCACTTGCAGAATCAGAACCCCCTTTAAACCCTAGTTTTGAGGAGTTTTATTCGGCCCTGCCCCCACAGGCACAGGCCCACAAAAATTCAAGGAAATTACAAGGGAGAGAAAAATACAAAAAATTGATGAAAATTTAGGAGCTTCTTGCTTAAAGTCAGTCCACCATTGCAAAGCAGGTATCCAATAATTGACAATATTTTTTTATCCTATTGGTGGAACATTATGCCTTTCCATTTTTGCAAAAAAAAAAAAAAAAAAAAAAAAAAAAAAAAATTAAAAAAAAAAATAAATAAAAAAAAAAAAAAAAAAAAAAAAAAAAAAAAAAAAAATATAAAAATATAAA
>Ga0116227_10007894_pt1 | contig 20466 bp, 16 predicted proteins | sample S1TSphgellanicum_FD_89693 | JGI IMG/M metagenome (GOLD analysis project Ga0116227, IMG submission 89693) | Host-associated microbial communities from peat moss isolated from Minnesota, USA - S1T2_Fb - Sphagnum magellanicum MG | ecosystem: Host-associated > Plants > Peat moss > Unclassified...
AAAACCTTTTCGTTCGCCACCAAAACCCCCACCTTTTTTTTCCCTCTTTCAACCCCCCCCCCCCTTTTCCCCTTTCTTCTGGCCTTATTTCCCCTCTTTTTCTTCTTGCCCTTTTCCCCCTTCCTTTTGTGGGGTTAAACGAAATTTGACGCAATTGTTTAACACATATTTTTCTTGGGGGTTAAAAGAAAAGAGTCCTCAATTACAATTATTGAAATCAAAAGCGAATGAGAAATTACAAAAGCAAAAAGTTTTTTGATTGACTTGAACTAATTGCAATACCTATCAAAAGGGTATTTCCAATAATGAGGACATATACATTACTTTTTTTTATACTATTTCATAAAAATATTGTGTCTAAATAGAGCTTTTTGTGGCAAAGTCATTTGTTTTTTTATAATGGATTCATAAAAAAATTAACAAATGTCATGTTGTGTCAAAATAGTCCCATGTGTTGTAAACATGAAGCTTTGTTGGGATGTTCTCATACAAAAAGTCCTCAAGCAAATTTGAAACATCTTAAACATAAACTCTTTCAAACACACATGGAAGATATTTGACAATCATGTCATTGTGATCCTAAGCTATGAACACATGTTCCCTGTCCATTACATTTTCAATTTTCACATACAATGTCAATCGGATGTCCTTGTACAACAATTCCTTTGATAATAGAAAAATGTGCACATCATATTCTCCCTTTTCTTGGCTTGGGAAATATATGACATATGCCCCCTTAGAGTCCCAAGTCATGACAATGTGGTCATCCCATTCGCAAGCTTGCTTAATTATCTTTCCTTCAATTTGATTGCCCAACATAATTCATTTTCCAAAAAAATTTGGAATCACAACAATAACAAAAATAATGCATGGAGTCTCCCCTTTTTCTTCAAAGTGTAGCCACCAATTGTCAAAAACAATTGGAGTCATACACATTGAAAAGAAAGTAACGAAAAATGTAAAACGCCAAGCCCTCTTATACAAGAAAAATTAAGGGCACCCAAATTTTTTGGCAATTGAAACAATCCAGTCACCATTCAACAACATCCCCATGCAATAGTGACAAATGGTTGTCGAATGGGGACCAATTTTTTTTGGTTGCCAAAGGGTTGTCTAGATAATCAATGATTGACAAAATTCAATTACTAATCATGCAGATTAAAGGTGACTAAAAGTGACCGAAAAAATTTGGTTGCGAATCCTACCAATTGAAGGTGACTAAAAGAATTTGGTCACCAACTAGTCGACAATATAGTTAATGACCAAAGGTGACCAAAAATTTTGATCGACACATGCCTGACGATGATTGAACCTGTTTCAATTACCTTCAATTGCCCCATTTACACCAATGGTCTAATGACGACCAAACCTTTTTCAATCACCATCTAATGGCCATATGCGGTTAATTCTTACAAGTCGTTGAATGACAAGCGAAAATTTTCGATCGCTAAGCAATTTGGGTTGGTCATCATGGCTCGATGTTTTAAAAAATCAGGCCTTTGATGGCAATCGGAGGTGACCAAAATCAACATGGGCCCTTAAAAGTGTGTGGGTCCACTATAAGACCAACCCTTCCTTCATTTTGTGTATTTTTTTCATGATGTGTGAATTTTTTGTTTGTTTTGAAGAATTAGTGCCATACATTTAGAAGAAACTGGGATCCTTTTTAAGGGCTTTGAAGTTCATGATGCCACTTGTGAAAACAATTGTGTGTTAAATTTCAAGATGATACCTCTTGGAGAACCCCAATACCAATTCCATTTATAATTTTATCCTTAACTTAGCCTTAATTTACCCCTAACTTAACCTTAATTTACCTTAACTTACTTGTTCATTGATGGATGATGAGTACAGTGGTGGTCGATGTGAATCAAAGGAGAGTGGTCAAGTGCCAATCTGGCGCAAAAGGAAAATGACATGAAGCAAAATTCGAAGCACTTGAAGACCCAACTATGTTAATAGATGTTGGATGGCAAATCCTTCCCAAGCTTTGGTCATATACATTATGTTTGCAATATGTGCGGTGGTGCCACATCAACATGAAATGGTCATTTTCTTGGCATGAACTCACCAAAAAAAATTTCCGCCCAATATACAAGTTGCATGGATGAATAGATGAAGGCATGCATGTTGGAGGTGAACATGGCCATGACAAGGAGCCTAATTTTTTCCAAAAACTAGGTGCATTTGACTATGGCATGGATGGTGTGCATGGAGATGGTGCTTAGGGTTCAAGTTGATTGGAGGACCATCCTAGGCTCATGAGGGGGCAATGTGCCTCCGTACCAACCAAGTAGATTTGCGATGGTGGCAAATCCTTCAATTCTTCCAAAAACTCCTTCGACTCTTATAACATTTCCCCTGGTTGTCAAGCATGACCCCAAGTTCTTCCTAAACTCCCCTTTATCACTCACTTTTTTTTTTCCAACCAATACCAATTGTTCCCAAATCAACAACACCTGCTAGCTTTTGCACCCAAGATCCATCTCTTGGGATTAGCGATCAAATTGTTCAGTGCTCTTGGGAACAAAGTCTACCAATACCCAATAGGCCACAAGCATGGGGCACAAACATGAAATGGATTTGGAAGCTTAGCATGTATGTTATTACATGGGGGAATCAATATTATGACAATGACAATATGATGAATCCATGATTTAGAAAACATGCGAATTATTGTACCCATCAATGACCGATGCACAATGCCATTGGTTTTATCAACTATTTCAAGGGTGGTTTAACCCAATAATGAACCAGTTTGAATATGGTCTTAATCCCAAGCATGCTTAGGGTTGTAGGCAACATCAAGTAAACAAAACAAATAGTCCACACAAAATGCAATTTAAAAATGACAAAATTTTTGATATAAATACATGAAAGTAGATAAAAAAGTTGTGTAAGTAGAAATATGAAAAAACATGGCCCTCCATTTAGCTTATGATACGTTGAATACAAAATTGAAAAACTTTGGTATGATAAATAAGCTGAAAAGTATATTTGAACTTGACTAGGTCAATTTAGTATTCAAACCTACTTTTACACTAAAATTTTTATGTATTACGATCATAACATGCATAATTTTATAGTACACAAGTATTTTTTAAAGCTTTCATGACTTGAAAATACAATACACTCAATATTTCATCTACTTGCAACCCATTTTGTAAGATAAAGCATTACATGCAAGTAAATGTAGTTTTGTAAAATCTACTTAAATCTACATGAAAATGTTCATCTTTCAAGGTTATAATATTAAAGTGAAAGTTTATCTTCATATTAATCATTGAATAAAATAATATTCCTACTTTCAATGCATTAAATTATTTTTTTGTCTACTTGTAATTTTTTGTGACAAGGAACATTTTTTGTCTACTTGACCATGCCTACAACCTTAGTACAACATGATGGTGGAGGAAATCAGGTGGGAGTTCACCCCAAATGATCTTCAACCTAAAAACCAAGCCAACTTGACATCGAAGGAAATTAATAAGGGGTTGCATTTGAAAGATGATGCTACCTTTGCATTGTTAACTACAATACTTCTTCACAAGATTACAATGCTTGATGATTTGGATAATATTTTTGGGGGTTGGACACAGTTTTGAATGGGAAGCTTGTTGGGTTAGGAAATCGTGTTAGTCAACATGATAATAATATTGGGGAGAGTAATAGTAGAAGAGGTAATAGATCATAGCATTACTTGGTGAGATGATTTGTGCCATTAGATGCAACATATGTACATTGTAAAATAGCCACAATATTGTACAAAATTGATATTATGATGAATTGATGGGATAATATGGGCAAACAAGTTGTTTCCATAAGAATTTGCTATAATTGATGTAAACACGGCTACTTACAATCATATGTAAAGTTTTACAATGAATTGCATGATTGATTGTGCCTTGAATATTGAATATTTAGACAACAATGTGATTAAAATGATTGGAAAACACATAATTGCATTTTATGGGCACTTCACTTGAGTTGCCCTAAAACTTGAAAGTTTGGAATTCGAATTATGAAAATGAAAAAAATAATCATAAAAATAAAAACATAAGGTCATTATCTTATATGAAATACACCTATTTCCAAATAGGGTCCCAAAGCAAATGGCTACAATTTTATTACCATAAAAAACATATAGTTGGGAAAAGATATGTTTAGACCACCATGTGGATTTGCATATGAAGTTCAACGTATGTGTAAGTATTACAAAATGCCAAATGCCTAAGTTTTTGGCACCTTTAACAATCTAAAATTGCAAAGGCCTTATGATTCATGACCTAGAAGGATGACCAATTGTGGAAATTGAATTTTGAGGTTGAAGCTCATGGGGTCAATGTCATTTGAAGCCTTAGTTGTCTAATCATGAATGTCGATGTCATTGTCATCATCCTCATCATCATGCCCCTCTTATGCCTCTGGATTGTTTGTCTCACACAAGATTGTGATGATATTTCACCCTCAATGTTTTGTCACAATTTGTTTGGTCCAGGATGTCATCTTTCAATATCCAAAATGCCATCATCATTGTGTGGTTGTTCATAGTTTTGTTTGCCTACAAAATCAATCATTGTTTGATCAATCAGCCTTTTCCTTCAAGTAACTTGATGTGTTGACAAATCTTGAATAGGTGGCCAAAGATAATTTCACGAAAGCTTAACAATGATTAGTTTTCACTCCACTATTACCAAGTGTACATCTAAGATAAATAACAAGACAAGATTAAGATGTTTACTTAGTTTTGATTTCAAATTACTTTTGGAGGGAAAGGATTGAGGATTTAGTTTTTGATCGAAATGGAGGAACAAGGATTAGAAACATGTTTAGGGAAGTTATTGGAGAATAGAAATAGAGACACAATATGTAATTTTAGAGTTTTGTTAAGCTATGAACCACAATTTTTTTTGTTTTCAATTTTGATTTCTACATTTTAATACAATAGATGTTCGATATTTTCAATTTTGAGTAAAGAAAACAATAGCATATTGGTGAAGGAACAATGAGTAAACTATGAATCTATTGTGTTTTTCTAACTATGGGAAGCAATGAAATGAATGTGTGCACACATTCTAAAAATGAACTTGAATGGTTTGGACCAATATATTTTATGAGGATTAAGTGTCTTTATGTGCATAATTTGTAATGTTTGTTAGTAGGTAGAAAGCAAATGACAGTAAAATTATCACCTACCATTTAGCGACCATCTTAGGGATAATTTTTTTTCTTAAGAAAAAGCACACAAAGAACTATTGAAAGTTGTTTGGTTTTATTTGAATTTTTTTTTTCTATAGATGTTGAGATTTTAAAGAAGAACTATTGTTTTGTGAAAATTTTGATCTTTAAGATTCTTGAAAACAAAGGACAAAGGTTTAAGGTAAAGCTTATAAGGACTATAGTTGGATGCATAAAAGAAGTCAAAGGAAATTGAAGATTTGCAAAACAATATGAATCAGATGGTGATTCAAATTCTATAGAAGCAAATGGATCAAGAAATCAATCAACAAACACGGATTCAGATCTTGAAGAGAATTGGGATGTGAAACAAGAATTGTATGAAATGCCAAACCAGGGTATAGTTTTGGAACCAAGAATTTTGTGAACAAAAGAACAACTTGTATGACATTGGGTGTTTTCAATTGGAATTGGAATGAAAAGAAAAGTATGGACTTGGTTATAGAAGGTAATATTTAACGAAGGGGATCTAACCTAATGTATACCCGAGAGAAGGGGTTCCATGTTTTCCGAGTGCCATCCATAGTTCAAGAACGTTGAGAAGAGAGAAATCCAAGGGACAAATTGTTGGTGGTAGATTTGGAAATTTTTCAAATCCACAATTTGTGAACAACTAGAGGAGTGATTACAATTGGTGCACAAACTTACCATTTGTGTACTAATTAACATCACCGGAATATCATGAGCTAGTAGAAGATTGGAAGGTAGAAGACAACTACTTGATTTCAACATTCCAAAGTGGACATATGCAAATTACCCAAGAATGTTTATGTATGATGATGCATAAGTCAATGTTCTAGAGGAAGCATTACCATTTCCATCAAATCACAAGAGCAAAGGAATCAAAAGATAAAGAAGAAATCTAAAATGGAAAAGTTATGATTATATGGATTCAACCAAGTTGGCTCAAGCTCTTTCCAAATTTTGTATTTTTTTGTAAAGTTAAAGGACATGGGATCACATAATGCCCAAAGATTGATAATGAAGTGAAGGATGTATTTGTTAGACATGTGGGGCAACAAATGTTGGAAAAAGATTATGTAGAACAACCTTATAATTAGTAGAGAACAAATTCAAAACTATGTAGATGAAAGGATGCATGAAATTATTTTAGGTGAAAGATTATTTATACAAAACAAATTAATGACTAGTAATTTTCCTAGTGTGAGTAGAATACATCCATTTTTTATATAACCAGATTCTATACCACAAAGAGTATAGATGAACATTGTGTAGTTTGGAACTAGGCTATTTAGAAAATTAATACCACTATTAAGAATGTCGCAACCCTAGGTTTGGGCTGACGACCAAGGCAAAGGCTTGCAAAGGTGTGGTCAAAAAGTGAAGCCTTGGAGTCACATTTCATGCTCCCAGGAGTGTAGGAGAGTGTGAGGGGGTGAACCCCACATTCCCAAGTGAGCTCCCACTTTGAGAGTTGGAGTTTTGATGGATTTTTAAATCTTTAGAGGGTGATTGTAGGGATCAAAACTCATTGGATTGAAGAGTTACTTATATCGTTGAAAAGTTCTTGAAACTTAAATGTCTAAAATGGGCTTGCATGACCCATTTGGGTACTTAAAACATAAGTTATGGCCAAAAAAAAGGTTGGGAGTTAAACTACCAATTTGATTCCCAACCATTAAAAGTCAGAAATCGCCCTAATTTACTTGCGTGAAGGTGGTGTGCCACATACCGTTGGAAAACTTTTGACGAGGTTATAACTTTTCTTCAGACCTCATTTCAATTGGAGGTTTACACAAAACGTTATGGGCCTCCAAAGTCATGAAAATCCTAATTCCGAGAATTTTAAGACTCCCAACTTAGGACTCCCAGGACAAAATGACATTTGGGTGCTAGCCCCATGGCCAGGCATAAAGAATTCTACAAGGGGGAAGGTGGTGGTTTCCCCCAAATCCGGGCCGTGGTGAATCTTGTGAATCCGTGTTTGCCCGTGGCTCGTCCGTGCACCAAAAGTGCTCTAACTATGCATTAATCAACTTGTTGTTTGTTTGTGCAAGTCCGTGTGAATAATTAACCCGCTTGTCATTCATCCTAGTCTCCATCCCGGAGCTCTAACACGCCCTTTTATCCCCAAAGTGCTGCGAGCTAGGGAGCATACCCCAACTCCTTATCCTTCCGTTGTTTTCACATTTGGACTCGTAGTTAAATCTATCAAGGAGTTTGGGGGTGCGTCAAAGAATGTCTAAGATGATGAATGTGGTATTTTAGATGTTAGTCAAATTTTCAAAAGCACAACAAAATATATTTGTGATGCCAACAATAACTGTATTAGCTTGTGAACACATACAAAAGTCAGAATTACTGAAAAAAATAATGCAATCTAAAAGTGGTCAAAGTACATATTGAATACTAGTGAATACTCATTTTGGAAGAAGCACATACCAAACTCAAAAAGTTCTAAATAGGGCAAGAACGCCTATTTCAAGACCTCAAATGGTTTACATAACACCATTATGACAACATAAACAAATAGATCTATGGGATGGCCACCACTGATTATAATAAGCTATGACGGACAATGAACCAGATCAATGGTAAATCCTGAAGTAAGGATTTTAGTAGCAAGACCATACCGATTAGCTTTGAAATATTTGGATTACAAGAAATATGCAAATCCAAATGCTCATGTGAAGGTATTCAATGAAGTTATAAAAACAAATGGAGAAATGTATGAAGAATACATCATCAATGCATTCAGTGATGCACTAAGAGAAATGACATCATATTGGTGTCATAATTACAAGTCAAAATTTCTTAATTGTTTTTTTTTTAAACTAATGAAATCATTATGTAAACATCATCAAAAAACCCAAAACAACAAACATATTTACATGGAGTTCAAGAGTATCAACTAGGGAAATATTGAATGGGTAGAGGTGCATTACGAACACATATAAAAATTGGATCATGGATTGCAAACACCAACCATAGACAGTTTTAAACCACTATGTTTCAGGTGGGATTATAATCCTATTTAAAGATTACAACTACATGAATGAAGCAGAATACATTACAACAACATAATGACGTGGCTTGTTGTGTGAAGAAGGAATGACACCTATAGAGGCCAAAAATGCACTATCAATAATATAGATCAACAAAGTTATAGTAGCACTGAAACCACATATGAAATTGGGAAAGACTAATAAACACTACACAAATTATGGTAGAGACAATCACAATGTAAACACATGCAAAATGAAGAAGAAAGAGGAGCCAACTATAGCGACAATACAAGCTACTACTTAGAACCAGAAAATCCAGAAGACAAGATCATATTCATGTCATATATGTCATTTGAATGGACACAAGATGATAGATTATCCAAAATTTGCGAAATGCAAAAGATGTTCCAAAGCAAAAATGCATCAAACACAAATGGAAAAATGGTAGCTGATGTCGAAATAATCATTACAAAAGTGAATGTAATGGATGTAAATGTTGTTACTAGAAGCAAGATCACATAAGAGCAAGTGTTCCAAGAAAAAACCAAGAAAAAATAAAACTACTATAGACTAGAAAAAAAAATTAAATTAAATAAGACAATGGTGGACACCATACAACAACTATGAAGGCACAAACTACAAATGAAAGCTTTTTTGCATCAATGGAGGGATCAAACACAACATGGCCTGGAATGCTAGACACTACACTTTCTTCATAAATTCCTAAGCCTCAATAATCTATAGTTCACAAAGTAAGCTAATATCAATAGAAAAATGCTGGAAACCAACTATATTTTAAACTTGGGACAATTATTGAAGATGGTTCTTAAGTTGAAAAGATATATGTGGTAGAAAATGAAACCAAACAAACCATATAATGTAACAAAAATAGTCACAAAAAAATAGTACCATCTGTAATACTAGAAGTAGCAACAATAACTGTAGCTATTGATAACCATATGGTGGTTATTCAAGTACAAATTAGGAAGAATATTGTAGAGGATGTTTTGTTAGATGGTGGATTTGGAATTAACATCATTACAGAACAGTTAAGATTGAGGTTGGGGCTACCAAAGCCTAAACCTACACCATATAATCTGAAGATGAAAGATCATACCACCACAAAACCAATGGGATTGATTTGTAATCTAAAGATATATGTTCACAAAATACCCTATGTTATTACATATACTATATTATAGAATAATGTAGTAGTGCTACTTATTCCATGTTGTTAGGGAGACCATGGTTGAAGGTTGCTAGAATAGCACATGATTGGCCCAACACAACATAGTGACCATTCAAGAGAATGGAATGGTCAGAAACAATAGTGGTGACTAAATAGGTGAAATGACCATAAGTGAAATGACCAAAAGTGTTGTTATGCTACAACCACAGAAATGGTGTCATTGATGAGAAGGAGGATATCATATTTGCCACATAACCATAATTGTTTTCTATAGGCACAATTAATCTACCATATACATTTTAGTCTTTAGGAACCACAAAGTCCAACCATAGAAGTATTCAAACCAAGAATGGTAGTATAAAACTAAGTAGTGCACAATATGTTTCAATAGATGGGAAAACTACAAATAGATACGAGCTATTAGTTGTTTTAGAAGAAAGTTTATTTAGAAATGTACACTATAAACTTTAATTAGGGAATGTTCAGATAGATGACACTCTAACAAAAGTCAAGGCTCAAGAATTGTAGATAGCTAGATGGACATTAACAAGGAGCATTAGTTAACAAAACTCAATTTGGGGATTTAGGAGGAACCACTGGTGAAGGTGAATTCTCAATTACATCCAGAGAAGGTACTGGAGTTGGGGGAACTTTTTCAAGAATACACAAGGATGTCTTTACATGGACATTCAATGATTTGAATGGCATTCCATTAAAGTCAGCTCAAAACATAATTGAATTGGATATAACCATACCATAGTACATTAGGCCATGTATAGGTTAAATCCAAATTATGCTACAATAATGAAGTAAGACATTGATAAACTATTATAGCAACATGTTCATACAACTTGTGGAAGAGGCCACATGGCTATCACTGATCGTGGTAGTGCCAAAAATAAAAGGGAAGTTCAAAATTTGTGTGGATTTTAAAAAGTTGAATTCAACAACAAATAAAGATATTTTTCCATTGCCATTCACATATGAGGTATTAAACATTGTGGCATGCTATGAGACTTATTCATTTTTGGATGGATATTTTGGGTACCATAAAATATCCATAGCTCTAGAAGATAGATACAAAACAACATTTGTCATAGATAGGGGAAATCCAATTTGGAATGAAAAATCCAACATTTCATAGCATTCGAAGAATATCTAGACAATTTCATGAAGATATTCCAAGATGATTTCACATGGAGACTCACTTGTAGAAGCTTAGATTGTGCTTTTAGAAGTGCAAGGAGTACAAAATTAACTTAAACCTAGAAAAATGCACTTTCATGGTATTTTTTGGAACGATTATTGGATTCATTATCTCAAAGGAGGGTAAGTTACATGATCCAAAAAAAATACATACAATAATGAACATGCTTATACCACAAAATTCATTGTAAAATTTAGGTGTTTAATGATGGTGAAATTTTACAAATGTTTCATTAAGTTGCAAATGCCTTGTCCAGATTGTTTGATACCATAGAACCTGCAGATATTCTAGAACAAACTATGGATGCAAGTTTATTTTTCATAGAACCAAACTGGTTAAATGGTGTTAAAAATTTCTTAAAGATAGGACAAATGGCATTTTTTTGTATATAACACAAAAACAAAGATTAGTTGGGGGCCTGAACCTTTTACAATTAAGAATGGTGTTATGTACATAGGATGTGACAAGACAATCAATTGAGAAAATGTTTGCCAACCACAAAAGCATAGATGGTGATGAAAGAGCTACATAAGGGAACAATAAAACATTTTACAACAAAATAACACAAAAGAAAATTTTGGATGTAAGGAACTAATGGCTTACAATGCATAAAGATGTCAATGAATACTACAGATAATGTGACATGTGTCAACACACTAAACAATTGGCTGCACATAATTTCATTAATTTGGTCACAATTCTTCTAAAAGAACCATTTTTGAAATGGGGATTTGATTTTGTGGGACCAATAAAACCAATAGGAAGGTATATAGGGAATAAATATATGTTGATGGCCATAGATTATGCAATGAAATGGGTGGAATCTAGCATGTTACAAACGAACACTATGCAATAATGACAAGACAATTTTTGTAAAAATGCCTTCTTACTAGGTTTGGATGTCCACTAATTATAATCATAGATCAGGGTGTGCATTTTATTAATGATGATATCAAGCATTTGACAAATCTAAAACATGTTAATTCCACTCATCCATAGATTCCATTGATAAGGTGTTGGTAACATTATTGACTAAGTTGGTTAGTGAGAATAAGATGGATTGGGATGAACAATTTACCAACAATTTTGTTTTCCTATAGAACAACATACAAAATAACTACAAGATACACACCATATTAAATTGTTTATGGATTACATCTTTTAATGCTTACAATGTATATATTGCTAGTAATCAATAATGACCACAAAGAAGGGAATGTTGTAAGAATTTTAACAAGTAAAATTTCAAAGTTAGAGAAATTGTAGAAGCATAGATTATAATTTGAGGCTAAATTTGGAGTGCAACATTAGAATAAGGCTTTATGGATTCAACAAAAGAATGTAGAGAAAAAAATTCAAACTTGATGATTTTGTTCTATGGTTTCCAAAGATAAATAAGTCACATCTTGGGAAGTTCACTAGGAAGTGGTTTGGACCCTACAAAGTGCAGTATGTGTTACTTAATAACATGGTGTTGCTAGTAATACTTACTAACTTTGAACCAAATCTAATGTTGGTTAATATTAACAAGTTGAAATCGTACAAATTCATTGATTCTGAGGTACAAGATTCCAAAGCATAAACATTAATATGTTGGGAAGAACCACAAACAACAAACCAATCATGAAAAGGAGTGGAGAATGACAACAAAATAGATGAAGATGGAGACGATGAAGTGGTGACATGTCAACCATAGATGGAAGTTAATAGCATGCCAATCACAACTATAGAGAAATTGAATGACTTAGTAGCTCAATTGGGTGATTGTAATGGTGAGTTGGTAATTATTTTAGTACACACGGTGAAGAAAATAAGGGATGGATGGGTAGGTGGTTGTAATCATGCAAGGATGAATGAAGGAGGGAGAAGTACATTTAAACCATTGATAGGTGAAAAGGACATCAATTATTTCCACATGGAGGTATAGGAAGGACATCATCATGAATTAAACACATTGTTTAAAAATATGATTATTTAATACAAAGGTACGAGCTACCCTAAAAGAAAAAGAAAAAAGTAAGAGTGGTTGTCGAATTTCTTCTTAGCATTTGAGGTTTCTTGGCAATGCATTTGTATTTCAAGTGTTTGCAATGTGTTTCACAATATGAGTGAGGAGAATGCGATTGAAAGATTGTAGCAAATTGTGAGGAAAAGAAATATATAAAGAGATATAGAAAGAGAATGATTGCTGAAAATTGAGAGAGAAAGGTATGTGGAAGAGATTACCGAAACATAGGAAAAACATAGGAAGAATCAGAATGATAGGCAAGAGGCCCAGTGTATAACATCCAACCACTAATGTTGATATCACCGTTGGAGTCACCATCATCATCAAAATGTGAGGAAGGAAAAAGATTTGAAGCAAGAATTGATGTAGAATTTTAGTGTGCAAAAAACATTCAAGAGTCAATACAATTAGTGTTGGAATGTTTGAGGAGAGGCAATTTCAGAAAAAGGATTGAGGGTTACAACATGACTAGGTGCAACAATGGAAGAACAAGTGGTGATTCTAGACTCAAGTGAGGAAAAAGACAAATCAAGGATTGGTGAAAAATATAGCTAATTATAGAAGCATAAGAAGTCTAGAAAGCCACAAAAACTATGTTGTTGGAGGTGATGCGATCACAAAAGGCATGTCAATAATCAATGTCTACCACACCACCTCAACCAAATTTGAATGACCCACCAAAATCTACCATTGAAGAAAGAAAGAAAAAAGGTAATAGATCAAAAAACTTGATAACAATGAGGGATTAAGATCCCATATGACACAAGGATGTTCTTTACTCCAACCAAATATAGCTATGAACAAAATAGGTTGAAAGAATAAATATTTGGAAGAAAATGGGAGAGGGAGAAGAGGCATGGGCTAGTAAAGCAAGTCCAATTACATTGCTAAACATTGAGTGGAAGGAACAAAACCATAGATCCTTGGTGGAACGTTTGAATACACTTTTGATCAAAGGATCTAAAAAATATTTTGGGAGGGAAGGGAGCATAATGTCATAAGAAAATAGTTGATTGATGATGCATTTGGAGTATGTCAAATTGGGTACATTGAGAATCCAAAGGGCCATGTGAACAAATTGGTCGTGGAAGAGCTACTGTATAGCCATGATATCAAGCCACCATACACAAACATGGATCAATGAAATGTAAAGAACTGTAAAATGCTATTTAACATCATGTACCCAATTATGATTTCTATGGTATATTAGAGGGAAAAAAATAATTACATGAATAATAGGAATGAATTTACATTCATGCAAGTGGAGGAAGGACTTAAGGTGGATTAGGAATAACTTATGTTCAATAATTTACACAGTGAGTCGGATAGATGGACGAGGATGCAAAAGAAGATGTAGCTAGAAGGAAAATAGGAGAACAAGAAAAAAACATGTCATTTGGTGTTGGTTCTAAAGTGGTTGTTTTGATATATGTTTCAGGAAAAATCTATAACTACATAAAAGAAAATAACACAAACCCAAAAAAAAACAAAGACAAAAAAAAAGTTACAAAATATTTTGGATAATTGAAAAGGAGTTTTGATGGTATCCCCATGGACCATGGAAAAGAGGAAAAATAGATCTGGCATTAGGGAAAGATAATTACAAATAAGGAAATCAAGGGAGGACATTTGACCATAGAAATTGATGAAAAGGAGTGCAAAAGCATCTGGGATTACAATTCTAGGAGTGATTACAAGATATGTTCCTTCTTAACAATAGAAGGGAACTAACTCATCACATGAATAGAAAAGGAAAGAACAATTACAACAAATGAAATGTGAAAGGAGCATATTTCCATAACTTGAAGTAAAAGGATGATATAAAAGGTTGGTTCAATTTTGCAAATGAAAGATAAGGTTATATCCTCAAGCAAGGGATCTAAGGAAGAAATAGCATAAAATCTCACACCAAGATCTATGGAAGATTTGGCAATAGAAATCATGGAGGGTAATAAAAATGTAAAGATGTTTCAAGCCATGACCATTGTCAATTTCAAGATGGGTAACTTGGGGTTAAAAATACAGTCGTTGAAAACCATATTAACCATAGTAAAAGGAGAAAAACAACAATTATTATAACATCTATACAAGGACTAGGTGGCACATGAAGTAGATGAATAACTGAAAAAAATAATGAATGATGATGAGAGAAAAGGTGAATGCCAAAATCTTGGAGCTGGCCACATAAAACAAAGAGTTGAAGTGAATGATGGAAGAGTTGCTAGCTTAACAAAAGGAATGGTAGGAGTTGAAGAAGAAAGAAAAAGCACAGAACAAAACAAAACAACATCAGAATCATTGCCCCCTTGTGAGTCTAGAACAATTTCAAGTCAACCTACAGCCCAAGCACCACCTTCGTATACACCATTTGTGCCACAATTAAAAGCACTTGGTTTTTGGCAAAATTGGGCTCCCCATCATGGCCATTTGAACCTCTATAATGTGTGCTTTAATTTGTTCATCCAAGCGACTTGAAAATTGAGCAAAATTATTTTTTTATGGGTTTTGATGGTGAGAAAGTGGCCATTGCTTGTTGATGTGGCACCACCACACATAATGTGAACATAAGGTGTATGACCATGGCTAGGGTAGGATTTACAATCCAACATTTACTAGCATAATTGGGTCTGAAGTTCTTTTAGTTATATCTTATGTCATCTTCTTTTTGTGCCATGGTCCTTGACCAATTTCCTTTAGTCCACACCGTTTGCCATTGTACCAATTGTTTGCTAATGCACAAATGTTAGGGTTAAATTAAGGTTAAATTAAGGATACAAATATAATGGGAATTAGGATTGGGGTCTTCTAAGAGGTTTAATTGTGAAGTCTAGCACACAATTATTTTCACAAATGGTGTCATTAACTTCAAAGCCTTAAAAAAGGATCCCATTTTCATTCAAGTGTATGTCATGCTCGTACATGGCCTCATACATGACAGCCAGTTACGGGCATGCCCATCATGCCTTTTAAGGTTAATGTAGGCATTTAAAATAAATGTACGTTCTTAGGTGACTGTACCTATTAGGTGTTTAGGGTTTTAGCTTGTTGGCGAATGTATAAAAGGCTAAGCCCTTCCCTTCTCCTTTTAGTTTTTCTAGAATTCCTTTGTTAGGAAAGTTTCCTCCATAATTAGATTGGATTTCTAGATGCTCACGATGGCCATTGCACAACGACCGTCTACATACATTATATGTTCATTCCTTCTTTGCGATTCAATTCTAGAAAAACTCTACTCTTTGTTGCTTAATGTTAAAAGCAACAAATTTCTTTTACCTTTGAATTCTTGAATTTTTGCTATTGGTGTTGTTGCTACTATTATTGCTAATGTTACTACTGTTGGTGTTGCTATTGCTAGAGGGAGATTGTGTTGTTACATGAGGGAGCTTGTGCTTGTGTTGTTACATTTCTACTAACAGAGCCGGGATCTTGGAGCAAGTTTCAAAGCTCTCTCTTTTCTTCTCTTTGTTATTCTCATTTTTTTTTCCTCTCTTTTTCAAGTGTACAAATGCACGCTCTTACGGCGGTTGAAGACTCTTGAAACTGCCGAGTAAAAAAATAAAAATAAAAATCTGCCATCGCCACTTTGTAGCATGGCGCTGGGCACCATCACTAGCGCAACTTGCAGCGATGCGAGTTGTGGCATTGTCACAAGCTTTTGCAACTGCGAGTTACAACGTCGCCATAAGCACTGGTAGCTGCGAGCAGCAACGTGTGTTGTAGTGCCGTTGCAATTTGTAGCGATGCGAACTATAGTATCGCCACCATTTGTAATGACGCAAGCTGCACTGCCACCGCAAGTTACAGCACCGCCACCACTTGCAACGATGCAAGCTGCAACGACGCCACGAGTTCTTGCAGTTGCGTGAGCTTGCAACTTTTGTAGTTGTGCGTGCTTACAACGTTTATATCATCGCATTGTTGTCAACCATTGCCGCGGAGCTCACGGGCACTCTGTAATGTCATCACCTCCAATGTTGCATCGCCAATTTCCGTTCATCCATGGACTTTTATCCATCCAGGGATGTCTGTCGGACCTTCGTCCATCTAGAGACGTTCATCCACGAACTTTCATCTGTTGGACTTCCGTCCATCCAGGGACGTTCATCCACGAACTTTTATCAATCAGTTATGTTCGTCCACTGAGTTTCGTCCAATGTTCATTGGACTTTTGTCCAATTGTTGTCCTACGTCTTACATTTTGCTGTCTTGTGTTTTATTGTCTTGCCTTTTCGTTCGACATCCGTCTAATTTTCGTCCAACTTTTGTCCGACCTTCATTCGACATTTGTTTAACCTCCATTTGACATCTGTCTATCACCTGTCATTTTCGGCAACGTAACATATTCTTCAAATTGTACATTGTGTTGTTAAACTTTGTAGCTAATACTTTGTATTGTTACAAAATTTTGGGGCATGGGACAACATCATGTCCTCAAATGATGAGAGCACTACCACTTAGCCAGAACCCAGGTATCAACTACGAAGTAACACACAATCCTTTGAATCGATTTCTTTAAGCTCATGATCTTTATGATAGTAACATCAAGCATCTATAGCACCACCGTCATCCAATATAACTCCTACCAGGAATTCAAGTTTAAGTTACACTACATCAACAGTACATCATAGTCCATTTATAGGGGCTCATCAGTGGGGTATGTTTGTTGCAGCACTTGCTTTCGCACCATCACCGTATATTCTGTTGCAAACCGTTACCTTTACACCCATATACACCATGGAGGTCAGTAGTTCCTTTGGGAGAATTAAGAAGTTCAACGAAAGACCATGTATTATTTCTTTGAAAGAGTTCAAAGCAACTTTCTCAACTATGGTCTGTGAATCAAAGCTCAAGTATGGCGCTAATTACATTGAGGCATTTGCATTCAAACAACTAGCCCGTTATGTGCACTATGAGACATTAGATGTCTAGGAGCAACATTCTCCAAGGATTTTGGGTGTCACCCAGATTCCCAATCTAGTTTATGCCACATACATCACCATTGCCTTTCAAGCTGCATTGTAAGCTACCATTGCACATCATGGGATTATGCCCAATAATCCAAGTCTGGTATAGTAAACATTTTTCTTCAACAACTCATTGCTGCTACCACAAATATTTCTCCCACCATTGATGCACAAGCTTTTGCTGATCCTGTGGGGGAATTCTTTCGAATTCTTGAACTGGAATTTCTGGTTAAGAGTTCTGAAAAAATTATATAGCTTGCCATTTTCTCTCAGTAGAAAGATGAAACCCTCAAGATGTTCTACATGAGGCTTCCCAAGCTTAAAGAGGATACTCAGAGCATCACAGACCTAGAAGTTGCCCATTGGTATCTTCGTTCATTAGAAGGTACTCCGACACTCCATGCGCAAGTTTTGCAGTGAGTTTTTGCATAATTTGGAGACTCATACACTTTGCTGGATGTATACAACATTTCCGAAAAACTAGAACTAGTTCATGCACACTATGAGGCTAGTACTATGAGGTCTCCCTCATGTTCAAGGCTTTAACCTCCACTAGCTGCGCCAACTAGATCATCACATTCTTCTTCAAGGGCTAAAAAAATGCACTTGTGTCGCAACCTTACTTTGAGAGAGTGTGAGGATGAAACTCACACTCCCAAAGTTGAGACTTGATAGTCCTCCAAGACTCCCGAAAATTCAAAGTTCAATTACAGGGGTTAAAACACCTTGCATTGAGGTGTTCTTTATATCATTGGAAAACTATTGAAGTGTAAATGTCTAAAATGGGCTCACATGGGCCATTTGAACATTTGTAGCATAAGTTATGACAAAAAGAAGGGCCAGGAGTCAAACTGGCAATTTGGCTCCCAACCACTAAAAGTTGGGAATCGACCCGACTATGGTGTGTTCAGGTGGAGTGCAACACATCGTTGGAAAGCTCTCGAGGAGAGCTACAACTTTGCTTTAGACCTCATCCCAATCGGAGGTCTGAACAAAGAGTTATGATCTCGCAAAGTCCCGAGAGTCCAAACCGGGATAATTTTGGGACTTCTCCTTGAGAGTCCCAGGACAAAAAGCCATTCAAATGTGGGTGCCACAGAGAGGCACAAAGAATACTATATGGGGGAAGGTGGTGGCTTCCCCCGAGTCCGGGCTGTGGTGAGTCAAGTGAGTCCAGAGTTGCCCGTGATTTGTCCTAGCACCAAGGGTGCTCTAGAAAATGAACTAACCAACTTGTTGGTTAGTTTGATGCAGGTTTGAGTAAGTGAATAGCTTGTCACTCTTCATAGTCCCATCCCGGAGCTTCAGCATGCCCCTCTACCCCTTCTAGTGTTGAGAGCTGGGAGCATGCCCCAAGTTCTTCACAATTTCGCTATGTGAGTAACTTAGACCTAACTTGGGTCTAACTAGGAACTTGGGAGTGTGTCACTTGGCTGCACCCATCCTACCTTCTTGTAACTACTGTGGCAATCATGTCCACAAAGCCAATGAATGCAACATTCCTTCCAAAGATCTCTTTTGTGATTATTGTGGGAAAGAAGGACATAAAGAAGCTGTTTATTTTGCCAAGTTCTCAGAAAGGAAGCAATTCCGATTACCATGGCAAAATCTGCCAGCATCTTCCATTGCCCCTCAACCAAGAGCCAAGGCACTTTAACCTTCCACTCAAGCTTTTCCCACCAAGGGTAATTCTAGTAAGAATGCTAAGAAAAAGGAACACAATGCTAACGAGCGGGAGGTGCTTCAAGCTCATTCCATTCAAGTTCAAACTCTGCAAAATGAACTCAAATCATTGAAGGCCCAACTTGCTAATATAAAAGGCAAATCTTCCCAACAAGTTAGTCATGCCCAACCTGTACAAGGTTTAGGATCATGGGAAAGACCTCCTAGATCATTCTATGGCCTTCCACACGATGCCATGGTTGGGGAGTATGTTCTTTCTAGTGCACATAATTATAATCTCACACCAGAATTTGTTACTTCTTTTTGCCCTTCCTATGTCGTGGCACAAGAGCTTAGTGTGGCACCTAGAGTTTCTGCCACTAGGCAGGTAATTTTGATTAATGGACTCCCATCTGCTTCAAGTCCTATTACCAGGGCTCAAGGAGCTCGAACAGTCATGCCATAATCTTTTCGTCCTCTCAACACGGAAGAAGAATGCACCTTGTTGGCGAGGGGGGAGGAGACTACTACACCACAAGCTATTAGGGCATCAAATTACTATGTCCCAGGAGTACATGTACATCAGGAAAACACATAATTTTCCATTGATCAACTTATGGAATGCCAACTTCAAATGCATGAAATGGCGAAAAAGCTTGTGAGTACACCGTTGTTTCGTTTTCAAAATTTGAAACTAAGCACCATGGACATAATTGTAGTACTAGAAGATACCCTGAACACTACATCAAGTCCTCTACCAATCCCTAATCCACATGCTATAGAAGTCCCATCCAACACCTTGGAAAAACACTCAATTCGTTCACATGTTGTAAATGGTGTTCGTAATTTGGTCACTAGTTCTAGCATGGTTAAACTAGTGCGCTTTCCTACCTCTGATTCTACATTCATATATCAGAAGGGAATTAAGAACATCTCACTTGTGGATTTGTTACTCAACAAAAGTGTTGTGGATAGTCATTCTCTCCACAAAGTCTCTCACTCATTTCCGAAGGTGGTGCCTAGTGAGAGAACTTCCATCGCCACTAGAGTTGCCATTGTTGACAATACTGGGTCAGCAATCCAAGTGGGAGGACATACACCCAGAGTGGTACTTCTCGATACAGGTGCCCTGACGCACTCCTAACCACTCGAAGGACTCAAATGTGAGTCCAAGTGAGAGACAGCGGAAGTGGGAGTGGTCGGGAGGCGCTCCCTAGCTCACAACACTTGGA
>Ga0116227_10007895_pt1 | contig 20465 bp, 11 predicted proteins | sample S1TSphgellanicum_FD_89693 | JGI IMG/M metagenome (GOLD analysis project Ga0116227, IMG submission 89693) | Host-associated microbial communities from peat moss isolated from Minnesota, USA - S1T2_Fb - Sphagnum magellanicum MG | ecosystem: Host-associated > Plants > Peat moss > Unclassified...
CCTCCCTTACCCCAAAAAAATTACACTGTAGCCAATAAATATGGATATTGCAGTAATTTATTTTTGAATTTTATACCGACACTTAAGGCTCTTGAAATGTCAGCTCATGGGTATAATAGGCCCCCGGAGGGTGTGGAGGGAAGGCGAAGAGGGTTTTGGACTACGTAACCGGCAAGAGCAGGCCAGTCACGGGAAAAAAGTCGAGCCATGTGGGACCTTAAGCCGTAACTGGCCGTAACTGGCCTGCTCAAGCCGTGTGTTACGAGACATAACCGGTGACTCGACGGATGAGATTTCATCTGGGATGAATGCCATTGTCATTGTCGCCATAACCTTCCTGTGCCCGTCTGCCTGACCCAGTACGCAGCGGATATGGGTTGTAAAACTGTGACCTCTCTGCCAATGGGGTGATGCCACATCACCAATTTCCAGTTATGATTTTTGAGTGTAGGGTAAAAGCTCTAAGACGAGGCCATAGTAAAAATTATTATAAGCATAAAGACCGGTGCCGAATTCCCCTTAGGGTAGTTCGAGCGCATAATGGAGGTCAATTTTTTTCATCCGTGAAGGGGAGGCATTTTGAATCATGCGTAATCCTCACATCCGCAGGCGTTTCATTTTTTGAAACGCTCGCTGTCATTTTTTTCCCCTTCATACCCGGCAGGTATCATGAGAAAAGAAATTAAAATAGAATCGGCGCATGTCTTTTATACTCTGTAATAAAGCCCACAGGCTTGGACTTTTACCTTTGTAAAACACCGACAGAATTATTTTAGTGTATATGGAGGGCACATTATCGAACGGAATCTATCCTTCACAATCTTTTTCTAAGAAGGATATTTACAAATACACTAGGAAGAAGCCCTTTCTCAAATGTAAATTATGGCCATACAATTTGTGGATGTTGAAGTGTACATTTTTCATCCAACAAAGAAACAATCCAACATTGTTTATTATATAGAACTTACCCTATTTGCAAAACATTCTCAACGTAAAATGATGTTTGTTTCTTGCATTATTGTTCACACTTTTGTGTGTGATCCAAATTTTACTTAAGACAAATAGGGTTCAAGGTTTATGGCCATGGGGAGGTAGGTGCTTGGAGAAACCTAAAGACTCAAGTGTCCACCCACCATCTTGAGTGTTTGGACATTGCAATGCAATTGATCCTTGCATTCCTTCGTTACTATAACAAACCACATTGTTATCAAATACATGTCATGCCTATCAAAGTTCCTTTGAGTTGCAAATTCAAATCATAGCCAAGGTGTCTACCCCCCTTATCATTTTCTTTTCCTTCTTTTTCCCTTTTCGTGTGTTTTTGTTAATTTATTTTATTATTATTTTTTCCATTGCCTTTTGTTGTAGGCAAGATTCCTAGGTATTCATTTGATGTCACAACATGAGATTATTAATAATCCACTCGTGGTCCTTGCCCCTAGTTTTCCTTGCAAGTAAATGCCACCACATCAACAAGTTGGCAAAAGACAATTCCTAAGTTGTGTTTACCATGTTCTATAGCTTTTACACTTCATCAACTTCCTACATTCCTTTTATGCCAACATGATTGATTGGCATCTCCATGTAATATATTTGCTAGGGTGAAAGAAAGCAATAAAAATCCTCTCCACTTGTTACAAAACTTGTTTTTAAAATATTCATGAACAATGAAACAAAATAAACTTTTCCCCTTGTCTAGGATTGTCATTAGTGAAACACTAGAGTTGTAATATTCTTCATCTTCCATATCGTTCCATATTGTCGTTTACTAATGTATACACTTCACAAAGCAATATCTTGTCGTTCATTGCCCCCAAGGTCCAAGGTTTAAAGCTAGAGTCTTGTAACATGAAATCTAGATTTGATTTTATGTTTAAACAATGTTTGGTCTAGTGTTTTGTCTACCCACCTAGCCAATGTGATCTCCTCCTCCTTTATACACCCAATGGTTGAATGTATCACACATTGCTGATCAACATCATCACATTATTGGAAGTTTTGGAAAATTGATCACAATTCACAATTAGACATAAACTAAGTAATTTCTATGAGTAAAATACATAACACATCAATGACTAGCAATTAGTAACCCTTTCATTTTCATTGTACTAGAAATTGAAGCATAGAAAGCCAATTATGCCATGTAAACCATTCCCTAATTGTGTCAAGCACAAAGAAGGGGTCATATTAGCTAAATATTAAAACATGCTTTTCATTGCATGATGGAAACTTTAACCCTTACATGCCACAATAAGTTCAAACCACCAACAATCAAATAGGAAATCTTTCATGGGATTCCCCCAAAACATCAACTCATTGTTGAAATATTTCACAAGATTCCCCCAAAAAAATGAACTCATTGTTGAAATATTTCACAAGATTCCCCAAACAAAAATGAACTCATAGGTTACTAAAACACGAGACAAAATGAAAACCACGACATCCATATGCACACAATCTCTCTTTCTTATAGTAGAGCTTACAATTACGAGCTTGTTTGAAGTTTTTTTAGAGTGACTAGTATTACAAATTCTTGAAGCTAGCGGTGCCTTTGATTGACAATCTTAGAGGAGAACTGGAAGGAAAGGCAAAACTTCAATAGCCATATCAAGGTGCTTTGGTTCAAAGAGGAGGCGTTAAGCCTCCATTTTGATATATCACCTACCCCGACCATAGAGACAATGGAAATAATCCTTGAAAAGAAAGATGTCATTAGATGGTCCTCTGCTTAATCCATGTTCACTATGGCTTTTATGAGCTTCGGGTTCAAAAGTCTCCCATTGGATTGCAGCCCTAGTGTCAAAACTACAGTAGTTGAGTTGATCAATTGATTTAAGTGTCCTGATTCTGGTCTTAAGATGAGTTGAGAGTACTTCTGGATTTCACTTGTGCGTCTAAAGTTCTTGCCATTTGGAATCTTGAATAGCAGATGGAGTGTGATATGCAGGAGGGAAGCTGATGATCTATCTGACGAAAAGTGACATATGCTGATCAGCAAGCATGCACAAGCTGGCAACCCCAATGTGTGACAATGAACTTGGGTGAGAGATTTTGAAGCAGTTAGGAGCACTGCAGTTGAATGGCATGGTTCCTTGTAATGGTATGGAAAGATCTTTATTGAAGGCTTTCATATCAATGCAAAGGCCAGCTTTGATGGAGGTGCACATGAGGTTTATGAAGCAGTTTAGTCAGCTGGAGAGGGACTGGCAACTGATGGCAGCCAAGCCTGAGACACAACCTGCCAAGAAGAAGACAGTGTCACTAGAAGGCATGTGCAGCATTGGGTTGCTGGAGCTTAAAGTAGGCAAGAGATATCATATTCATGTGCGTTATGCAATGCCATGTGCAGAAGCATTAGTCCTCAATCTTGTTCAAACAATGGTAGAAGATGAGGATGGGTATGCTCCATGAGTGATGATTGATGATTCTCTTGCTGGGTTGACATCATGGGCTAAGGTACAAGGATGATATCCCAATGGTGCAAAAATTGCAACCAACCACTCTAGTCAGAGTTGCCAGATGACTATGTTACACCACTGTATGTGAATACTGAGGATGACCTAATTGTCCAATCTGACTTTCCAGCTGCTTCAATTGAGCTCAATGTTTGGGCCAAATTGGATGCTGCAGCCTTGCAAGCAGAAGGAAATCGTCTTTTTGCAAAGCAGGACTGGACAGGATCCATAGAACCATACACAAAGTGCATCCAAAAATTTCTGGAGTTGGTCCATCAAAAGCCCAACATCCAACAAACATAAGAGGAAACGAGCTGGTGAGAATGGCACCACAAGCAATGGAAAAGTTGTTGATGAAACAGTGATACTGGCATACTCAAATAGGGCAGCAGCTTGGATGAAATCATGCCATTATGAAAGAGCTCTGAAGGATGCACATGAAGCTCTCCTACTGGAGCCCCATGATCTGAAAAGCATACATTGGAAAGGATTGTGCACTTCATGGCATGCAACAATATGAGCTTTGCTTGCAAGTGCTTTGAGTTGGCTCTGGAACAATCAATCCTCCAGAGAAGGATATCAAGCTTGCACTTCAAAAGAGTAAGACATGGGATATGCAAAGCAAGCTGGGAGTGTATGAGCTTTCCAAGTATTTTTTTTTTAATTGTTGAAGGGATATAGTGCACGGTTGAGGTGTTTCTTATTTGAAACTTAGTCATTTCATGATTGCAAACTAAGGAGTTGGACTCGTCCAATTTTTCAATAAATTTTTTTGAAAAATGTGTCATCCTTTTAGTTTATTCTAATTTTGGATGCATGTTTGTTGAACAACTTGGTCTTGATTTCATCTAGCTCATTAGTCAAACATTTGCACCTCAAAATATTGAGGGTTGGCTCATGGGTATTTGATGGGTAGGTTAAGCTCAAAGATTGCTTGTTGATTGTAGATTTTTAACATGGGAATAAGGATTGTGGTGTTCGATCCTACTAGTAGAAGGTTTAAGTAAAATTTGGGTGGATCTCTTTCAATTAATCAATCTAGTAAACTAAGAAGTTCACATTTAGTTGGTGAAGTCGTATCAAATTTGGACTATTGCCAAGTTGTGCAAATATCTGGTCAAATATATTTCAATGTGATGTTGTCAAGGGTCTTTTATGAAGCTAATGGTGTGATTATGGATTTATTGTCTATTTTTTTAATTTATGTTTTATGAACATCCATATTTTGGTTTCTTTTGGCCCATTTTTGGAATACTTGTGGCAAGAGAGCCTAAAGGCTTAAGTACATGGGTATTTGATGAAGAGGTTATGTTCAAAAATCACTTGTTGCTTGTATAGCTATAAGAAGAGGATGGGGGGTTCAAAGTTTAATATTGTAATATGGTTTGAATGAAAACTCAGCATATTGTCAATTAATTAATAAGGTAAATAACCAAGAAGACCAATAAGTCTAGATTTAGTAGGTGAGGGCCAAAGCCATTTCAATTTTGGCTTTTTAAAAAGTGGTGTAAATATCTTTTCAAATATAATTCAATGTTATTGAAGGTGTTTTATGAAGTTAAAGGTGATGATGGCTTGTAGTATGGATATGGCTTTGCTAAAACATAGATAGATAATGTGTTTGATATTCTTCCCTTTTGACCATGCAAGTTTGTGAATTGTAACATGCATGAACACAACTAGATTTATGGGTTAGTACATCAAATTCATTCATATTGGGTGGATGGTAAATCGAATTAAGTTCCCCTTTTGAAAGGACTTTATAGTTTATAGGGCTTACCTTGGATGGTTATTGGTTAATGAAAAACTATTTATGGATTAAAGATTATGGACCAACCTTTTGAATATTTAGTTTTTTTTGCTTGCCTTGACAATTAGTATTCTTTATCTATCGAACCTCGAAGTTGCAATATATTAAATACCTCAATTGATGGTCAAAGTCATGTTCAATAATCAAGGCCATGCAAAAGAACTTTTTTAAAATATTCATAATGTTTAACCAATTCAACTACATGTTCCACAAAAATACATCAATATGGAAATGGTGAACAATTGCAACCAAACAACTAACATCTTGTATGCATGAACTCAAAATGTTTTAAGTCAACAAACAACTAGAATACACATTACCTGGACCCAAAGTTTTCAACATGAGCCATGACTAAATCCACACAAATTTATAGTAAAAATTTCACCCAACACAAAAATGATTGTCAAATTGGCTAATAATTCCATGGATCTACAAGGTCATTTGCTTTAAAAAAACATCTATATTAAATACTACTTTCACCTTTTGTTCCAACTTTAATACTTTATTAACTTGGGTTGGCTAATTTTTTTACAAAGTAATTCTCTATTTAATTTTACTATCATTTCCAAAGTGGTTCAAACAAATATTAAAACTATCATCCTATTAGCTCACCAATGTAAGGAAGGTCAAATTAGTCTCACAACAAAAAATGATACCATTTTTGTCATGAAATGTTATTTCAACTTTATTATGTTTGTTGCTTGCTTCTTGAAGATTAATGATCTACATCCAAATAACCACATCTTTGGTAACATGATTCCCAAATCTTCAATCCAAGAAAAATTGGATGACAAATTGTTGAATTGGACCCCATGGTATATAGTTGTTCTTATTGTTAAACATTTAGCATGCAACCAACTATGTTATCTAAGGTGATGCATTGAATATGATCCTTTTTAGCCTTCATATTCTAAATTTCACAACCAATTTCTTAAAAGAATCCACAATGTACCAAACGAAACAATCAAATGGATAAAATTTGGACATAGTTGCAAGCTCTTTGAAAACCACTAACATTTAGTTACATGAATCCTTAATTTCACCTTATATGAATGAAAATCTTTGCAAAAAAAGTTGAAAAGATATTTCATATGTAAAACAAGAAAAAAGACAAGTGTAAGAACTATGGTTATTAGCATCTTTCTTTGGTGGGACATCCCAAGACAAGATGTCAATTGTTAAATGTCCCAAATATGGGCACCTTGGTAAAACTTTGGATTGAGACAAATCATGTACGTTGCAAGGGATGTTGTGACTAAGTTCAATCAATGGTGAGGGAAATGCCAAAATGGCATTAAGGATGATAAGAGTTGGTCGGGGAATGATGGAAATGGAGTCAAACAATGAAAATGAAAACAAAATGGTGAAAATGATCACAATGGTGACAAGAGACAACATGGGTGTCAAGGTTTTAAATAATTTTTGTCTTAATATTTTTATTTTTTTTGTATTTTTTTCAAAGGATAATGGAAAGGTGCCCAAAAGGACAAGGAAAGTGCCATGTGGAAAAAAAAACAATTGGGGAATAAAGAAGTAACATCACAAGGGTGTTAAAAGGGGGGTTTTTTCTCAAGCAACAAGGGTGTTGAGAAAAATGTCAAGGAAATCAACATTGTTCCAAATTAATTACGTGTCATGAGCACTAGGATTATAAAGGTAGACTCCTTGATGCACTCCTATAGTTTTTTTCCCATCAATATTAATGGATTTTAAAATATCAAATATATAAAAATATGATAACTTAAATCATCATATATAAATTTATAGCCATTAATATCATCCACTTAGTGTCAATGTGTATGATGAAATATGAAAGTCCAAACTAATAAAAGACTATAGAAAATGGTCGCATTTGTGATGTGATTTTAGGACACCTTTAGGGTTTGGACCAAAGGATGACAGCAACATTGGAAAAAGGGGTTTTTCTTGGGTAATGGAGGATGATAGGAAACATGGCAAGGCCACTTGGAAGATTGTTGGGGGATGTTAGGAAATATGTTGAGCACATTGAGACACAACAAGTCTAAACCTTCATTTGGATGAAAAAGGTAAATTTAAGTGATTGTAAAATAAAATAAAAATTATATATATATATTGTTGGTACATACCACCTTTTGGGAGTTTGGCAAGTACAAATAATCAATGAGAAAACTTACTTGATGAAATAATAATAATAATAAATAAAGGACAAACAAAAAGGAAACAAAAATCCCAACACAAAGGAACAATCAAAACATAAAATTAATTTGTGGAGGTCATTACCTTTCTAGAATTTTCAAAAATGTCGTACCACCTATAAAAATCATTTAAAAAATATTGGAAACACAAAAAAAGTTATGTACACCCTATTGCTACTATTGTTGCCCTACATACCATCTACCAACAAAGGCCAATTTTTGTCTTCTTAAATGAAATTTCCTTTCCTAAAAAAATATTTTAAAAAATAATAACCTTCCTTATTTTCTACCTTCTAGTTTTCAAAGAACAATAAAACATAGGATGAACAAATGGTAGAATTTTTCACACTTAACCACATTTTTTCCTTTAAAACCTCCAAAGTGCAACCATTTTCTTCTTTTGACACCCTTTCAACCTTTTCTCTTGAAAACCTCCTCAAGAACTCCTCTAACAACCTCCCTCCAAACCACACCACACATCAAAAGGAAAAGAATCTCCTCTAAAGAACACCCATCGAAAACAACAAGAATCCTCCCCAAGGCTTCCCCATTGCCCATATTCACATGAAACCTAATATGCTTTTATTTTTATGGTGATTATCCAAGTTTTTCCCTAAGTTAACAAGAGTGTGTTAGTGAGTTAATTGTCATCACATCCTTTCAAAACTAGATAAATCTAGTGGCTTCATTTCCTAGGTAATTAACTAGTTGTGTTTGCCCCATACGTGCTTGGTAAAACCTAAAATCATAAATGCAAGTCTACTATCTTAGGGCAATAATAAATTTTTATAACATAAAAAGAAACAACAATACAAACAAATTAATCAATTAAAAAATAAGTTCATTATGATTTTTGTTATTAAGTCTTCATCAAAACCTTATTGAAGGTTTTAAAATAACATCAAATTAATTTTTTAAAATTATATCTCAGAAAAAAATCTTAAAAGTCTCACTTTTTAATAAAAAAATTTGTATTGTTAATATGCCATAAGTTTTTCAAATTGATTTCTGATCAATTGACAAATAAAAGTACTTATAACAAATTATCCACATTCCACATGTTACCTACTTTTCTAGAAACCAAAATTAGGGTGTCATCTATGTATTACATTATGATTATGGTTCCAAAGCCCAAAGTTATGAACTAGAACCTCCAAGTATAAATATGTATTTGATGTCATCTAACTTGCCAATTGTTTAAACATGAAATTGAACACTTTTCCAACAAAAATGAATATGTAACAAGAACATACATCCCTACCTGACTCCTCTTTCAATATTAAATAACATGGTGATGTTTAGTATTGACACACATTGACACTTTTGCATTTTTAAACAACTTTGCCATAGTAATGAACTCGATAGCCATCCCTATCTTCTCCAAGGCTACAAACATGAATCCCAAATAATTATATTGTAATCTTTGGAAAAATCTAATTTAAAAAAATAAGGGATTATTTAGAACACCTAGCCCAATCAATGGTTTCATGTGTTAGGATCATGTTATCAATTACATACCTAAAAGGAAAGAATGTAATTTGATCAATGTCCACCACTTCCATTGGTGTAATTTGAAGCCTTTGTTGCAACGCCTTTGGTAACATTTCATATTCTAGATTTAGGAGAGTAATTGGTTTCCAATTGCCAAGACTTTCCTTCTTTCTTGCTTCAAATAAAGATAGTCAACATTTTGTTGACCTCCTTGCTAAGGTAATAATCTTTGACTACATTGTTAATCATTTTGAAAAAATATCCTTTAATTAAAATCTAAAAGAATGGGTAAATTTTCATTGCAACCCCATTTGGCATAAGGGATTTAGCTTTCACCTTGGAAATTGTTGCAACTTGATGTTCTTCAATAGAGATGTTCAATTTAAGGGTAAATTTCCTTGGTAGTGAATCTAAAGTTTTTGCCATCAATTCCACTTACCTAGGCAACTATTTTGAACCTTATACAATTTGCTATAAAATTTACAACAAACCTTACCTAGCTCTTCCTTCTATATAATACAACATCCTTTTCATCTTGTAGGGCCAAAATCCCTACTTTGTTGCACTTCACTTTTACTACAGAAAATAACTTTGGTTTAGAATTAGTGTTGTATTTATCAACGCATATGATTATGGTTGATTTGTAATCTTTATTTCTTTCATCTCTTGCACTGTTCTCCTTAATCCTCCTATATTATATTGCAATTATTTGTCCATTTTTGAGTTTTGAAACTCCCCATGTGCAATCCTTAACTTGCATCACAACCCCTTTTCCTTTTTTTGAAAAAATTGCCTTATGCTTACAATTTTTTTAATATAACTTAAACTTTCCTCATCTTTGAAAAGAAAGTAATTTCTTTTGGTTATGCATGCCAAATGGCATGAATAATAATTTCTTCAAAAAAAATTACATTCATTTTCTAAAATGAACTTCTTGAATGAACCTCTACTACTTTTAGCACAAAAAAATTGGGTAGGTGGTTGGATTTGACTTTGTCCCCCCTTATTGCATAATGAAGATCCTACCTTATTGTATATCCTTGAAACACCAAAAATCATATAATGTTTTATCCAACCAATCTTTGCATCTTAGGTTATCTCAACAATATATAATTTTTTCATTGATCTAGTAGGCTTTGTAACATTTAGGGTTAACTACATTTTCTTTTCATTATGAGAAAATTGGAGGTTCTACAATTGGGCTTGTAATTAGATTTTTGAGTTGTAACAAACACTTGCAATTCATGGTATTTCTACAACACAAGTGTTATCAAACAAGTTGTAATAGTTTCATTGAACACCCCAAGTTGTATATAAGATTATATATTATTAAACATACATGAAATTCAAATGTAACTATATGCAATGGCTATGTAATTGGTTGTTCATGTTAGTTTCCCACACAAATGTTTACAAACAAATGGACTACTAATGTGGCTTGTCATTCATCCATTGACATAAATTTGTTCTTGTCCTTTGCAATTTACTTACAGTTATTTTATGATTAGTTGTCAAATTTTAGCACAAATGTCATGGATGAACATAATAGTGCATGAATTTTCATTCATCCATCAATAAATGAAATATGTTCATGCCAGTTGTAACTAATTTGTAATTAATGCATTATGAAATTGTATTATCTTGCAACTATTGGATTTTGGTAATGGTATTATGTTTCAACTTGAATTTAATTAATGTACTTTTAAATTGTAATTTATCAATTAGTTGATGGAATAATTTTTTTGATTAATGTCCCTTGATAGATAATATTATTTTGTGCCTATTGGAATTGGCAATGATAATTTTGTATTTTGAAACACATTACATAAATCCATTGCATAAGTAATGACAAACATATTGCTCCAATAGTACAATTGTATGTATTAATATCCGATGGTGGAAAATAGAACTCATATGAAATTTTTGTTACTATCCATGGTCCCTTCCAATGGTATGTACTTTATTTACATTTCCAATTTTAAACTAAAACTATTACTATCAAATATCCTATCTAATGTTTGTTGTTATGTAATGTTAAAAGGTCCACCTTGTTGCTATTCAAAAGTGGGGTATAGCTTGATTACTTCCAAATGTGGAATGATGTTTGCACATCAATGTAAGAACAACCTTATTGCAATGTGAAAAATAATTTAATATTTATTCTAAATTTAAGTAACAATCTTCCACAACTATGCAACTAATAAGTAATATACATATAGTCTGCAATTATAATGCAACTGAAATATATATATAAGTCTACAACTAGTTGCAATGGATTTAGTTGCATGGTAATTTGGTCTTGGTAGACATAGTTTTCCATAATTCAAGCTAAAAGAGATTGAAGTTCATTATGAAAAAAATGTAAAAGACAATGACATTGGTAATACAAAATATACATTGCTTCAATTTCATTTACAAACAACCATTCAAATCCAAAATAATGTGTCACAAGAAAAATTTGAATAAATTACTTTTGAATTTTCTTAGATATAAATGTAAACTTACCTTCACCTTTGTTGATTTAACAGAAAAATCTATTGAACTTGGATGCTTTGAAACATGCACCATCAAAGTTCATAATCAATATTTCATTTTAGTTATACAAATACTAACAATCTGGCAACATAATAGTTTTATGCATAATAATAATTATTGATATTGTGGATGCACAAAACATTTTGGGTGTTGAACTTGAATATTTCTATTCATTGCACCAAAAAACTAAAAGCTTTTATAATTTCACACAATGATCAAGAATAAGATTTTGATGGCTTTAATCAATTTAAAAACTTTTTTTTTTGCTCAAACAAAAAAAAGAACAACAAAAGAACAAATGTCTTCATTTCATGTTATTTAAATGAGAATGATTTTTTTTTTTCCTAACTCAAGAATTTCAGTTTCTAAACCAAAAGCCAAAATGCAAAAGATTGTTATATGATGTCTTTTAGTTGTTTCATATGAAATCAACAAGCTTAAAATTAAAAAGAATAACCATTTTAAAATTCATTCTTTATGTATTTTTGACATTAGGAACAAGTGCACAATAATTGTAGATGTAAGTAACAAAATTTATAATGATTTACATCCACATGTCACATGGTTTCACATATCCTATGCAAATTTGAAATTTGTGTAAGTAGTTGAAATTTAGTTGTATATTAGTTGTAATGGACATCTAGTTGCATGGTAATTGATAACTAGTTACAAAGGAGTTGAAAGTTCTAGATCTAATGGACGGTGGCAATGTATACATGTATCATGATTATATTCATCAATGTTTTTACATTAGTTGCAAGGTAGTTTATGATTGAGTGTTGATTTTTTGCTAGTTATATGGTGGTTGCCACTTACAACTCTCATGCAAGTTGCCCAAAGTCAAAACATAATTGACCACAACTATATGTATGGTGTGTAATATATCCATACAAGGGTCCATCTTGCAATTAACATGCAACTATAATAAAAATTTGTGAGTTTCCAACATCACATTTTATGTTTTAAAACCCCATATCTTCATGAAATAGTGGTAACATAGGTGCACATTAGTTGTTTTGAACACCTAGTTGAAAGGTAGTGAAGTTTATGCAGACATGATTTTTCATAATGTTCCCCTTTTTGAAATAAATTTCCTACAAGTAAATGATTTATCCTCTTTTTGTTCAACCATGTTCCAATCTCCATAAAGAATATAATTGCCTTCTCATGTGATTCTTTCTTTCATTAGTTCTTAAAAGTTAACCATGTCCATAAGATTGTTTGGGGCATATACCTTGATGATGCCCAATTCCCCACATGGTAGCCTTTTCAATCTAAACATTTGGATTGTATTGCTTCCTAAAGTCCAATAACCATCCACATACTTTTCCCACTTGGAGTAGGATGCATGTACCACCCCTTCTAGCTTGACCTTGTTGGAATTTGGAAATGTATCCTTCCTCTATTCTAGAAATCCACATTTTAGCTTTGAGCATGCTTGCTACTTTATAGCCATGAAGTTTATGCTTTTGAAGGTAAATATATTTCTATGAACTACCACACCTTGGAGGAAATGATTTAACTTTCAAACTTCCTCATCCCCATTTAACATTAAATTGAATCACCCTTATTAGTAAAGAATATTCAATTGACCAATTAAACAAAAGCCAACCATAGCAAGGAAAAAAATGTTAAAACAACATGAGCAATGTAAGTTAACATTAATGTTGGGCAATTTTTAGGAATCACATGAAAATCGCCATGGTTTTCAAGTCGGTTTTCATTTTGAATCCCATCGGTTATCATTTTTTCACACTAGGGTTGAAAACTAAGTTATCTAGTTCTCATTAAGCTAAGAACTAGGCATCCTGATAATTGACTAGGTTCTCTTTGTTAAAAAAAACTTGATACTTGGGTAAGGTATTGGGTTTAAACCTAATCCCAATTCTCAAGCCTATTGTCCACAAGTCTAAATATACAATATGATAGATATGTTTATCACTAAACATTAACTTATCACTGAACATTTTGACATATCTTTTTCAATTCTTTTCCATTTTGAGTGATTTAAAATGTTATAGGATTGCCTTTTCAAGATCTAAAAATCATTTTTGACATACAAAACCAAAAGAACAACCCAAAAAAAAAGTTAAAAAAAAACATTTTTTTCAAATTGCAAAATGTGTTTTTAAATTTTTTTCTTCAATTGGACCCCTTCTACTTCATCATTGCATAACTTTCTCATTTTTTGTTCAAATTGAGTGATTTAAACCACTTTGAAATTACCATCTTAAGTTCTACAAATCATCTTGTAACTTTAAAGGCAATAGAGTAATATTTAAGGATTTTTTGAAGGGTTTGGAAATAGGCTATGAACTATTTGATTGAGATTTTTTTTTGTAACAATGACCCCTTTACTTCAAGGGCTGTAACTTTTTCACCTCTAATTCGTTTTCACCGATTTTTAGTGCAACAAATGGGCCAAGAAGAGGGCTCCATCTACTTTTTGGACACCATAAACAATGGGGCCTTCCTCCAAAAACGATGAACAAACCTTACCTTAATTGTTCATACACCAACCTATTTACCATACTTTATAATTTTTTGCTTGTAATTAGCCACTTTGGGCAACACCTGTGTTGAAAATTTAAATATGTCAAATTTCATTTTTTTTCTTTCAAAAATGACAAAATTTCTGAATTTTTTCAAAAAATCCTTCATGAAAATCATAAAACTTTCATTTTGCATTTTCATCAATTTTTTAAAAAATTTAAGTTTTAAAATATCCCTTAACTTGGGATGCAAAAATAAAAAAAAAGAAAATTCAATAGTGTGCAAACATACAAAAGTAGGCCAAAAAAGTTTACATTGCATGTAGAAAACACAAAATTGTCAACTTTGAAACATAAAAAGTAGAACCTAATCTTTAAAAACATACAAAAAAAACTACATGAGTGTATGTAGGATGGTATGAATATGTTTTTTAAAGCTTAAGATTTTGTGTTGCTTTTTTTCAACCTACTTTCACTCAACTTTCCAAATTTATGCCATTGTCATATATTGCACAAAGTAACATAAAAGTATATTAATTAATTATCATTTGACTGAAACATTCATATGTCTTACTTTTAGATTGATAGAGGATTTTTTGGACATTTTATATGCAAGTATTAGTGTTTGGGTTCATATAGAAACATGTTTTAGACACATAATTATGTTAATTTGGAAAAATATTTTTTAGAGGCTTCACATTATCATAATTGGAATATTCAAGTTTTAAAAAAAAAATACCAATATGCATGATAACTCAAACATCAATATCACAACATTTGAATATTTTGATTTTGAAAAAGTATCATACATTAACTTGCAATAAATAAATAAAATGATGAAAGTACTAGTACATGAAATATGACCATATATGGTTTATTTAGTATAGTAAGTACATAGAAAAATTTGTAGCATTACTAGAAGTTTTAAAATTCAAAAATGTAAACTCTACTTTTCACCTACATTTATTTTTTGACCAAGGATCACCAATTGGCCTACTTTAACATGCTTATGCCCAATAACTAGTTTGTGAAAACTGAATGTGAAAACCAACTTTTATCACATTTGTGAAAATCGGCATGTCTAAATACCGACTAATGTAGAAATTTAAAAGAAATTGATGCTCGACTAGGTTTTCAATAGGTGAAAAAGGAAAAAAAAAAAAAAAAGTGGACTCATTCTCACAAATCTATGTAAAAAACGGAATTGGTCAGCTTTCACAAAAATGTGAAAATTGCCCAACATTGGTTAACACCCTTGAGTGGCTTTCAATGCAAACCATAGCACCATTGTCGAAGTTATCTCAAGACACCCATCACTTTTCATTTCCAATTGATGATGGTGCTATAACAAAAAGAAATTGGACACAATTTCACACCAGCTTTATGTTGAACATATTACATACAAACAACATTGTTTACTCAAAAAGATTCATAATGCATGATGATTGAACAACTATGACTATGGGATATCACGGATTTGAACACTTCGACATCCTTCTTTAAAACACAACTAGTTCCTTCCTAAATTGGCCCATAGTAAACAAAATTTAACACCACCTTACACACCAAAACATTCTCACATTCTATCTTGCACTTATGACATCATACATGACTAAACACCACAAAACACTTCATGATGAGTAAACTTGTTCATGATTAACCCTATCCTTTCAACTACACACTAAGTACTATACTCACACAAATAGATTTTGATTTAAAATGTTTTATGTTGATTATTACAAGGATAAAACATAAATTTAAATTCCCACAAACTCACATTGTGTTGAACTTCAAGTCCACAACTTTAGGTTCAAAGTTCACAATGACTCGAATATTCTTTTATCCCAACAATAGAAATACACCTTTGGAATTGGAAAACATTATACAAACCCCAACCATAGACTCAACCACAGGAACCACTTTTGATACCCTTTGAGCCTTTCATCATTTCCGTGATTTAGCCCCTATGTTGACAAATAATTTTGCATCTATGTAGGACAATGTGCAACAGAACTCATGTGCTTAAAAAAATAAAAGCAAAGTAATCAAATGAGGCATTCTCCTTGCACACAACAAGGAACACAAAACATTACTTCTTTCTAACACTCTACACAACCAATAACCAAAAACTTGCCACTTAGTCTTTTGTAGTTCATTTTTTATCTCCTCCATCTCCGTGCTCTCCTCAAACCTTGCCAAAAGAGTTCCCAAAGGTTTCGCCATAACAATAATTCATCAATGGTGTCACAACAAACAAGTCCACTCCTTTGTTGTCACAACATACCATTAACAACTTAGAACACATAACTCCCAATCTTCATTAATTTGCAACAAACAAACACTTTTACACATAGACCCATCAATCGTCCAACTCTTTGTCATTTTCTCCTTTTGGCAACAACAACTATCTCCTCATCCATTAGGGTTTCATTGAAAAGCATTCACCTGCTTTCATCTTACAATGCCATTTGAAACTATATGAAAACAAAAATGAACATGTCATGTTCTCCAAGATGGAAAGGAAAATTGGGAAGAGGATAGAATGATGAAAAAAGAAAGGTGAAAAATGAAGAGGAAAGGGGGTGATAATGTAAGTCACTAAAAGAAAAATTGTTGTTTGCAATCAATTTTTGCAATTGCTTTTTAGTTGCAAATGACAAAATAGTTACAAATGACATTTTTAAATTACGAAAATTACTTGCAAACAACGATTTTTCTTCTAATAATGAAAAGGGAAAGGAAAAAAGAAAAAAAAAGAAAGAAAATGAAAAAGAAAAAAAAGATAAAAAAAGAAGATGACGAGGAAAAAAAATAATTGTTGAATTTTTTTGGAAATGTTATAAATGAGACATCAATTAAAGGTCAACAATCAAGTAAACCCTACCTAAACCTAAGACTTGAACACAGTTAAAAATGCCTTAAGAATTGTAGGCCAGTTCTAACCCAGATCTAGTTGACCCTAGGTTTTTGTAGGGATTTGGGGTTGAGTCTTAGCGAGAGCTGCCTAACCTGAGGACAACTTCTGCCATAGACACCCATTGGGTTGAGTTTGGCAAACTAGACCTGGACCTGACTAAGAGCTCGAAACTGGCCAACACTTTGGGCCAATGTTGGGCGGGTATTTGATTTTGTAAAACAACTTTTCAGTTTCAGGGAATTCACAATAAAAAAAATTTCTAGTTTAAGGTATTTCAGAAGCCTCAAAGAACCGGCGGGTCTCATGAAAGAACCCAGTGAAAAACCAATGGTTATGTAGGCTGTCAAATTTGATTAGATTTTTTTTGGGGGGGTTGAGAACCATGGGTATATACCGTACCCAATGCTTCGATATTTTTGTGAACCACACGGTTATGAACATTAACAACAGCCTTATAACCGCATTAGGGTATGTTCGTATTTCCAATGACCACCCAACATTGGTATGGACTATGTTTGTCGAATAATTAATTAACTTTGAGGATTAATTAATTAACCCATTTCTACAAATGATATATTCCCCAATATTCCATCCAATTCTTTAATTTCCTTCAGAAAAATATTTCTGATTATTTATTTATTTATTGAATTTTCTGAAAATAATATAATTAGCATCAAAATTAATTAATAACTACAAAACTATACAATAAGACTGGTAATTACTAGAAAGAAAAGAAATTAAATTAGGTAGTCTATGTTGGCATAAGCTTAGTGATTTCATCAAGGATTTCAAATGCAAATTACAATAATACATTTACATTAATTTGGAATATATAAGACTTGGGGGGAAATGCATTCAAATAGAATGAATTTAATTAGATTAAAATAATTATAATTTATGATAATGAAATTAATTTCATATTTCTTGAATTTCTTAATTAAGACAAAGCTGCATTTAATTTTTAAAATTATTTTACAACTTTCACTCATGTATTCATTTGGAAGATTCTACTGCAAATAACTAAATAAATAAATAAATAAATAAGTAACATATGATGCTCTTTGCATGATTTAAATTTTACCACAAGACTTATCTACCATTCTTGTGTAAGATATTCATCTACTATTTTTGTAAAATACTTATCTACCATTTTTGTGAAATACTTATATATCATTTTGTAAAATAATACTTATCTACCATTTTTGTAAAATATTTATCTACCATTTTGCTGAAATACTAAAATCTACCATTTTGTAAAATATTTATCTTCTATTTTTTGGTTAAAATACTTATCTATCATTTTTGTAAAATATTTAACTATCATTTTGTAAAATATTTATGTACCATTTTTGTGTGAAATACTACTTATCTACCATTTTTGTAAAATACTTAATACACCATTCTTTAACTTATCACCAGCAAAGTAGAGGAAGTTGGGAACCAAACAAAACAACAAGCAATAAAATATGGTGTGAAAAATTATTAAATTTCTGACATTGCTTTTAGAGCCAACTTCTGTTTGCCTCTGCACACACACACAAAAACACACAAAAACACAAGTGAAAGATGGCACCAGGCCAGCAGCAATCTAATTAACTGACACCTAAAAAGCTGTAACTGAAAGCTGAGTGATGATGGATGGTGGGTGGAAAAGAAAACAAACACTTTTTTCCTTTGGGTTCCTTTTGAGCTATTAAACCCTAAACCCTTAAACCCTAAACCCTAAAACCCTGAAGCTAGTTAATCCACATTGGTTAAGCTCACTTGGGTGTTTTTCTTAGGAAATTTGAGTCCTAAAACCTCTACCAAACAACCCAATTGGTCCTTAGTCCTTAAAACCCATGTTATTTATTAATCATTTTCCATGTATAATCCACTAGTGTTGGGTGGTTCTCACTATATAACCCACCTTGGGTATCGAGGTTAACCTCAAGTGATATTTGGAGTAGTGTTGTTGTTGTTGGGTGGTTCTCACTTTATAATCGCCTTGGGTATCAAGGGTTGGGAGCCAAAGTGGTATTTTGAAAAGGTTTCACGCATGCAATTCTCGATTGAAGTGAGAACCAGGCCGTTGGTATTCATGGTGAGAATTGGCTTGGCTTGAAGTGATATTGTGAGCTAGTTTTTTAGGGATGCAATTCTTCTCATTTGAAGAGAGAACCTGTCGATATTCGTGATGAGATTCGTGATGAGAATTTGGCTTGACTTGAAGTGATATTTTGAGAAGCTTTTAGGAATGCAATTCTCATTTGAAGTGAGAACCCATTGGTAATCTGTGGTGAGAATTTGGCTTGGCTTGAAGTGATATTTTGAGAAGCTTTGAGGGACGCAACTCTCATTTGAAGTGAGAACCGTTGGTATTCATGGTGAGGGTTGGCTTGGCTTTGAAGTGACATTTTGAGAAGCTTTGAGGGATGCAACTCTCATTTGAAGTGAGAACCGTCGATATTCATGGTGAGGGTTGGCTTGGCTTGAAGTGATATTTTGAGAAGTTTTTAGGGATAAACTTCTCATTTGAAGTGAGAACGGTGGGTATTCATGGTGAGGGTTGGGTTTGCTTGAAGTGCTATTTTGAGAAGCTTTTAGAGATGAACTTCTCATTTGAAGTGAGAACCGTCGGTATTCATGGTGAGGGTTGGCTTGGCTTTGAAGTGCTATTTTGAGAAGTTTTTAGGGATAAACTTCTCATTTGAAGTGAGAACCGTCGGTATTCATGGTGAGGGTTGGCTTGGCTTTGGTGTGATATTTTGAGAAGTTTTTAGGGATAAAAACTTCTTATTTGAAGTGAGAACCGTTTGGTATTCATTCAAAGCGAGAATTGGCTTGACTTGAAAGCTAGTTGTTTCTCGTTTATTTTTGTGATATTCGTCAAACATGGGTATCTACATATCTAATTCTCATTTATTTACTTGCCCATTACCTAACCATGCAAGAAACATTTTTTTATACATGATACAAACGAGTGTAACTTGTGAAGGAAACTTGCTCCCTTCTTAGGCTATCTATCTTCAATGGCGACGACCATTAATTATCTCTTTTATGTATAAAGCGAGAGCAATTGACGACCATTATCTCTTTAATGTAAAAAGGGAGGGAGAGAGAGCGTCCCACCAAGCAAGCCGGCCGAGTAGATAAGTTAATACGCCTTTGATATGTACTCGTGTTGATGATTGTAGCATACACACCTCACAAGTGCCCCCAAGACGGAAGGAAAGAACGAAGGAGTCCGGGAAGGATACTAAACCAACTGATTAAATATTTGTCACACGTGTTTCATTCGACATTTGGGGTGACTTTTGGTTCAAGATAAATTCCGATGCTAATACTTGAGACTATAATTTTTTAAAATTTTTTTTGGGGGGGGTTAAACAATTTGTTATACAAAGCACTAAACTCACAATGTGAGCCTCGCGCATCCCTTCTTCGCCCCCCATTCCTTGGTCCCCACTATAACACCTAATTATTCCACCAAGGTGCATGCCCGTAGGAATTATTCTAATATGCTTAGAATTCGACTCTATAGCTTATCTATCACCCATATGAGGATTTATATAGCTCTTTCATTCCGCATATTTCCATCCCCTCCCC
>Ga0116227_10007896_pt1 | contig 20464 bp, 16 predicted proteins | sample S1TSphgellanicum_FD_89693 | JGI IMG/M metagenome (GOLD analysis project Ga0116227, IMG submission 89693) | Host-associated microbial communities from peat moss isolated from Minnesota, USA - S1T2_Fb - Sphagnum magellanicum MG | ecosystem: Host-associated > Plants > Peat moss > Unclassified...
CACATAGAACCTTCAAGCTTTGTTAGTTGTTGCAAGCCATAGTTTTGTGATTGTAGCATTTGAAGCATACAACCTTTGTAATCTTCTTGTTAGTTAATACAATTGTTCCATTTCATGAACCTTATACTTTCATTTCTTGCTTGTTTTCGAGTTGTTTCCAATAGGTTATGGGCCCACACCAAGCAAGAGAAAGGACATTGTGTTAAAACAAGAAGTGGTGAAAGGTTTTGAGCTTGTATGCATAGAAAAAAGGAAAGAATCGTTTTGAGAGAAGGTTTTTTAGTTTGCAAAGTGAGTGGGAGTTCATTTCCAAGTGGTGGCATACAAAGAGCTTGCAACTTTTCCAAGTGAATGGGAGGTGTGGAAGAAACTTCTTCAAAGTGTTGTAAGTTCTCAAATGTGAAAGAATGTTCTTCAAGTCTTTAAGTTTCAAGTTTCAATTTCAAAATGCGTGGAAGAGAGTTCTTCAAGTTGTTGAAGGTTTCAATGTTGAAGTTTGAAAAAGTGTGTGCAAGAGAGTTCTTCGAGTTGTTGAGAGTTTCAACCTTCAAGTTTGAAGTGTGTACAAAAGAGGTTTTTCAAGTTGTTGAAAGCTTCAAGTTTCAAGTGTGTTAAAAAAAGTTATTTGCCGATGTTACAAGTTTCAAGTCAAATTTTAGATTTGTGCAAGAAATTTTTTCAAGTGTTTGAGGGTTTCTTGTAAAGGTTTTGTTTTGTGACATACAACAATTGAGTGGGAGAGATTTCAAGTGAGGTTTTTTAGACATTAGCAAGTTTTTCAACTTGAAATTTTCCCATTTGCAATTCATTTGAATAAAAAAAAACATAGAGTGTTTATTTTAGCATTTGTGTTCAACAAAATGTCATCCTTCCAAATGGAGTCTTTAAAAATCATGGAAAAGTTGACGGTGGCAATTTTCACTTTTGGAAGTTCAAGATGCGCATGATGTTTTCCAAACATGGGTTTTGGAAATTTGTTGATGGGAGTGCAACAATTCTCGATGATGAAGATCAAATCATGGATTATAACGAAAAGGCAACCAAGGCATTTGCATTACTTTGTGAACATCTCACGGATGCACAACTTGCACACATTCAATATTGCAAAAATGTCAAAAGCGCTTGGGAGACACTTTGCGGTGTCCACGAAGGTAAAACTATAAAAAACAAGTCGTTTCTTCAAAGGAGGTTATTCACCATCAAAATGCAAGAAGGGGAAGACTTGCTTGTGCACATCAACATGGTGAAAGCGCTTGCAGACCAATTACATTCCATTGAAGTGAAGATTGAAAATGAAAACGTGTACATGGTACTTCTCATGAACCTTCCCCCATCTTTTGATAACTTAGTTACGAGTTTAAAATCCATGTCCACCAAGGTCGTTGACCTTCAACTCATTGTCGCTCGATTGCTTCATGAAGTTTCCAAAAGGAAAGAAAGTGAAAGTATGAAAAATGCCGCATTGCTTAACCAAACTCATAAGGCAAACGAAAAGCTTTGCTTTTATTGTAAAAAATTGGAACATTTTGTGAGGAATTGTTTGAAAAAGAAGAATGATGAGAAAGAAAAAATAAACTAAGCTAATGAAGATCAAGAACAAATGTTTGTTGCCGCGTTGGGTGTTAATGATCATACGACGTACGATTGGATCATCGATTTTAGCACAACACAACACAACGTTTGAACAAGAGTGGTTCACCACTTACAAATCCATTGTTCCACGAAAGGTGTACATGGGAGATGACACCATTTTGGAGGCCATTGGTAAAGGGAACATCAAGGCCATAATGCAAGTTGGAAGTAAAATGTTGTTTACAACCATCACTCAAGTTTTTCATGTTCCCAAAATGAAAAATAGTCTCATTTCTATTAGCAAACTCATTTCAGAAGGCTAAAAAATGGAGTTTGATAAGGATGGGTGTAAGGTGAACAATGTTTATGGAATCGTTGTGGCAAAGCACGCAGAGAGAAAAACTTATATCTTCTCAATGTCAATGTTCGAAAGGAGAGTGCAAATGTGGCAATGTCTTTAAATGAAGAAGCTATGTTTTGGCACCAACCATTCGGCCACCTCAACATGGCGAATTTTAAGAAGTTGGAGAAAATGGTCAATGGCATGAATTTGAAAGAAGTGCCATTGCACCATGTGTGTGAAACTTGCATTGAAGGCAAACATCAGAAGACATCTTTTCGTAAAAATGAAACGACTAGGGCTTCCAAGCTTTTGGAACTTGTGCATAGTGATGTGTGCGGACCGATGAAAACCACATCTTGTGGTGGAGCACGATATTTTGTCACCTTCATCGAGGACTTTTCGAAAAAAACTCATGTTTACCTTTTGAAAGCAAAAGGAAAAGTCTTTGACAAATTCAAGGTATACAAGGCCTTAGTGGAGAATCAAACCAGCATGAAGATCAAAACCTTGCAATTCGATAATGGAAGAGAATTTCTGTCCAAAACATTTTATGACTTTTTGCGTGAATGTGGAATCTAAAGACAAACAAATGCACCTTACACACCACAACAAAATGGAGTTGCGGAATGAGCCAATAGAACCATCATGGAATGCGCTAGAAGCATGATTCATGCACAAGGACTTGACTTGGAGTTTTGGGTCGAGGCGGTGAACATGACCATTTACATCAAGATTGATGCCCAATGAAAGCTTTTAATGCAAAAAACCTTGCAAGAAGCATGGACCAATACAAAGCCCAATGTATCTCATTTGAAAACTTTTGGTTGCAAAACATTTGCACACATTCCTAATGAAAAGAAAAGAAAATTAAATCCAAATCCATACCTTGTGTGTTTTTAGGGTATTGTGAAGGGAACAAAGCATATTGCTTAATGTGTGTAGAAACCAAAAGGATCATTAGGAGTCGAAATGTTATGTTCCTTGAAGGGACAGAATAAGTTAAAAGTGTTTGTGATAATAGACCCCCTTCAAACCAAGTAGAACACCTTGTGGATGACGTTGTGAATGATGATGAACTTGTTAAGGACGCCAATTGTATATCTTTGAAGGAGAGACCAATGGAAGATGTGGAAGGTGATGAATTTACATCAAACTTTTACAACATTTTGAGAAAAACTCATGTTTACCTTTTGAAAACAAAAGGAGAGGTGTTTAACAAATTCAAGGCATATAAAACCTTGGTGGAAATTCAAACCGACATGAATATCAAAACCTTGCGATTTGACAATGGAAGAGAATTTGTGTCCAAAAAACCTAATGACTTTTTGCATGAATGTGGAATCCAATGATAAACAAGTGCACCTTACACACCAAAACAAAATGGAGTTGCGAAATGAACTAATTAGACCATCATGGAGTCCTTTAAAAGCATGATTCATGCACAAGGACTTGACTTGGAGTTTTGGCCCAAGGCGGTGAACATAACATTTTACATCAAGAATCAATGTTCAATTAAAGCTCTTGATTAAAAAACCCCACAAGAAGCATTGACCAATAGAAAACCTTATGTATTTCATTTGAGAATTTTCAATTGCAAAACATATGCGCTTATTCCTGATGAAAAGAGAAACAAATTAAAGTCCAAATCCCACCTTGTGTGTTTTTAAGGTATTGTGAAGGACCAAAGCATGTCGCTTGATGTGTGTAGAAATCAAAAGGATCATTAAGAGTCAAGATGTTGTGTTCCTTGAAGGGATGAATGAAATGGAAGGTGTTCATGATAATAAACCCCCTTCAAAGCAAGTGGAACACGTTGTGGATGAAGTCATGAATGATGATGAACTTGTTAAAGATGCGAATTATATTATTTTGCAGGAGAGTCCAGCCGAAGACATGGAAGGTGATGAATGTACATCAAACTCTTCTTTGGAAGAGGAATTTGTTCCATTACAAGATGAAGGTTTGAATGAACTACAATAATATGGACAAAGATAAAGGCCCCAAAGACAACGTAAGGAATGGCCTTGTGATTAGTGGTTGGCCACCAAAGAAGTGGAATAGGCCACGATAGCTTTTTCAAAAAAATCTCAAAAGCTGTAAAAGAGGCGTTGAAAGGTGAAGATGAAAAAAAGTGGGAGATTGCCATGTGAAAATAATACATTCTCTTGTTATCAACAACATTTGGTCCTTGGTACCACTCCCCAAGGGTAGGAAGCCCATTTCTTGCAAATGGGTGTTCAAAATCAAACATGGGGTTGATGGTGAAGTCGAATGTTACAAGGCTAGACTAGTAGTAAGAGGTTTCACCTAAACATTTGGAGTCAATTACAATGAAACTTTTACACCCGTTGCAAAGTTTGTATCAATTTCTTGTATCTTTGCACTAGTGACCATTGAAGACATGGAGGTTCATCAAATGGACGTCAAAATCGCATTTCTTAATGGTGACCTTGAAGAGGAGATCTACATGGTGTTCAATTTAAAGGATTCACACAAGGAAACGAATATCTTGTGTGTAAGCTTCACAAGTCATTGTATGGCTTGAAACAATCTTTAAGGGTTTGGATACAAAAGCTAGATGTTTTTTTTTAAAACATTGAATTTGTAAGTGATGCGGACTTTAACGTGTATGTTGCACAGGTCGAAAATCTCAGATTTTTCATTGTGGTCTACGTTGATGATCTCATCTTGGTGTGCAATAATAAGGACAAGCTTTTGGAAATGAAGGAAAAAAATTTTCAAAAATTCGAAATGAAAGATCTTGGCAATTTGCATTTCTTCCTTGGCATGGAAGTGAAAAGGGATTGTGCACAACATCTTTTTTACATCAGCCAAATTGGGCATCTCAAAGAAATTTTCAAGCACTTTTGCATGGAGGATTGCAAAGCCATCAAAATGCCATTTGATCCAAGACAAAATTGAAGAAGAATGTGAACAAGGATGATGAAACAGTGAAGGTTCCTTATAAACAAGCTGTGGGATCCTTGATGTATGCCATGTTGTGTAATCAATTGGATTTGGCATATCTAATAAGCGTGGTGAGTCAACACATGGCTAATCCAAGCCTAGAACATTGGATTGTAGTCAAATGCATTTTTTGATACTTGCAAGGCACCTTGGAATTCAAATTACACTTCAGAGGATTACCACCCCAAGATTTGGTCGAATATTGTGATGTGGATTGGGTTAGTAACCTTGAAAATAGGAGAAACACCACAATGTTTATATTCATGATGGGAGGTGGAGCCATTTCTTGGAGTAGCAAACGATAACCCACAATCGCTAATTGAGGCTGAATACATGGCAAGTACACAAGCTACTAAGGAAACCATATAGATGACAAAGCTCATTAAGGAATTAGGGTACATGAAAGAGAAAAAGGCAATGGTGATTTAATGTGACAACCAAAGTGCAATATCATTGACAAATAATTGCATCCAACATGCTCAAACAAAGCACATTAATGTGTAACATCATTTTGTTTGAAAACAAGTTTAAAATGACAAAGTCATGTTTGAATATTGTTTAATGGAGGACATGGTAGCAAATGTGTTTAGCAATGCATTACTAAAAAAATGACATAACAAATTGATAACCATGTTTGGATTAAAGATTTCATAAAGTGGGAATGTTAGAAATACTATTCGTTTCTAATTTGCATTGTTGATGAATGTGTTAAACATTCACCAAAAGGATGAATAGTATTCACATCCTTATAGTAGTTAGGTTAGGTTGAATAATGGCGGCTAGGGTTTAGAAGTGGAAACTACATTAAGGCTTGGCAACAGCTAGGGTTAAGGTTTGATGATGGCTAGGGTTAGGGTTTGGTGGCGGCTAAGGTTAAGCAATGACTAGGTTAGGGTTGAATGGTGACTACTTTAGGGTTAGGAGATAGTATATATTGGAGTGGTTTTGAATTGTCTTTTATTCTTTCCTTTCATGGTTTTGAGTGCACATAGAACCTTTGAGCTTTGTTAGTTGTTGCAAACCATAATTTTGTGATTGTAACATTTGAAACATACAACCTTTGCAATCTTTTTGTTAATTAATACAATTGATCCATTTCATGAACTTGGAGTCTTTCATTTTTCGCTTGTTTTCAAGTTGTTTCCAATACCAAATTGATTTAGAATGATGCCTTTAACAAATAATGATTCCAAAATTAATTGAACTTGGAGGAAGGAGGACCATTTTGTATGTTCCACCCATGTTCCAAATATGGTCCACATGTATGTGAACTCCACTTGTGGTCCACCTATGTTCCATCCACATTTTTTTTAAATTTATTTTTGCCAAAACTTTTGCGCTTGGTCCATATAAATACAAGTCAAGTACACAAAATAGCTTGTTTTAACATTTGAATGGACATGTCTAGGTTGCAAGTGGATGCCAAAAAGGAATTGTAGATCCATTGCATTGTAGGGATGTGAGATATATCTAATGGTTGTGACTTGTGTGAATTGATGAAGACCACATCTTGTGGTGGACCACGATACTTTGTCACCTTCATCGACAATTTTTCGAAAAAAAATCATGTTTACCTTTTGAAAATGAAAGGAGAAGTGTTTAACAAATTCAAGGCATACAAGGCCTTGGTGGAAAATCAAACCAGCATGAAGATCAAAACCTTGTGATCTGACAACGAAGAGAATTTGTGTCCAAAAAGTTTGGTGACTTTTTGCATGAATGTGAAATCCAACAACAAACAAGTGCACCTTACACACCGTAACAAAATGGAGTTGTAGAATGAGGCAATAGGACCATCATGGAATGCACTAGAAGCATGATTTGTGCACAAGGATTTGATTTCGAGTTTTGGGCCAAGGTGCTAAACATAGCGGTTTACATCAAGAATCGATGCCCAACTAAAGTTCTTGATTCAAAGACCCACAAGAAGCATGGACTAGTACAAAACTTGATGTATTTCATTTGAGAGTTTTTGGTTGCAAAACATTTACACACATTTGTGATGAAAAGAGAGACAAATTAGAGTCCAAAACCATACCTTGTGTGTTTTTAAGCTACTGTGAAGGGACCAAAACATATTGCTTGATGTGTGTAAAACCAAAAGGACCATCAAGTCAAGATGTTGTGTTCCTTGAAAGGACGGAAGAAGTTAAAGGTGTTCATGATCATAGACCCCTTTTAAACCAAGTAAAACACGTTGTTGTGGATGAACTTGTTAAGGATGTTAATCCTATATCTTTGAAGGAATGACTAGTGGAAGACGTGGAAGGCGATGAATTTACATTAAACTATTTTTCGAAAAAGGAATTTGCCCCATTATAAAATGAAAGTTTTAATGAACCAAAATAAGATGTATGAAGAGAAATGCCCCAAAGACAACGTAAATAATGGCCTTGTGATTGGTGGGTGACCACCAAAGAGGTGGAACGGGCCACCATAGCTTTTTCGAAAGAACCTCAAACCGTTAAAGAGGCATTGAAAGGCGAAGATGCAAAGAAGTGGGAGATTGCCATGCAAGAAGAATATGACTTTTTATTGTCAATAACATTTGGTCCTTGGTGCTTGTCGCAACCCTAGCCTTGGGTTTGTGACCAAGGCAAAGGCTTGCAGAGGTGCAGGCCAAGAATGAGCCTAGGAGTCACATTTCATGCTCCCGAAAGTGCAAGAGAGTGTGAGAGAATGAACCTTCACACTCCCAAGTGAGCTCCCACTTTGGGAGTTGGAGTCCCGATGGACTTCCAAATCTTCAAAGAACGATTGTAGGGTCAAAACCCATTGGATTGAAAAAATCTTTATATCATTGAAAAGCTTTTGGAACTTAAATGTCCAAAATGGGCTCGTATGACCCATTTGAGTAATTTAAACACAAGTTATGGACAAAAGAAATGCCAAAAATCAAATTGTCAATTTGATTCCCGACCACTAAAAGCCAAGAATCACCCCTATTTCCTAACATGCAAGTGGGATGATGTCATATATTTTTGGAAAGCTCTTGACAAGGGCTACAACTTTGCTTTAGACCTCACCTCCATCAGAATTCTTCACACAAAGTTATAGGCCTCCAAAGTTGCGAGAGTCCCAATTTTGGGAATTTCAGGACTCCCACTTGGGAGTCCTAGGACAAAATGACATTTGGGTGCTAATCCCATGGCTAGGCACAAAGTATACTATAAGGGGAAGGTGGTGGCTTCCCCTAATTCTAGGTTATGGTGAGTCTTGTGAATTCGTGTTTGCCCGTGGTTTGTCTGTGCACCAAAAATGTTCAACTATGCACTAACTAACTTGTTGTTTGATTTGTGCAAGTCCATGTGAGTAATTGATTTACTTGTCATTCTTCCTAGTCCCCATTTTAGAGCTCCAGCACGCCCCTTTACCCCTAAAGTGTTACGAGCCAAGGAGTGTGCCTCAATTCTTAATCCTTCCGTTGTTTTTGCTTTAGATTCACATTTGAGTCTATCAAGGAACTTGGGAGTGTGTCAATGCCAGTCCCCAAGGGTAGGAATCCCATTTTTTGCAACTGGGTGTTCAAAATCAAACATGGAATTGATGGTGAAATTGAACATTACAAAGCTAGACTTATGGTAACAGGTTTCACCCAAACATTTGTAATTGATTACAATGAAACTTTTGCACCTCTTGTAAAGTCTATGTCAATTCGTTGTATCCTTGCATTTATAGCTATTGAAGACATGGAGATTCATCAAATGGACGTCAAAATCGCATTTGTCAATGGTGACCTTAAAGAGGATATCTACATGGAACAACCTAAAGGATTCACACATGAAGGCGAACATCTTGTGTGGAAGCTTTGCAAATCATTGTACGGGTTGAAATAATCTCCAAGGGCTTGGAACCAAAAATTAGACGTTTCCTTGAAAAACATCAAGTTTATGAGGAATGATGTGGACTTTAACGTGTATGTTGCAAAGTCGAAGATGTCAAAATTTTCATTGTCGTTTATGTCGATGATCTCATCTTGGTGTGTAATAAAAAGGACAAACTTTTGTAAGTGAAAGAAGAACTTTTTCGAAAGTTCGAAATGAAAGATCTTGGCGATTTGCATTTTTTCCTTGGCATGGAAATGGAAAGAGATCATGCACAAGGTCTTCTTTACATCAACCAAATTGGGTATCTCAAGGAGATTCTCAAACATTTTCACATGGAGGATTTCAAAACTATTGGAGTGCCACTTGATCCCAAGACAAAGTTGAAGAAGAATGTGAACAAGGATGATGAGATGGTGAAAGTTCCTTATCAACAAGCCATGGGATCCTTGATGTATGCCATGTTACGTACTCTGCCGGATTTGGCATACCTAATAAGCGTGGTGAATCAACACATGGCTAATTTAAGCTTAGAACATTGGATTATGGTCAAGTGCATTTTTCGATACTTGCAAGGCATTTTGCAATTCAAATTACACTTCAGAGGATTACCACCCTAAGATTTGGTCGGATATTGTGATGTAGATTGGGCCGATGACCTTGAAAATAGGAAATCCACCATAGGGTTGGTATTCATGATAGGACATGGAACCATTTCTTGGTGTAACAAATGATAACCCATAATCATTTTGTCAATGACCAAGGCTAAATACATGGCAAGTACGTAAGGTATCAAGGAAGCCATATGGATGACAAAACTCATGAAGGAATTAGGGCATATGAAAGAGAAGAAGGTGATGGTGATTCGATGTGACAACTAAGGTGCAATATCATTGACGAAGAATTCCACCCAACATGCTTGAACAAAACACATTAATGTGCAAAATCACTTTGTTTGAAAACGAGTTGAAAATGGCGAAGTTACATTTGAATATTATTTGATGGAAGACATGGTGGCGGATGTGCTTACCAAGGCATTATCAAAAAAATGACATAACAAATTGATAACCATGTTCGGATAGAAACTTCATAAAGTGGGAGTGTTAGACAGACCATTCATTTCTAATTCCCAATGTTAATGAATTTGTTAAAGGTTAAACATTCATGAAAAGGATGAATAGTATTCACATCCTTATAGTAGTTAGGTTAGGTTGAATAATGGTGGCTAGGGTTTGGAAGTGGAGACTACTTAGGGCTTGGCGACAGCTAGGGTTAGGGTTTGGTGGTGGCTAGGGTTGGGCAACGGTTAAATTAAAATTAAGTGGTAGCTACGTTAGGGTTAGGAGATAATATATAATGGAATGATTTTGAATAGTCTTTCATTCTCTCCTTTCATGGTTTTTGAGTGCACATAGAACCTTCAAGTCTTGTTAGTTGTTGTAAGCCATAGTTTTGTGATTGTAGGATTTGAAACATAGAACCTTTGTAATATTCTTGTTAGTTAATACAATTGTTCCATTTCATGAATCGTGAATCTTTCATTTCTTGCTTGTTTTCAAGTTGTTTCCAATACATTTTTTGATATTCACAAGGCACTTTGCAATTCAAATTACACTTTGGAGGATTACCACCCCAAAAAATGGTTGGATATTGTGATGTAGATTCGCTTGATGACATGGAGGATAGGAGATCCACCACAGGGTTTATATTCATGATGGGAAGTGGGACTATTTCTTGGAGTAGCAAATGACAACTCACAATCATTTTGTCAACAACTAAGGCTAAATGCATGGCAAGTACGCAAGCTACCAAGGAAACCATATGGATGACAAAATTCATGAAGGAATTAGGGTACATGAAAGAAAAGAAGGCGATGGTGATTTGATGTGACAGCCAAGGTGCAATATCATTGATAAAAAATCCCACCCAACATTTTTGAACAAAGCACATTGATGTTCAACATCATTTTGTTCGACAACAAATTGAAAATGGCGAAGTCATGTTGACATATTATTCAATGGAGGACATAGTGGCAGATGTGCTTACCAAGTCGTTACCAAAAGAATGACATAACAAATTAATAACCATGTTCGAATTATAAAATTCATAGAGTGAGAGTGTTAAAAATATTATTCATTTTTAATTCCCAATGTTGATGAATGTGTTAAAATTCATAAAAAGGATGAATATTATTCACATCTTTATAGTAATTAACTTAGGTTGAATAATGATGGCTACGATTTAAAAGTGGAGGCTACATTAAGGTTTGGCAACGGCTAGGGTTAAGGTTTGGTGACAGCTAAGGTTAAGGTTGGGTGGTGGCTAGGGTTAGGCAACGGTTACTAGGGTTAGGCAACGGTTACTAGGGTTAAATAGGAACTAAATTAGGGTTAAATGGTGGCTATTTTAGGGTTAAGAGATAGTACATATTGGAGTGCTTTTGAATAATCTTTCATTGTTTCCTTTCATGGTTTTGAGTGCACATAAAACCTAAACCTTGTTAGTTGTCGCAAGTTTTGTGATTATAGCATTTGAAACATAAAACATTTGTAATATTTTTGTTGGTTAATACAATTGTTCCATTTCACGAACCTTGAATGTTTCATTTCTTGCTTGTTTTCAAGTTGTTTCCAATATGTACAAAAGTAGTTTGGAATCCATAATAGGATATGTGACATTCAAATCATTTTTATGCTTTTAATTTTTCACATTTTTGTAATCTCTCAATAGATAGCTTTTTGATAATTTTTACAAATGTTGGTTAACATACTCACATGATTCGTTGTTTGGAAGAATGGAAGGTATTCTTTTGTGCGTTTTCCCCCTAGGTCGTTCACAAGAAAAGTTCAAATGGAAGAGGATGATGTGTTGTACAACTGGACCAGTCTGAACACAATGTAGAAATTGAATTATAGTTTTGCTTTCTAAGATGGTTATGAGATATACATTTTGACTATGAAGAGCGTCATTCAGGCTTATTTCCATCCTGGGAATCTAGTCATGAATCTAAATGCTTTAACAAGTAAATTCACATATACATAAAGGTGATTTTTGGAGTGTTTATTTTATAACTATATTCATTTTCTTATTTGAAATGATTTCAAGAAATTTTTTGGTTGCATGCAAAGCTCTTGGTCAACATGTTCTCTTGCTAGAACTTGACGTCGATGTTTTCATCTCATTCATTTGAATATTTAAGATATTGAATACATACAAATATCATTCATATTAACCATTGCACGAAATTCATGTTTGTTTGCATGTGTTATTCATTTAAAAGACCCGTTAGACTTTAAATGCATTTCTAGGGTTTTTTGAAGATTTGTATTAGTTTGTGAATATGATAGATATTCAAAGGATTCTTCATTCTGAATATGAACTTGTTTATTCATTCTTCAAGTTTTTGTTCCATATTCTATAAATTGCTTGATCATATCATCTTCCCTAGTGTTTGCTATCAACAAAATATTGTATCCAATGTTTCCGCATCACATCTCTTCTCAAACTATTCATTTGAAAATTCTTACTTGATAAAAATTCCTAATAGTTTTTCATGAGTTCTCAGCAAGTCTTTCCTCATACATTCATTTGAAAGTTTTTACTTGATAAAAATTCCTAGTAGTTTTTAATGAGTACTCAACAAGTCTCTCCTCATACATTCATTTCAAATTAATCTTATTTAGTAAAATTTATAAGAATTATATGTTAGTCATCCATACGTGAGATACTAATTCTATAGATGTAATATAAAATAATTTTATTATGTTTGATTTGGCTAAATACACAAATGAAGACCCCCTAGGTATGGTTGGATTTCTTTGGGACAAACATCTTTTGTGAAAATTCCATACTTCTTTATGAGTATATTTGTTACTTCACCATGAAGTTCCTACAATATTCATCAAAATGCAAACTTCAAGTTAAACCATTTTCTAACACTATGTTCCATGTGAGAGCTTCAAATCTCAAATTACACACAATAAGGTAACAATGTCTTAAAGACAATATACAATCTTAAAAACAACTACTAATGGCACTAGATCTTTGTATGTTATTGTGTGGCATAAATCTATTTAAACTTCTACCATGCATTCATGATATGTGGGGTATAAATTTTGTTTGAACTTCGTTGTGTCAAAAATAAAACCCAAACTTGCTTTTATGCGTTTTATGAATATAAGATTGTTAACTCATTGCATTACATTTTCCTTATGCTCTAAATCATAGAATAATTTTTACTAGTTTGTTATGTTTTTAAAGATTCAAGATAATATTTGTTCATTGTTTCTTAACAATATTTTCATCATAGGTGGCTACTTTAGAGATGTACAAATAAATTGTTTTTCCAAACAATGTTTTTTCTATTGTAACTCAACGTTCCAAATTTCGTGTAATGAAATGGTTGAAGAATCAAAATCACAACATATTTTGCAAATATATGTGGTAGGCTAGAGTACATAGATGGTGCTTATTGACACAATGGATGTATAGTTCATGGGAAATATATTTCAAGATGTCAGGTACAAAACTTTTGAATTTGGAAAGACTAATCCAATTTCAAATCATTTTTGACCTTGCATTATACTCTTGGTAATCAACTTTGAATAAAGATTATGCCTTTTCATCCACATTCATGCACCTCAATGCAGAAGAGTGCATGGAACATTTTATTCCATTTGGAGTTATTATCAATCCACTCTCAATCAAATCCTCCAAGACGTTCTTTGTTGGTGTGCTTTTAAAATCAATTTACTTCCAAAGTTCTATACCAAATGCTCAACAACATTCTCTTTAGTATATGTAACATTTTTCAAAAGTCTCATTTTTCGCAATACTTGTGCGTTTTTCACAATTTTCTAGTGCGCAGTCCTCTCACACCATCACATCTTCAGATTTTTTCCTTCCTAATTTTTTATAGTTCATTGTGCCAACCAAATCCCATTGTGTTCTACACATCAAATCCCACTTAAAACTTTTAAATACACATCAAAATATAAGATATACACAACATGATCATGACGACTTCAATTGTAAAATACACCATTTTCATATACATACTACCTTCTTTGAATTGATCATGGTGAAGCCTACCTTCATTTATGTTTCATTTCAATTTATTCCCATTTTGGGGTTATTTTCTTTTAAAGGTTTTATCATGTTTTTTCTTTGTTCTTATGACCATTTCAAATTTTATGTTCAAATATAGGTGTTCATAAAATTATAGGATTTCACACCACGTAAGATCTAGGAGGATTTTTTTGTACATATGTTCATTGGTTACAAAATATGTTTCTTATAGTATGCATTTGTGTTTTGTTTTTTACCATAATTTTGGACTATACTTGTTGCATTCAATCTATAAAATATCGGGTTTTTCCAAATAATTGTGGTTTATTCCATCAACTATCAATGATTGCAGAGTTGTGTTAAAATTGTTGATGACATAATTCAAATGTGCAACAAGTTTTTTTAGTATTGGGTGTTGCCTTGTGGTGCCACATGGAGATGACATGTAAAACTTGCATATGTGTTGATGTATTATTTTTGTCAGAAAATATTCTACCATATCATGTATATGTGTCATGAAAAACTATATCTGACTTGAAAATAATATACTTGGCATATTTGTTTACATTCATGCTCACTCGCTCATTAAATAACATCCTTGCATCATTTACTCCAATTCATTAAGGTGTATATATGTGTTATTTTCACGGATTAATTAGGCATGGTTTGAACAATTATTAATTTATATATTAAGGTATATGTAAGGGTGACAATACATCAATCATCTATAGGTGTATATATGTATATTTTGAGATTATTAAAATTATATTGGAACCTAGAAATTATATATTTAATTTAAAATGATATATTGTAATTGAAATTATTAATGCACATATCAAAATTAAAGTATCTAAATTATAATTATTAATTATTTATAATTTAAAACCACCTATTTATAGTAGTTAATTTAATTAAATGATAGTTCTATAGATTATTTATACATTATAAATTATTTATAAATTGGGATTACATTTTTTTACAATAATTAGAGTATTGAATGTTATTATTATAAATTAATGCATTTATAATTTTAAAATATTTTATTTATAGTTAATTATTATTACCACTACAAACTATTCATGTTAATTATTCATATTTTAACATTAATCAAAATCAATTACTTCATTTACAATAATTTAATGATAGTAACTAATTGTTATCACAACGAAAAATTTCATACTTGTTAATAATAATTTGCGCAATACTAGAAAATAATTACTATAATTATATGATGTATGATTGAACTTAGTTATTATTAATTATTAATTATAATTAATATTTTAAATTTTATAGTAAATTTTATATTAAATATTTATTATAATTAAAATAATTAAAATAATTCAAAAATCTATAGTTGAACATAATATTCATAGTTTACATTATATATTTTTAATTAAAAATTATTATTTATAATGATTAAATAATTAATTTTGTAGTTATCTATTAATTAATTTATGTAGTATGTATTGAAAACTTGTATGTAATTAATAAGTTAGTTGAACATTTATAAATTATTATTTAAATGGATGATAGTGAATAGTGAATATTTATTATAATTAATTAATTAATTACTTTACTAATTATCTAGTATTTAATTTAATTAATTATTTCATTTATAAATCCAAAAATGATAACAAAAGATGTGGGGAAAGTTTTTGAGTTGTAACCTAATTTGTAAATAAGTCGCAAGTTCAAAAGTTATCCCATATTATTTGTTTTCCATTCCCATTTTGAAAATTACATAAAGAAGGTGTGTAGTTTAAAATTATATCAAAGTAAAAAATTATGCCATTTGGAATGAGCAAATGAAAAAGGTTAACCCAAAATAAAAATGAGAAGTGTTTATGCATCATTCTAGTTTACCTACCTCCATAACCTACTTACTTGCCTATCTACCTAGGTAGGTAAGTAAATATATACTTAGTTCAATTTACCCACTAAGTGGGAGGTCAAACTAGGTACCAACCTCTTTAGTTTGACCTACCTAATTAATTATACCTTCCTAAATGGGTAGGTATTTAACCTAGGTAGGTAGGTAGTTTAAATAGGTGGGTAGGTATTTAAATTATTGACATACCTACCTATTTAGGTACCTACCTACCCAAATATTAATTTAAATTTATTTGGTGTAACTTTAAATTAATATGCCACATGGAAAATTTGCACTATGCCACGTGTCACAATCTAAAACCATCCAAGCATATGAATATAACGGCTTAGATTGTGTTTCCTTTATTTTTCAATTACAAAAATAAAAACAGAATAAATTCAAATATTAGCATGTGTCAATATTAAAGAGCTCCAAGTGACAAAACATCGGTTGCCACCAAAATAATTGCAAATTAGTTGTAAATGGCTACACATATTATATATGTTGGATGAAACCATATAAATATTTTCCATGTGCATCCATGGATTGATGTCATCATCATGATGTCATTAATACTTGTGACTAATTTGTGTTTGCAATTAGTTTTAAACAACTCAATTTTTTAAAATTATAAAATGTCACTTATGACAAAAAAGTAATTGCATAACCCAATCACAATTTAAAGCTTTTCTTTTAATGAAAAGAAAAAGAGCATGTCATTGGAGAGGTGTTGGAAGGTGGTGTAGAATGGGTGAATATGGAGCTTGTTTATGGGAAGTACTTCATCATGACGTTTTAACCAATAGTAATGCATTGTCAAATTGGGTTATGTAAAGTTAAGATGATGGTTACTTTTAAATTTTGCTTGTGTAACTATCATTGGAAGTATGTTGGATTGTAGTTGTAAGTCACTCATCATTTTTAACAATGTGCATGCATATTGTTGCTTGTTAGTGCATGTATTGTTGTTTCATAGTTCTTCATAAATTTTGCAACTAGGTTGTAATGAGCAATGTTGATTGAACTTAAATTATTAGGTATTGTAGTAAGCATGAAGAAGAGAAGAGATGACATAGGGGAATACAAGTCACATTTATATGTTTCACATAAAAATAATGTGGGTAAGCTTTAAGATGAGTTCACAAGCTTGAGTTCAAAATGAAATCAATTTGCACAAATTAAAAAATAGTGCAAATTGGAATCAAAATGGTGCAATTTATAATCACAAGACACAACATAACACAAATTTTGCGGGAATCACCACTTTCCTTCTTATAATAGACTTTGTGATTAGTAATGAGGAATGAATCAAAGTGACAAAATTCTCAATTTTGACAAGTTATGAATTTCACAACTTTGCAGGCCTATAATTCCTACATAAAGACTTCAATTAAATAACACACAAGGGTAAAGTTGAAATCTTTAAAGACACCTTTCTTTCTCAAACATTTCACATGGAAGTTTTTTGAACTTTTATTTGCTTGGGTTTAATAATTATTTCCATGTGACCATTTTGATTTTAACTTGCTTTTAAGATTTTGAAATGATAAATGCAAGCCCACTTTTTACATAGTCTTAAAAACATGTCCAATGCTTAAAGGGGCCCAAATTTGGATAAGGTTTGTTCCTTCAAACCTTGTTTTAAAAATTTAAGGCATTTATGAAATTAAAATTTTCAAAATAAAAATTCATTTAAAATGTTTTAAATCACTTCCATGCACTATCCCATACTTGTGAATGTGTGTGTTTGAATCCCAAAACTCATATCCCTTTCATGCCTTAACCTTTGTTGTGAGTTCAAAACTCAGGTCATGACAATTATTAATTATGTGTGAAATCAAAAAGTGTTGCATGTTACGACCACATCATCTTGTACAATATGTTCAACTTGGGTTATGCAATGACATTGATTTAGATGACAAGTCACATGTCAAAACAACAGATGGTTAACTTGAGCTAATAATAATTAGGAAATGCCTTATTAATGGAGACAATCGTTTAAATGCACTAAATCTGTTTAGTGTCCACCCCCAAAAGCAAGGAACGAGAAAAATTGATGCAACACAATCCTGGCAGAATAAAGTCCCAATGTCCGGTGAACGATAATAACTCCAAGATCTGACAGAAAAGCAACAGTATAGCCATATTGAGTTCACCCCCCCCAAAGCAGAGACATAGTCCCACCTCTGCAAGATTTGCGGATACAATTTTGACTCAATCTTGAACCAATGTGAGAATGACAGCTGCGTGTGACAAGTGGAGATTTGGACCTTAAGGGAAAAGACAATGCATGGAAAGGTTTGACACAAACTTTAGCCACTGTGTAGATGACAGCTGAAGAAGTTCTAGATCCAAAAGAGAAGGGATAATTTATTGAAAAGGCAGAGCCATCACAGGAAGAGTCGCTTGTTGCACTACAGCCAACCTGGGCCAAGGAACTGAAACAGCATAAGTTGCTGACATCCCTGCTATAGTATTTCCTGAGCAAGACCCACCTCACAGAAAAGGGTTGGTGTGGGACGATGCTGCTTGGTAACAGGTGCTTTTCAACAACGTACGTACTGTTGAAAAGTTACAACGGTAGTAGTAAATGCGAGTACAGACGGCAGTGCCTTTGAAGAGAGAAAATGTAGAGCACCATTATTGGGTCAGATGATGGAGAAGAAAACAAGTCGAATGATGGTTGTATGTGAAGTACGTGCGCAATTAAAAAGGCCGCCCTGCTGCACAACTCACCTCATCTACCGCAGTTAGGTACGGATGATATTTATGTCAAATGATTGGACATATCAATCAATCATTACTTACGCTCCTGCCTGCGAGGTCGTCATCGAAGGTGCTTTCCTGGTTTTCGTGAACGCCCACTTACTTTTCATACCTTTCTCGCCTACCGCCCCTGGCTGGATGGTGGGTGTTTCTACAAAGTACCCATTTCACAGTGTGTTTCTTTTAGGAATTTTTGTTTGCAGCCAAAGTGGCGATCACCCCTAGGAACTTGGAAGATGAAGAAAAAATGATGATCATTCTTAGGAAGACTTACCCAAATCTGGCTATAAATCACATATGAAAATTTATAAATTTGTATTTTTGGCCACCAAGTACAACAAATCTGACAAATCTTTACTGTTTTTCCTCTCAGTTTTGACTATTGAAAACCTTCAAAATCACTGCATTTAAAACTTTTAAAAATTCTTAATTTCGCTTTTCGAGGAAATGTCGCCAGTAAAAGAAAGGCTTCTAGTACGTCAAGGCTCCAATACCGTGTAGGCGTTTTTCTTTTCAATGGCCAAAATCAGCCGGCACTACCGATTCGCATATTTCCTACCTACTTATGCTGCATAACCACAGTACTGCCCGTTTTTATGACAGAGTGATCCAGTGCCCACCGGTGCACCATGAAGGACGGAAGGTATATGGTCAGAAAGGCGTTTTCTGTTGGGCTTCTGGCTCCCTATGTAACCACGGCTTAATTGCAAGTAGGTAATAAAAATAGCACTTACCTCCACCTAAACCAGTGTTGTGTGTGTAAGTGTAAATGATTTACACTTATATGTCATATAAACAATTCCTTATATACTTACACTTTCCCATCCAACGGGTAAAAAGATTTCATATACACTTATATGCTCCTGTGTATTTTTTTCTTGTCATATAAATGTTGGGTATATGGGATTAGGGTTTTGCTTCGATTTAAGGTTAGGGTTTTAGTTGTTTAGGGTTGAAATGTTGAGGCTTTTTGTTTGTAGTGGGTTAGGTGTCCAAACATGTTTAATAAGGAGTAGTGATGCCATCATGGCTTTAGCAGAAGCTTCAAGTAAGGAAGTCATTTCTTTCATATCCTTGCTCGTATATTTGGAGTTCTAAGTTCTTGTGTTTTGTGTGTTTCATGCATTCATTCTCCCCCCCCTTCCCCCCCTCAGTTGTTTATTTGTCTACTCGTCTATTTGGAGAAGAAAGTCATTCAAAGGCCATGTGTTTTGTCTCCCTACTCCCCTTCTATCTTTATTTGTTTGTAGGGTGGGAGGTGGGAGCTTGTAGCCTTGTTGTTGAGGGAGGAGGAACAACATCATTCATCTAGTTCAACATCAACTTCAAGTGAACAAGATTTTCATGAAGTCACCCCTTTGGTCTTTTTGTCACTTCTAGACCTAGCTAACTGTCATCGTTTTTATGTGTGTATGATCACCATTGCTCAAGTCTATTTGGAATTCTCCATGCTTCAGGGGTCATGTGTTTTGTATTTCATGTGTTTCGTTTCCTTGCCCCCCCTTCTATTCTTGTTTGTTTATAGGGCAAAAGGTGAGAGTTCGTTCTTGAAGTAGGAGGAACACCATCACCTATTGAACCCACTGTTTGTTTCAAGTGAACAAAATGTTCATGGAGTCACCCCCTTTGTTTCTTCATAACTTTTATATGGTTGATTGTTGTTGTTTTTGTGTGTGTTTAATCACCATCATTTGAGTCTATTTGGAGTTCTTCATGCGTAAGGGGTTGTGTCATGTTTTGTGCGCCTCATCTATTTGTTCCCTTTCTATTATTGTTTGTTTATAGGGGTGGAAAGCAAGAGCTTTTTGGCTGAGGTAGATGAACACCATTGTGAACACCTACAACTTAACATTTGCTTTAGGTGAACAAGACACTCATGGATTCACAACCCCCCCCCCCCCCCCCCCCCCCCCTTTCGTTTTTTTTTTTTTTTTTTTTATATTTTTTTTATTTTTTTTTTTGTTTTTTTTTTTTTTTATTTGTTAGAATTTTTATATTTTTTTACATTTTTTTTATATTTTTTTTACATTTTTTTACATTTTTTTTTTTCAGATA
>Ga0116227_10007897_pt1 | contig 20452 bp, 19 predicted proteins | sample S1TSphgellanicum_FD_89693 | JGI IMG/M metagenome (GOLD analysis project Ga0116227, IMG submission 89693) | Host-associated microbial communities from peat moss isolated from Minnesota, USA - S1T2_Fb - Sphagnum magellanicum MG | ecosystem: Host-associated > Plants > Peat moss > Unclassified...
GACTAAAGCTTGTCAACTCTTCCTAGTCCCATCCCGGAGCTCCAACCCGCCCCTCTACCCCTCAAAGGGTTGTGAGCTAGGGAGCGTGCTCCGACTCCTCCTTTTCCGCTGCTTTCTACTTGGGCTCACATTTGAGCCCTTTAAGGAGTTAGGAGTGCGTCAAATATGATCATAGAAAGAAACAAGAAATAGAGAAAAGGGCAACAACTTACCAATTCAAGAAGCTCAAAAGCCAAAGGCAAGTGACACTTTGAGCTCCCGCACCTATGTAAAAGGGAAGGGTAGACAAAGTAAAAACACAAGCTTGAAGTACGTAGACATCAAAGCTCAAACATGTAAGCATTGAAGCAAGTGGGAGCAATAACTAGTACCTGAAAAATGAAGTTTGAATCTTGAAGTAGGAAAACAAGAGCAACAATTCAAAGCAATGGTGAAGGAAGTAGGTGAAAGCATAAAGCCAATAGGTGGGAACATGAAGCAAATAAGCAAGAGTGGTGAAACAAATAGGTGGGAGCAATGAAGCAAATAATGATGAAGCACACAAACACAAGCAATGAAATAGATGGGAATGCAAAGTAGGTGAGAACTATGAAGCAAACAACTAATAGTAGTGAAGTAGGTGGAATTCAAAGTAGGTAAATAATGTGTCATGAAAAGTTTGAAACAAGAACATAAAGAAGAAGGGAAGAAAAGGGAAGGAGAGGCAAAAGAAAAAAAGCAAGAGGGAGAGGAAAAGCGAAAGAGAAGAGAGGAGGGAACAAACAACATGGAACATGGAACTAAAGATTTACAAGAGCAAGAACATAAAAAAACAAACAATGTTTCATTGAAAACCAACACCAAGAATCTAGAAATTTAAAAAAATGAGCTTCAAGCTTCAACCAAACATTTTATTTTATTTTGTGGAACATTTAAAATGCTTGTGAAATAAGAATAAAGTTGCTAGTAGGCCGCTTTATTTTTCAAAAAGTAACAACTATGCAAGACAACTATTACAATCAAAGTTCCCAAGATACAAAAACCTTAGTGCTTTTGATGCTTCTAGAAATAAATTAAAAATCATGTACCTACAACTTTAGACTTAAGACATCTTAGTTACCTGGACCCCCTAGACCTAGCCCAAAGTTTAGCATGAAAATTGGACCCGAATGAACCATTTTATCCCACTTGGGTTTTAACATTTTGAAAGATATGGAAAAGGATTTGATTCTTAATGATTGGTTTTCACACAAATGAAAATTAATAATTTGGATATCAATCAATGTATTAATAAATTTAATATTTGAATGTGTTCAATGTCTAACATTTAATCAATACCCATCATTTATGCCTAATAATAATATTTACTAAAGGTATTCATTTCATGGAAATGCTATTAGAGTGGGTGCGATCATAGTCAAATGAGTTAAAAACCATGTTGAAAGACCAAAAAACTGTCAATTTTGTCACACATATTTATGTAACACTTTAATGTCATGTTGATCAAGAAAATTTGTGTTAAATGATTTATATGAGTGTTGAATAATTAAGAAAATCATTTAATTTAATATATTGAGTTTTGGTTTTAGCAAATGAATATTGAACTTTAACACCAAAAAATCAAATTTATAAAGTATTGGGTTAAAAAATCTTTTAATTAAAAAAATTTGATGGGAAAAAAACTAAAATGATGATAACCCACCATCCACATTCAAAAAAAAATCATAATAAAAAAATTGTGGTACTTGAAATTTTTTAAAATTCAAAACATAATTTTAGAATGTTCAAATTTGAAGAGTCATTTGCCATATGTAAATGGGTGATAATTTGTATGACATATGAACAAAGTTGTGGTTTATGACACAACAAACTAAATTTTTAAATAGTTAGCATATTTTAGCATGATTTGAAATTATGATCTTTTTTTAAGATAAAATATAAAATTTGGCATAATTTGTACATTTTTAGAAAATTCATATCTATATTTTTAAAAACATGTTGCAAAAAAATCCATCAAAAAATCTTTTCAATGAAAAAGTTAAAATGACCACAAAGGGCCCTTATCACCCATGGTTCATTTGATTGTGGTTGCAACCAAATTTAAGTTTAAGGTTTACATTGGTATTTATTAAAGGTGAGGTTCCCCAATTTGGGCATTATGGTTGGAAGCTCCTTATTGTGAACTCCCTACACCTAAGGAAGGGGGCCTAAATTTACAACCATAATGCCCCAAATGTGGAATCTTACCTTATATGAAAAAAATTTGGGGACCTTACTAATGTAATATCCCCAAACATATGGGCCTTACAAATTTAATGGCCCACCTTGGATGGCAATGCTCAAAACTAAACAACATTGTGTTTCACAATCACCTTTAATAAAAGCAAAATAGCAATAGGTTTATCTAAATAATAAAATATTGTAAAAAAAAATTATTTCTTTTGAAGAGTCATGTTTAACCATGGAGATAGATATAAGAGACCCAACATCAACATTAAGATTCAACTAGATTTGCAATGCAAACATTTAAAAGAAAATGCCATTTAAAGTTCCATTATAATCAAGAATAAAAGGTTTACCAAATGAAGCACACACATATAATTTCTCTCTTTCTTTTGGTGAAATTTACAAATTGGAAAAATGATAGCTTGTCATGACCATACATGGCCTCATACATGATGGCCAATTACGAGCATGCCCATGTGCGCTTTTAGGGTTGATGTATGGTCTTAGGTAATTGTATGTTATTAAGTACTTAGGGTTTCAGTTTGTTGGTAGCTGTATAAAAGCCCAAGCCTTTCTTTTTTCTTTTTAGTTTTTCTAGAATTTTTTTGTCAGGAGAGTTTCCTCCATAATTAGATATGATTTCTAGATGCTCACGGCGGCCATTGCATGGCCATTGTCTACATACATTACATTATCTTCTTTCTTTGCAATTCAATTCTAAAAAAACTATACTCTTTGTTGTTTAATGTTGAAAGTGGCAAATTTCTTTTGCCTTTGAATTCTTGAGTTTTTGTTCTTAGTGTTGCTACTGCTGGTGTTGCTGTTGCTGTTGCTGTTGCTGTTGCTGTTGTTGGAGGGACTTTGCGTTATTATCAGAGGGAGCTTGCGTTGCTACATTCTGCTAACCAACAGAGTCGAGACCTTTGAACAGGTTTCAAAGCTCCCTTTTTTTTTTCTTTTTCAATCTCTTTTTTTTTCTCTTTTTTTTTCACGCGTATAAACGTTTGGCGGAAGGTTTTGAAGCTATCGAGTAAAAAAACAAAAAAACAAAAAATCAAAATTTTTGTTTCTCCATGCTATAGTGTAGCGTTGGCCATTGTTGTAGCACGCTATTGACTATCGTCACAACATCGCGAGTTGCAGTGCGCCCATTGCCGGCCATGGTCGCAACACCGCAAGCTGATGGCCGTCACCACAACACCACGAGCTACCGGCCATTGCCGCAGCACCGTAAGTTGCCGACCATCATTGTAGCACCGCGAGCTACTAGCCATTGCCATAATGTTGCGAGCTGTAGAACGCTATTAGCCATCGCCACATCATTGCAAGTTGTCAGCCATTGCCGCAGTGTCACGTTGTCGAGAGCTGCAGTGTAGCGCCATCGCCCGCCATCACAGCAACGACGATCGATTTTTGTCCGTTTGACATTCATTGGACTTTTGTTAGACTTTCATATGAGATCCATCGGACGTCCATTTGACTTTCATTGGATTTTTGTCGGACGTTCGTTCAAGTTTTGTCCAACTACCATATTGTCGTATTGCCATGTTGCATTTTGACATCCTACATCCTATTGTTCTGTCGTCCTACGTCTTACCGTTCTGCTGTCCTGCCTTTCCATGCGACATCTGTTTGATTTTTGTTCGACTTTCGTCCAGCCTTCGTTGGACATTCGGTTGACCTCTGTCCGGTGTTTGTTTATTGCGGGTCATTCCCAACGATGCATTGTATTTTAAACTATACGTTGTGTTATAATTTTGTAGCTAGTGTTGCGTATTATCACAAAATTTTGGGGCATGGGACAACACCATGTCCTCGGATGATGAAAGCACTATCGCTCAGCCAAAGCCCAAGTATCAACTACAAAGTAACACACAATCCTTTGAGCCAATTTCTTTAAGCTCACGATTTTCACAACGGTACCATCAAACATCTATAGCATCACCGTGATCCAGTACAACTCCTACCAGAAATTCAGGTTTAGGTTACACTACATCAACGGTACATCAGAGTCCATTTGGAGGGGTTAATTAGTGGAGTACACCTACTGTTGCACATGCTTTCACACCATCACCATATATTCCACTCCAAGCCGTACCCTCTACACCCATATACACCATGGAGGTCAGCAAGTTCTTTTAGGAGAATTGAGAAGTTCAATGGAAGGCCAAGTACCATTTCTTTGAGGGAGTTCAAAGCAACTTTCTCAACTATGGTTTGTGAATTGGAGCTCAATTATGGTGCTAATTACACTGAGGCATTTGCATTCAAACAATTGGCTTGTTATGTGCACTATGAGACATTGGATGTCTATGAGCAACATTTTGTAAGGATTTTGGGTGTCACCAAATTCCCAATCCAGTTTACGCCATAGCCATCGCCACCGCTTTTCAAGTTGCATTGTAAACTGCAATTGCACATCATGGGACTATGTCCAATAATCTAGACCCAATACCTACTTTCATTTACCTTTCTCCTCAACAACTCATTGTTGTTACTGCAAACATTCTTGCCACCACCGATTGTGCCAACTTTTGCTGATCCAGTGGGGTAATTCTTTCGAGTTCTTGAGCTAGAATTTATAGTTAAAAGTTCTAAAAAAATTCTACAGCTCGCCACCTTCTCTCGACAGAAGGATGAAACCCTTAAGATGCTCTACAAGAGGCTTTTCAAATTCAAAAAAGATACCCAGAGCATCACATACTTGGAAGTTACCCATCGGTATCTTCGTTCGTTAAAAGGTATTCCAACACTCCATGTGCAAGTTTTGCAACGGGTTTTTGCAAAATTTAGAGACTCATACACTTTGCTAGATGTGTACAACATTTTCGAAAAGCTGGAACTGGCTCATGCACATTATGAGGCCAGTACTATGAGGCTTCCATCTTGTTCAAAGCCTCAGCCTACACCAGCTGCACTAACCAAATCATCACATTCTTTTTCAAAGGCTAAAGCAGTGCATTTGGTTACACCCATCCTACCTTCTTACAACTACTATGGCAATCCTGCTCACAAAGCTAGTGAGTGTAACATTCTTTCTGACGATCTCTTTTGTGATTATTGTGAGAAAGATGGACATCAGGAAGCTGTCTGTTTTGCCAAGTTCCCGGAACGGAAACAACTCCAATTACCATGGCAAAATTTGCCAGCATCTTCCGTTGTCCCTTAACCAAAAGCCAAGGCACCTTAGCCTTCCATTCAGGCTTTGCCCACGAAGGGTAATTCCAATAAGAATGCTAAGAAAAAGGAGCACAATGCTAACAAAAGGGAGGTGCTTCAAGCCCATGCAATTCAAATTCAGATTCTATAAAATGAACTTGAATCATTAAAGGCCCAACTTGCTAATCTAAAAAGCAAGTCCTCCCAACTAGCTAGTCATGCCCAACCTGTACAAGGTTCAAAATCACATGAAGGACCTCCTAGGTCGTTCTATGGCCTCCCACACGATACCATGGTTGGGGAGTATGTTCTTTCCATTGTGCACAATTTTAATCTCACACCAAAATTTGCTACTTCTTTTTGCCCTTCTTATGTCGTAGCACAAGAGGCTAATGTGGCACCTAAAGTTTTTGCCACTAGGCAGGAAATTCAGACTGATGGACTCGCATCTAGTTCAAGTCCTATTACCAGGGCTAGAGGAGCTCGAATAGTCATGCCACAATCTTTTCGTCCTCTCAACATAGAAGAAGAACGCACCTTGTTGGCGAGGGGGGAGGAGACTATTACACCACAAGTTGTTACGGCATCAAATTCCCATGTTTCGGAGTACATGTACATCAGGAAAACACATAATTTTCCACTGATCAGCTTATGGAATGCCAATTTCAAATGCGTGAAGTGGCGAAAAGCTTGTGAGTACACCATTGTTTAGTTTTCAAGATTTGAAGCTAAACACCAAGGACATAATTACAATACTAGAAGATACCCTAAACACTACATCAGGTCCTCTACCAATCCCTGATCCACATGCTACAGAAGTCCCATCCAACACCTTGGAGAAACATTCGATTAGTTCATGTGTTACAGATGGCATTCATAATCTGGTCACTAGTTCTAGCATGGCTAAACCAGTGGGCTTTCCTACCTTTGATTATACATTCACATATTAGAAGGGAGTTAAGAAGACCTCACTTGTGGATTTGTTATTCAGCAAAGGTGTTGTGGATAGTCATTTTCTCCACAAAGTCTTTCACTCATTTCCAAAGGTGGTGCCTAGTGAGAGAACTCCCATCGCCATCAGAGTTGCCATTGTCGACAATATTGGGTTAGCAATCCAAGTGGAAGGACATACACCTAGAGTGGTACTTCTTGATACAATTGCCCAACCAGTGATTCTTAGAATTCAATTTGCCAAGAAGATGGGCATGCTTAACTCCAAACTACATAAATCTATGTGGCAGATTTGCACCGCTAATGGGAACGTAGAGGATGTATTTGGGGAAAGCTCGGATTTGATTGCATTTAACTTCAATGAAGGTATAGATCAAGAGCTTTGCTTACAGGTCAGATGTTTAGTCACCAATGCCACCAGTTATGATGTGTTCATTGGGTAAAAGGCCCTATTTCCACCAGGTTTCACAATTGACAATTGGTTCGAACATGCATACTACTAAGTGGATTGAGAGACTAATGACCACCACCTGGGATACATACCCCTTGATTTACATGGGAACCATAGTCCATAGCTCACCATTGTATGCTCAAAGAAGCACACACCATTTCCTACATCCAACAAGCTAGCCACGAGTGGATAGAGGGAGATGAGGAGGAGATAGCTTACGTTCAAACTATTAAAAACTTGAGGATGGTTCCTATTAACATTCAAAACTAGACAAAAATTTGACCAAGGGCTTGTGGGCTACTTTGAACCTCTATAAAACCTCTGGTCCGTGTTGAATGTCAGTAAAAACCACCCTCAAGCTTTTAGTAACTTGAACGTAAACTATCTCCTCCTCATCTTAGCCTCCTCTTGTGCATTGTATATATATGTGTGTGTGCATATCTTTTTGGTTGATTAGTTTATACCTTTGACTGGTTTTAGTCTTTTTGTTTAGTAGAATTTACTACAGATTTACACCCTTATGACATCATACATCATGACACTACACATCATGACAAGCTAAAGAGAAAAAAAAAATTTGTTACAAATTTTTTGACTCAACATAAAAGATCACACATAATACTTCACAAAACAACCCAAAGTTCCAAGGGTTAGTTCCAATGTTGACCAAATATGTGGAAATATTTGGATATAAATTTGAATAATAGGCAAATATGGATACATAGCCATATCTTAAAACTATGGTTTTCTCAATATCCAAGCCTATGTATATCCAATATAACTTCTATTGATTAACAATTGTTTTCTATGGCTATCCAAAGGATATTGTTACTTTATGGTTTTGTTCATACATGTTTCTTGGTGTTACTAGGTTCATAGATATGGATATAAAGGTATTCATATTTGCTAGATTGTTAGGGGAGGTTAAAAGGTCACACATGCATAGTCAGGTTTTAAGGGGCTAAAATGTGAAATATGAATCTATTCGTTAGTGTTTAAGGCTTAGTTTGTAATTCTTTGTAATACAAGCAATGGTGGAGCTCCATGAGTTGCCTTCCTCACTTTGTCCCAAGTATCAATGTTTTCATGATGAATATTGAGGTAAGATATTTTAATGTTTAGTTGTTAAGTTGTAGAATTGAATTTGACTAATTTGAAGTTCTACACTAATTTGCATTTGGTTTTAAAATTGCATTTTGGTCTTGTGGTTTTGAGCATCACATTTTGGTTTTGAGCTTTTGAACATCATATTCTAATCTTTTGAGTTTGAGCATCACACTTTGGTGTTCTTGTTTTGAACATTGCACTTTGGTTTTGAGCTTTTGAACATCACATTGTAGTCTTGTGGGTTTGAGCATCACATTTTGGTTTTGAGTTTTTGAACATCATATTCAAATCTTTTGAGTTTGAGCATCACACTTTGGTGTTCTTGTTTTGAACATTGCACTTTGGTTTTGAGCTTTTGAACATCACATTGTAGTCTTGTGGGTTTGAGCATCACACTTTGGTTTTGAGGTTTCAAATGTTGAGAAAATTGCATTCTAGTCCTAATGTTTCAAATTTTCAAGCATCACACTTTGGTATTGAGGTTTTGAACATCACACTTTGCTAGTTTTGAGGTTTTGAACATCAAGTCTTGAGAATTTGAATTTTAAAAATTACATTTTGGTCTCAAAGCTTCAAGTTTCAAGTATCAAATTTAGTCTTCAAGTTTCAAAAATTGCATTTTGGTCTTTAGGTTTTGGGCATTTCACTATGGTTTTCAAGGTTTGTGCACACATCCAATGGTCTTGAGGTTTTGAGCATCATATTTTGGCATTAAGGTTCACATCCAATGGTGTTGAAGCTTCAAGCACATGCTTTGGTGTTAAGGCTTTGAACACAAATTCTAGTCTTGAGGTTTCAAGAGCATTGCATTCTAGTATGGAGGTTTTCACTTTTAACATTGCATGTTGGCTTTCAAATTATGATAATTGCACATTTTGGTCTAGAGGTTTCAAAGACATCATACTCTAAAATGGAGGTTTTTTTAGGGTTGAACATTACAATTGTTGCATGACCACATTTCAATTACATGACAATTTTTGTGTTCATCACATTTCACTTGCACACCAATATTCAAGCTCATCACATTTCATCTACATGTGCTAGATGAGCTCTTTTCTCCTTTTCTTTTCAAGCTTATGTTTTGTTACTTTTTCTTTTAGTGAATTTTTCTAGGTTTTAGATGTTTGTTTTTGTTGTTGTGTTGTTTTGTTTTGTTTCATAAAACTTAGTTTGTAACTCTTCCTTGCACTCAAGTAGTTGTAAATAGATAAGTAATAACAAATATTTATTTCTTAGGGGGTAATTCACAACTAACCTTGTCTTTGCATTTATTATGTGTTTTGTCTTGCATTAAGTGATAGGTCCATGTCTAATGTGATGGCTAGAGAAGAAGTTTGCATGCTTGAATATGTTGGTAGCTTGATGAAGATTATGTTGAAATTGTAACAACTTTTAATGTGCATATATGGCACCTTGTTAGATGTTGAGAACATACATGCATGCAAGCTACTACAACTAATTTTGCTTAGATTGAGGTTATGTAGCTTGCAACTATATAGCTCAAGTTACAACTTGGAAGGCACATAGGTGGAACTCTATTTGTTAAGGATTTTTTTTGTTGTCAATGACTACTTACATGTGGACCTTGTAAACTTGTAGATGTTGTGATTGATTATTTGTAAAACAAAGCAGACAAATGGTAATTTTTGGGGCTAATGATTTATTCTAAGGAAAGGTTTTATCAAATGTACAATAGGACTAAGGAGATCACTCGTATGAGAACCCACATTAATTATGCACAACTTAGATTATTGGTTCAAAGGAAGTTGGTCCTTGTTAAGAAAGTTCTTGAGGCAAATCATAGTTAGCAACTAAGGAAGAAAAGGTTTGGGCCAAGTGGGTGTGCAATCATGACATTTGTTGGTGCCATAGATCCTTACAATAAAGGTGATGAGGTGTAAAAATTAAATTTTGAAGGTTTAATGTTGTATATTTGTAAGGGGTGCAAGGCCATTTCAACATATGAATTTTTTGGGCTATAGAGGTTAGTGTCATGCCAATGCCCTCATGTTATCTTTCCTTCTTGTTGTGCTTTTGGTGGAAGAAGCATTTTTTGCAATGGTCACAAAAACTATGAACTTACATGTGTTTTGAAATCTTTCAACTACAACAACTATGTTTACAAGTTTTGATCTTTGGATGCCTAGAGGTGGCATGGACACATTTCCCTTAGTAGTTAATTATCTAAATGTTTTTTAGACCCCTATACATGTTACATTTGGTTGATTTGAACTACATGACGTCAAGAGGTTTTCCATGGCTAAGTAGTTACAATCTTTACTTGAAAAGAATGAACCATGCATCTTATGCTTACCTTTGTGAAAGATGAAGGCAACAACTTGATGTCTATGGTGACAACACTGCATTCCATTATTGATTATGAAGTAATTGTTTTAGTCACATTACATTTAAAATCTATTAGTATTCTACAAACGATGAAAAGGTGATTGCAAGTGTAAAACATGTCAATGTGAAAATTGCCCAAGGTAGTTTACAAAAGATAATCACATGGACAAAAAAATACAAAAAGGGGAGAATGCATGTGTTGGCAATGGGTTATGGCTTTGAAAATTGCAAGCCTTGGTGAAGACCAGATTTGTTAATAAAATGATTATGTTTGAGAAGGCATTGGAGTTCAAACAAGCCATTATTTTGAGTTATCGATGGCATTTGACAATGATTTGTAGAAAAAGTTGTTAAGGTTGAAGTATGTGCAAATTGAAAAATCATTCACACATGTCTTGAATCTATTGTCACAACCTACATGATGAACCAATCATGAGGTTACTAACTATTATCTAATGATTTCACAAGGTTTATCAATTTCACACTAACTACGGACAAGCTTTTGATGGGACTAACCACTTTGATGTTGAGGTTCTCCTCTTTCAAAAAACATGTGGGTTAAAGTTGTTGAGGTGAAGAAATCTTTTCTCCATTTCTTGACAAATTATGATCCACATCAAGTTCACAACATGCTTGCCATTATGCTAGATCTTCATTTCAAGTCTTCATAGGTTGTGGAAAATTATGTGGGACATGATGATGCTTTCTATTTTATTTCTAAGTACAACACAAAAGTAATTTTTTTTTCTAATCATAGTCTTTGATGTACTTATAAAACTTATTGTTCAAACATGTGTAGCACTAGTTGATGCATGAATCAATTGTTGGGTTTAGTGATTTTGTTGAAACATATAATAACATTTTTGGTGTTAGTGCATGTATTAAGGAGTTTTCATAAGCACTTGTTGTTGAGGAACTATCTTTGTTCATGAGGTTATTTGTAACTTGAATTGCATGTGCCAATCCCCTTGTTTGGTGGCTTAGTCATGAGAGTCAATTCCCAAATGTTGGCTTCCTTGCTAAATATATCTTGGGAATTTCAAGGGCACAAATTGAAATTGAGATTGTTTTTAGTCTTGTTGATGTGTTGATAACTCTTCAACATTGTTGTTTATAGTTGGAGAACTTAGAAATCTATCATCACTATAGTGAAGAACTAGCTTGATGATCCATGTCAGAATTGTATCTACCATATATATATGATGGGCTTTATGAAAGTTGAAAATTCATTGGCTGACAAAAACTTAATGACATGTTTGAGGAAGCAAATTACTTTGAGGAATTGCACCAAGACAATGATCAGGTTTGGCAAGGTGAGATCACATGATTTTTTTTGTTTTTCTATTCTTCTATAAGGTTGTTGGAATCTCAAAATTAAATAATAAAATTTGCAGTGCAAAGTTTAATTCAAAGGTTGTTGGAATCTCAAATGTAAATAACAAAATTTGCAATGGAAAGAATTAAGTTGTGCCATTGTGAATGCAAATTTTACTTGTGGAGCTTCACTAATGACATCGGTTTTGGTCATGTTGTGTTTGGGGGGGGGGGGGGAAGGGGTGTTTTTGTGTTTTCTGTGGGGTTTGTGCAGGGTGTAGTTGGGGTAGGCAACTTCAGCTGCATTGGGCAGAGTTCTTTGAAGGAGGATTCAACTTCCTTGCAAGTTATTGCTTTTGTAGAATTTGTATACTATTGAAGATTAGTGTGTGATTGCAAATTTTCTTTTCAAACATACAAAATTTATGCCTAACCTTTGTACATATCATGTAGTTAGTTAGTTTTTGAAAACTGGCAAATCTATATCCATTGAAGGGGAAAAAAATGAATATGAATCTATATCCATCTCGACAAATATATTGCTAAAAGTTTTCAATGCATATCCTTTTGCTAGAAATTTTTAGAGAATATGCCATATTGGTGACATATTTATGAGCCTCAAAACTTCATATAAGGACAACACTCGTCAGTTCATTCCAAGGAATGGAAGTTTGGAAATTACAAAGAGGTGCAAGAAATGGTCAGTTTGGACAAAAGGGGCTCAACATGCTAACCTGCTGGCTATGGATGAAATGTGCAAGTGACCCCACCTCACTCACAGCCCGAAACTGGAGTGAAGTACACTGTATGCAGTTTGCAGAATCAGGTTTGGCTTTGCTCCAATAATGGGCTTGACTTAGTGTATTGGTCTGGTGACTCTGGTCCCCATAGGCTACCAGTTCTGACCCTGTCAGCCAATCCTGAATGTTGATGCTGCTACAGTCCAGAGTTTTCTCCCTCTGTACAGAAGATGCCAGGCAAAGTATCAGCTGCTCCAGTGCTCCACCATTGGAGATCTAAATGTTACTAGCTTGTGTGACAAATGATTGTGCCTGCCCCAGGCAGATGATGATGATCTATAATATGATGATTATGGTTTCAAGCAGTGAAGTCCATTGCAACCAAAAGGAAACTAGAATCACCAACACTTTATAAGCAGACTAGTCTCCAACAGCTGGAACTGTTCACTACCCCACCTTCCCCTCCCCCTCACCCCCCACCACCACCATCAATGCTTTCAACTCTCTCATTGACTAGAGAGTGCAAGCAGACATCACCTGTCATCCTCATAATTTGAGGTGAATGACTGCCAATGGTCTTTTGTCATATTAAACTCCACCCTGAGAATGATTGAGATAATTCCAATGCTCATGTTGCATCAACCAGTTACCACACACAGCACCCCCAGTTGTGTTTCTGATTTTGCTCATCCCAATGGGTACCTCTGATGCTCCTTTGTCTATCATAAACTTCCTGAAAAATAATGGCGACTATCTACAGAAGGTTCATAAATGTGGAGAATATATCAACCCGTCATGCAGACCAAACCCACCACATGATTCCCAAAAATATATAACCCACCACATGATTCCCAAAAATATATAACCCACTAGGAGTGAGTGTATGGAACTACTCAATATGTCTTTATGTGAATTGGGGTCTGTGAGCTGAAAGAGCTGTTAACACAAGAAGTGTTTATTCATAGCTTTACTAGTATGGCTACTAGAACAAAGATGGCCAATTGCACACAACCCAAAAGATAAGACACATAGTGGGCCCTCCTTGTGAATTCAGTTTGTGGGTTCCATTGGCGAGGGTGAGAGGTTGTAAAAGTACCAAGAGCCTTAGACTGCTCCGGTCCCGAGGGCTGTTAAAGCCATACTCATCCTCTGTCCAACCTTCAAACATTTTCTCAAAACTTGAGAGAAATCATCAGTACTGGTGTTAGATTTGAAATTTCGTACATCATTGTCATCTTCACTCAGGGTTAGCTAGTTGCTGAGTTCCAACTTCACAACCACAGAACAAATGCTGTTACTGGGTGTACATACTGACAAATACATCCTGGTACATGCACACATTCTAAATACATGACATTTAGAAGTACTACAGCAGGGTTAGCCAGTTGTTCTGGTACCTGTGCCACATGAAGATGAATGCCATTTACAACCACAACAATGTTAGCCTGTCATGGTTTCAGTTTCTAAGCTCCCATAGATCATGGATCATGTCCAGATACACCACCATTAAAGATGACAAAAGGCTTCAATAAATACTATTCATGCCCTTGTGAGACATTGCATCCATCAGGCATATACCATGGCTGCATTCATCTCAAACTAGATGTGTACAATTTGTAAATCAAATGACTGTCCGATGATGTAAAACCATAAGCTGCATTTTAACATGGTGGTATCTGCAAACCTAGGCTCTCGCCTACCATACTCCTTTACTTGCTTTTCTGAGGACAAACAGAATATGTCAACTGAAGTTGATAGGAGGGTTGGATTTGGCATAGTACAATCTCCATTCCGAGTAACCTCACAGACATAACCAGACATCACAACAATTCCAACACTCTTTCACAGATGATGTTTTATCAAACTCTGTCCCCTCAATTCCACTGCCATAAGATTCTCAACAAATCTCAGAAAACAAAAAAAAAACTAGTCATGTACTGAAATTAGCTGTAGCTACACAACCTCTTTACAAAGTACAAAGTACAAACTCCCAGCTAGCAGAATTGTCATGTGCCTTTCAGCTCAGATATCAAGGCAGAGCTAATTGTCAACAACTTGCATTGCTTTAGACAAGGACAAATCTGTCACAGCAAGTTAAAAGTGAAAGTAGTGAATGAATGTGCTCAGCTCAGTTGAGGTCATTTTAGCAGAGGCAAGCCTGCACAAGCATCTGATATCCAAGAAATCATATTAACTGCCACATCATCGGGTCTGCTACTCCAGTTTGAACAAGACATATATGGTTTGCCAACAGACTGCAGAATATACAAAGTACGCAGCTATAAAGAAATATCAGTGACTAGAATCAGGACTGATGGTGCTACCATAAAGTTTGTGTGATGCATAAAATGCTTGAAGGCTGTAATCATCTCCCACAAATCTCCAGTGCCATGGTTCATACATTATACCTTGGATGTTGTCTTTAGGGAATGACATCTCAAAATGGAACCTGCAAACAAAGTCACTTGGCAATAACTTTCCTGCTGCAGAAGGTTCATATGTTGATACAGCTAGATGATTCAAGAGACTCAAAAGATGCACTATTTAGGTTTGTACATGAGGGATATGACCACATTTGTCACCAAACAAAAACCAGACTGGTCTGTAGCATACCGAGCAGCATTGGTTTGAAGCCAAGAAAATGCAGCAGTTTGATCAAATTCTGCTCAGCAGACAAAAGCAGATGTTATTTTACAGTGAAGTAAATGAAACCCAAAGCATCATCAGTTGTTTTAAAACTCTCCAGTGAAAACACGTCAACTGATTCATAAATATTTCAGACACATGAAGAACAGAATAGACCTGAAATTCATTGTGACCAATAGCAACAGCCTCTCACATGTTTTGTGACTGTCAACAGCACAACATGAATGGTAGTGTCTGACTACCACAACACCTTCACTGACTTCATGAGTTCCCAGCAGTGGGTACCAGCCAATTCAACATTAACCAATCTACTAAGATTCTGTCAAAAATCCTGGAAGTAGCAAGAGTATTCAGCCATGATGTCAGCTAGCTCAACATTCACAAATTTCTTCAACTACTGAGTATTTCTCAATACTTCCGATCTAAGTCAACCTGAAAAGAAGTGAGAGATGACTCAATAACCTATCCATAACCTGGATATTTCAGATCTGACAACAGACCAGCAACAATCAGTGAGCATGAAAAAGAGGAAACCAAACTGTAATGAAAAGAGAAATCAAGATCACAAAACAGAATTAAGGAGCAGTTTGAATGACAGTGATGATCATACATATGTCCAACAGCAAAATGTATAACATTGACCACCTATCATAACATCCCCACTCATGTCATCAGTTCCTTGCAATGGGTGTAGTTTAATGTCAAACATTGAACAACAAAGGACCACCTTCCTGTCACAACACTGGCAATAATAGAAAAACTCAATAAACATACACATATATCAAGGTGATTGTGAAGAGAAACTCCACAAAAACAATGAAGGTGACTGAGCAATTGTTGTTTTAGTTCAGGCTAGACTGAATCAAACATGACAGAATGAGTGCAGTCATTACCATGTGAGTGTTGCTCACAAAGTATCAGACTGTCATCTCACAACGAAAGGCAGTGACAACTATAATTACCAATGACAACCAAAAAGGAAGGTCTTTCCATCACTTAACAACAATTCTAGCATGCTAAGAAAGCTCGAGGGCTCCCTTGTAAGAATCATTCTCACCTGGTTCAAGCTCAGTTTCTGGAGCAGCCAAATCTCCAATATCAAGTGCATAGCCTGTATGGTGCTCACTAAAGCCTGGAGGTGCTGACACCTATCAAAATTCAAGAGATTAAGAACCAACGTCAGGAAGCCTCACCAGTCACTAGGACTCACCACTAGGGTTACATAAGCTGCCTCTGGTCCTGATAATCCTCAGATGTTGCTGTGACATGATGTGTGAAGCGCCACACTCTACCTTTCCAAAACCAAGAAAGAAGAAGACATGGCTAGACATATTCATATTCTTCAATTTGGTAGCACACATGTTATTCAACACTATGACCAAGCAATCAACTACAGTAGTCATTGCTCCAAAGAGACAGGTTCACCTTTGCACGTTCAGCAGCAGATTGTTTACGTTCTGCCTTTATGGTGAAAAACAGTGATTGCTGCATCTCAACTGACCGAAACCTGTTACAGGTTGTCAGTGCAGTTATACCAAAGGGGACCTTAAGGGCATAATGAGTAGACTCAATGATGGTAGACCCAAAGACCGAGTCATAATAATAGCAAAAGATCCGTCATGTAGATTTCGGTTCTCAATCATTAAATTGATACCATATCTATGACATTGCAGAGGAAACTCCACAACAACACTTTGGAGGTAGCTGATGTGTCAGTTCCAGTAAGACTAGAACTAAATCAACAAGAATAAGTGTGGTCATAACCTTATGAGTGTCACTCACAAAGTATCAGATCATCAACTTCACCAACAATACTAGTGACTAGCTGCCATGACTTCACTTACTTTAATAGTTCCCGAAAGTGGGTGTAGATATATGTAGTGTAACCTGCCCAGATTCAGGCAAACAGTCATAAAACAATCTGCATCCTGAGTTTCCATCACATTTTCAGAAGCAATGCGAAGACTTGGTCAGGATGTTGACTAGCACTCAGGAGCTAGACTGATTAGAATGGAGTGTCATGTCAGAGAGGTTTTTACCCAGAAACAGGTACCAACCAAACACCATCTTTCCTTGCAGCATCTTGCATGGATAGGAAGGCATCTGCAGCCACTGTTCTTAGCTTGACACTGAATACACCAATCACAAGGTCAGGGCTCACAGGTTAGAGGGGTTTCACCTAGCAAAATTACTGGTTTCTTGAAGAAGCTAAAAAAGGCAAGGTCCATAAAGCTACAGATTCACTGTCATAAAGCTAAATTTCCTCATTTAACTGTCAAGCACATGGTGTTCATAAGATGCAAGAACCAACTTCTTGATAATTACTTGATAATTTCCTGGGCAGGTTCCAACATGGTTTAGTGACTCACCTCTCATCAGCAAGAACTGCTTTGAGATCTGAAGTAGGTGCTTCCTCTGAGCGGAGGTGACCAAGCAGCTTCACCCACAAGACAAGGGAGTAAGATATATTAGCACCTGATGACGAAGCATTATTTTAGGTCCAGTGTGTCATGATGTGTGGCTGCATGCATACATGGTTACCTTCTCACAAGCCAAAGCCAAATCAGGTGTTGGGTGAAGGGTTTCCAATCTCTAGAGAACACAGAATGATTTTGATGTGCTTGGGCACAAACCATCCCCCTTACTCTCACCTTTTCCTTCTTAAATTCAGAAAGTGTCTGCATTCTAAGCTTTACAAGCAAGGCACCTACTAGGACTCCCTCCCACCTCTCTTTTTTCCTATGTTCCTTGTGGTTCCTGTATCCGGTACTATCCACAGTAACCAAATTGCAATCTCCTAAGTGAATGAAGGTGTTTTGCTGTAACATTGCCAATATCTCTTTCAACAATGTGAGAAACATATCTATGGGATTGCAGAGAAAGATCCATGACAGTGGTCTCAAGGTAGCTGCTATGTCAGCTCCAGCAAAACTAACATTAACATGACAAGAATGTGTGCGATCATATAACCTTCTGAGTGTCACTTGCAAAGTATCAGACCATCACCTTCATCATGAACAGCAGGGATGAGCTGCCATGACTTCCCACTGACTTCATCAGCCCCAGATGATGGGTGTAAATGAGTATAAAAGAATCTAGTCAAGATTCTGGGCAAACAAATCTTTTTAAAATCTACATCCAGAATTTCTGTCACATTACCAGATGCAAAAGGGACAATTCAGTCATTATGCTAACACTCTAAAGACCAGGTTCTGAGAATGTGACAACCAGTGATAAATAAGCAGCAATGTGCACAAGTACCTGATCTGGGGAGAAGACTGTTCCTGCCACCATTGCAACAGTTGGCACTGCCTGTACATCTGCTATGGTTCCTGCAGTTCTGCACAATGTGAGTCAGAAAGCAGACATGTGTGCCAGATGAAGTCATTCATGTGCTCAAAGGCTTAGGGCAGCACAATGGACTGTTACTTCAGGATATCAAAGGAAGATAAACTTTTGAACCCCTCCACCAGTACAAGGATTGCTCAAAGTATTGAAATTTCTAGAAGTTCACAGTGACCAGATAGAACAATATGCAACACTAGCATTCTGCTGGATAAACAATACCAAGATGTGCAAATCCTTACTTACCCTGTTTAGCTCTACTTGCCTTGAAAGAAACTGCACACAGTGCAACAGCTATTCCTGCAGAAAAGCCTGCTGCAAAGAATAAAAATAGCAGAGCTTTCAGTTGACTGTCCACTTGCTTAGCACCATGATACAGTGCACCACCCATGGCTTTGCCTGCCTTCACATACATCTCTGCTGAGTTTAGAAACTCAAACTTCTGGATTGTGACTTTCATGACTCTTAGCCACAAAGCAAGAACAAAGAGGATATCATGGTTGATTGAGAGGAAAGAAAACATATGACTACAAATTTCAAAGGTATGTACTCATAATAAATCTCAACCCTCATTCATTGTTGCTGTTGGAAAATGGTGTGCTTAAAAGATGTGTTGAGGATGCAGAAGGCCCTAGACACTACCCTCTAGTAGACCTTGCTACACAGATGAGTGTGCATAACGGTGGTAACCTAAAAATCAGATGAAGCTTACCCTCACAAGCTTGTTGCAAGTTCAATGAGAATACAATTGAGTTGTTGTATTAGCTAAATCTCTGAAGTGCTATGTAACATCATGACTAAGTCCTCCCATTGCTTCTGAAAATGCAAAAGAAATTCAGGATGCAGATCCCTTAAAATTCCTTGCCCAAAATGGCAGTGTTCATGATGTTGGCCTGACATTTAATGAATGACACGCACAGGTCTATTATTGTTGTGTTCTTTTGTTTGGTCAGATATGACATAACAGTTACCTTCAAAATGTTATCATGCAGATTTCTCTCCAATCTTAAAAGATATGTTCCTATTGAGAAACTCTGTCACCTTGTGTATTTGGTCACATGGTTTGGGAGACAAAAACTTGAAAACATACTTCTTGTTTTTTCTGGCTCCAAAAGTCGTGTCATCATCACAATACTATGAAATTATCAACAAGAGAGGAGAATTTTCCTCTTTCTAATTTTCTTTGTATCTGTGATTGAGGTCTCAATAGAATAGTTTCTACAATCTCTTCTGGCTTGTTTCTTATTCATCTATGGAATCCCCCCTACTTTACAACACATGTAAGGAGACTCCAAACCCTAATCCTTGGTCTTCATGGCTGGATTATAAACATCAAGCAGCTTGTTCTAGCTTGTTACCTATTCATATATGGAAACCCCCTGCTCTACAACACACGATAGGAGTCTCCAAACCCTAGAAACAATCTGTTCATGTACATGGACAAAATGTATCCTTACCTGAAACTGCTGTAACTCTGCAACAACCCGATGTCGTTGATTTTTTTGTTGTTGTTGTTGTTGTTGTTGCTCCAATGACGCATTCTTCTCTCCACCGTCTTCTTTGTTCCTAATGCTGCTGATGCTGAATTGGAACCGAGGTGAGTCGCCATCCTGATGGGCAGAACCACAACACATCGCATTCCTCTTCTTCTTCACCCCTGCACTAGCGGTACTTCGCAACACTGTGCTACGGTGGAGGCGGAAGACAGAGGGACAAGGAGTGCAGTGGCTAGAGAAACAACGCAGGCCATGAGGAAAGTGAGCACAGGCGGCGAGCATGCACATCGCCGCCATCGCCGCCGACGGATGTCCTCCTCTCTCTCTTCCCTCTCGCTCCTCGCGCCATCGCTCCTTCCATATAGGGTCAGACAGGAGGAGGTGCGATGGCGGGGTTTTTCCCCATTCACACTGGAGGCCAACCCAATGTCTTCTTACTTACTTACTTACAATTTAGCGTCATTAAGTGGGCCAAACAGCGCCCTGGCCAGAACCAATTGACGTTAAGTCTGATGAAGCAATTCAGATCTAACCGTCTCACATTGCACTAAGAATCTAGCAAGGATGCCTTGCTGCTGACAGCTCAGCAATTCAGCCAAAGGTGTGATGGCAGTTAGTGGCAATGAACCTCTAAACCTCTCTCGAACACTTTGATAAGCAGGGCAAACCAACAAGAAGTGGTCCTCATCCTC